>Ga0163109_10000418_pt1 | contig 34462 bp, 24 predicted proteins | sample CRUFie1St13metaG_FD_108704 | JGI IMG/M metagenome (GOLD analysis project Ga0163109, IMG submission 108704) | Marine microbial communities from the Costa Rica Dome - CRUD Field 142mm St13 metaG | ecosystem: Environmental > Aquatic > Marine > Oceanic > Photic zone | place: Costa Rica: the Eastern...
AGAAGGTGGCAAAGAAAAAGCCTGCCGCGAAGTAGAAGGTGGCGAAGAAAAAGCCTGCCGCGAAGAAGAAGGTGGCGAAGAAAAAGCCTGCCGCGAAGAAGAAAGTAGCCGCGAAGAAGAAGGTGGCGAAGAAGAAACCTATTTCTGCTGAGGCAAAAGCTGCGGCGTCATCTAAGAAGCCTGCTGCGAAAAAGAATTCTCCGATCAAGAGGTCTCGAGAGTCGTTATCGGCGGTTCCCAACCCTGACGAGAATACGTCAGGCCCCGAGGTCCTAGAGGCGCCAGCGGTTGGCTCTATGGCACCGGATTTTACGCTCCCTGCGGATAACGAAACCGAAGTTACGCTTTCAAAGCTAAGGGGCAAAAATGTCGTCTTATATTTCTATCCAAAGGACGACACTCCAGGGTGTACAGTGGAAGCTTGTGGCTTTCGAGATACCCACAATGATTTCGAAGCTGCGGAAACAGTCATTCTTGGTGTGAGTCGTGATTCCGTATCGAAACATCAGAGCTTCATCGATAAATTTGCCTTACCGTTTCGCTTACTCAGCGATAAAGACGCCAAAGTCATTTCCTTATATGGCAGCTGGGGAGAAAAACAGATGATGGGTCGGAAGTACATGGGAATTCTCAGGACAACCGTTCTGATTGATAAAAAGGGAGTCGTCCACAAAGTGTACCCAAAGGTAGCGACAAAAAGCCATCCAGCTGAAGTACTCATTGATGTGAGAAAGATGGACTGAAATGTCAGACGGGAAATTATTTATCCAATCCATGAGGTTACTTCCAAAGAAGCGACTTTCTCGAACAGTACGAAGCCTCACGAAGATTCGTTCGCAAATGGCGGTAAGACGCTTTGCGGCTCGTTACGGAATTAATTTGGAGGAGGCCGAAAAGCCAATTGAAGAATATGCTTGTATTCTTGACCTTTTCACTCGTCGACTGAAGCCCGGCGTGCGACCTTTGGATCAAGACCTTACCGCATTACTCTCGCCCGTTGATGGGACATATGATTCCCGTGGTCGCGTCGAGAAAGATACTCTCTTTCAGGCGAAAGGCCGTTCTTATTCCTTGTCTGCTTTGCTAGCGGATGAAGAACGAGCAAGTCATTACGAAGGCGGTAATTACGCGACGCTGTATCTTGCTCCGAGTGATTATCATCGCATTCACTCACCCATATCTGCAAAAGTCACCGGCTATTCATATATTCCAGGCGAACTCTTTCCTGTGAACCCAGCAGCTGTGCAGCACGTCGATAGTTTGTTTGCGGTCAATGAGCGACTCATTACCCACTTGCATTCTGAGGCCTTCGGAAAGATGGAACTGGTTATGGTCGGTGCCACGAACGTCGGCCACATGAAAGTGATGTACGACGATACGGTTCAAACCAATATGGGTGAATCGCAAATTATGCGGCATCAATACGACGAATCAAAATATCTCAACCGAGGGGATGAGCTAGGCGTTTTCGAGATGGGCTCAACGGTTGTTCTGGTCACCGAACCTGGGATTAGGATCGCGGATTTTCCAAATGGTACTGCCGTCAAGATGGGGGAGGCGATAGGTCATTTGGACACGGTCGAAGATCCAGGTGACGCTGCTTGATCTCCGCCGAAACCTTCCTCACTGGGAAGCTGCTCTGCGACTTGGTCTGCGGCTTTATTTTTGGGATCGAGCTTTCTTGCCTTGGCAAGGGCTTGCTCGGCGAGGTGCCTAATTCCTAGTGCACTGTACGCCCGCGCTTGCTCAACGTACACACTGGCTCGCAACGGTCCAGCTTTCGCAGCGCGTTTAAGATCCATGAGGGCCGACTTTATCAGGCCTTGCTGCATCCTTTGTTTCGCTCGATTCTCCAAAGCGACACTCAGATAGTCTTGGTGCCGGGTGAGTTTACCGAGTGTCTGTAGTTCTAAATCAAGTACTTCCAGGCACTTATCTATTCTTGCGAGTTCTTTACACCATATCCTTACGGCTCCATCCCAAGCGCTCAGATTTGCGCGGTCGGCCTTTGCTGCGGCCACATAAGCCTCTGCGGCTTTCCCTAGTTCTCCTTTCTTCTCGAGTCTTCTGGCTTCGTCGATAGGCTTCTCGGGACAGCCCAGCATGTGTATGGCTATGAGCATCATTCCAACTCGCGCCCTTAATCCGCAGCATTTCACACCTAAAACATGGCGAACTTGAGTCCGTTTGTAAACTAAGGCTTGACGCAACATGTCTTACCAAGGATACGCCGAAAAATATGGAACTATCTCAAGCGATCTATTTAGTCCCGGGCGCGGCCATTCTCGCGCTCATATTTGCGCTCTGGAAGGCGAGCTGGGTTAAGAAGCAAGAAGCTGGCGGCGAAACGATGGTTGAAATCGCCGATCGTATTCAGGAAGGTGCGATGGCATTCTTATCCGCGGAATACAAAGTTCTCGCAATCTTTGTGGTCATTGTTGCAGTCATTCTTGGTGCGGCGAATAACGGCGAAGGTCAGTCTCCTTTGATCGCATTGTCGTTTGTGATTGGTGCTGTCGCCTCAGCTATCGCAGGTTACGCAGGAATGAAGGTCGCTACGAACGCAAATGTTCGAACAACTCAGGCTGCGACCAAAGGCCTATCTCCTGCTCTTGATGTTGCCTTTGCTGGCGGGTCGGTCATGGGGATGAGTGTGGTTGGACTCGCGATTCTCGGTCTTAGTGGCTTGTACATCGCCTACTCTCAAATGGGTTGGGAACTCGCCAAAGTCCTAAACGTTGTCACAGGATTCTCGATGGGTGCTTCATCTATCGCTTTGTTCGCTCGCGTAGGCGGCGGTATCTACACGAAAGCTGCAGACGTTGGCGCTGACTTGGTAGGTAAGGTCGAAGCTGGACTTCCAGAAGATGACCCCCGTAACCCAGCAGTTATTGCGGACAACGTTGGCGACAATGTTGGTGATGTGGCTGGTATGGGTGCTGACCTTTTTGAATCTTTCGTCGGTGCGATTATCGGCGCTATGGTTCTCAGCCTAGGGTACGCTGCTGTCAAAGGCGGAAACATGGGTCCGGTCCTACTGCCTCTCTTCATCGCAGCGGGCGGAATCATTTGCTCAATTCTTGGTACCTTCGTTGTGAAGACAAAAGAGGGCGGAAATCCTCAGCATGCTCTTGATACTGGTGCTTTCGGCGCCGCAGGCGTCATGGCGGTTGCTACTTTTGGACTCGCCAACTGGCTATGGCCCGAAACAGGAACGGGCGACGTCACGGCAACCAGCGTTGGCATTGCAACGGTTATCGGACTTGCTGTCGGTGTGGCGATTGGTCTGGTGACTTCTTACTATTGTTCCAAGGGTAAGAGCCCTGTGAACAGCATCGCTGAGAATTCGTTGACGGGTAGCGCTACGAACATCATTGCGGGCCTTTCAGTTGGCATGAACTCTACGCTCTTCCCAATTCTTTTGATTGCGGTTGGTGTTGTTGCTGCAAATCATTTTGCGGGTCTTTATGGTGTTGCGATCGCAGCACTAGGAATGCTTTCCACGACCGGTATTCAGCTTGCGGTTGATGCTTACGGTCCCATTGCTGATAACGCGGGTGGTATTGCGGAAATGGCTGAACAAGATCCTAAAGTTCGTGAACGAACGGATATGCTTGACGCAGTTGGGAACACGACAGCGGCAATCGGAAAAGGTTTTGCTATTGGTTCTGCGGCGATGACTGCGCTGGCGCTTTTTGCGGCATTTATGCAACAATCAAACATTTCCAGCATCGACGTTTCTAATCCTATGGTCATGGCTGGTTTGTTCGTAGGTGGTATGTTGCCTTATTTGTTCTCATCAATGGCAATGACTGCTGTGGGTGACGCAGCGATGGATATGATCCAAGAAGTACGTCGTCAGTTCCGTGAAATTGAGGGCTTGCTGGAAGGAAAGGCTAAACCAGACACCGCTCGTTGCGTTGATATTTCGACAAAAGCTGCCATCAAAAAAATGATGGCTCCGGGTGCAATGGCTATAATCACTCCTGTACTAATTGGCTTTTTGTTTGGTCCAGAAGCGCTTGGCGGTCTTTTGGCCGGTGTGACTGTCTCCGGTGTGTTGATGGCGATCTTCATGTCGAATGCAGGCGGTGCGTGGGACAACGCGAAAAAGCAAATCGAGGACGAGCCAAAGGGCGAGAACGCCGGTAAAGGCAGCGAAAAGCACCATGCATCAGTCGTGGGCGATACCGTCGGCGATCCTTTCAAAGATACAGCTGGCCCATCTCTCAATATTCTTGTGAAGCTTATGAGTGTCGTATCTCTCGTGATTGCTCCTCTGATTGCAGTAAGCTAAAGAACTCATTTCTGGCGCGCCTTTTCTAGGCGCGCCTTCTTATTTTTTCCTGAATAACCGCTTGCCCATGCTCTGCTTTCTAGTGTGTTGAATTTACTCGGTTTTTTTGAACTGTCTTCCGGCTCTGAGCCCTTTTCTTGCTTCGGCTTTCTCTGTATTCGCAGCTGGTCGGAGAGATTTTCGGGTTGGTAACGTAATCTCTTCTCTTTCGGTTGACCCCATCTCTTCTCAAGGGTAGCTGCAGTACCGAGCAAGTTATGGAAATGATTCGCTCCATATCTGCGCGCAGAGGGACTTAGGTTGCCGAAAAGAACAGACATCAAAAAAATTATGCTTTTGGGTTCAGGGCCCATCGTTATTGGACAAGCTTGTGAATTCGACTATTCCGGCACCCAAGCGGTAAAAGCGCTTCGAGAAGAGGGATTCGAAGTTATTCTTGTGAATTCGAACCCCGCTACCATCATGACGGATCCAGATCTGGCCCATCGAACATACATTGAGCCAATTGTTCCTAAGATGGTCGAGAAGATCATTGAAAAGGAGCGTCCTGACGCGCTGCTGCCAACGTTGGGCGGGCAAACAGCTCTCAATTGCGCAATCGCGCTTTATGAGAGCGGTTTTCTTGAGAAACACGGGGTCGAGATGATTGGCGCTCGACCTGAAGCGATTCATAAGGCCGAAGATCGACAGCTTTTTCGCGAAGTGATCAAAGAGATCGGCTTAGATGCTCCGGCTTCCGGTGTCGTTCACACCATGGAAGAAGCGTGGGCGATTCAACCTGAACTGGGCTATCCGGTTATTATCCGTCCTTCTTTCACGATGGGTGGTACCGGCGGCAACATCGCTTATAACAAGGATGAGTTTGAGCAATATGTTAGTTGGGCGTTGGCTGTTTCTCCTACTACGGAGACGCTCTTAGAAGCTTCGTGTTTGGGCTGGAAAGAGTTCGAACTTGAAGTGATGCGAGATCAGAATGATAACGTCGTAATCATTTGTTCAATTGAGAATCTCGACCCAATGGGAATACATACTGGTGATTCGGTGACTGTCGCCCCGTCTCAAACTCTGACCGACAAAGAGTATCAACAAATGCGCGATGCAGCTCTGAAAATTATTCGAGCCATTGGTGTCGACACTGGTGGCTGCAATATTCAGTTCTCGGTTAATCCAGAAAACGGCCGTCTTATTGTCATTGAAATGAATCCACGAGTTTCAAGGTCGTCAGCATTGGCATCAAAAGCGACAGGTTTTGCTATCGCAAAAATCGCTGCCAAACTTGCGGTCGGATATACCTTAGATGAACTTCTCAATGACATCACAAAGTCTACGCCTGCAAGCTTCGAGCCTTCGATTGATTACGTAGTTACCAAAGTGCCTCGTTTTGCCTTCGAAAAATTTCCAGGCTCAGACCGTCAGCTCACTACGCAAATGAAATCGGTGGGCGAAGTCATGTCGATTGGACGGACTTTTATGGAGTCGTTTGGTAAGGCATTGCGCTCCCTTGAAATCGGCACATATGGTCTAGAGAAAGCCGCCATCTCAAAAGCTTCAGGCGAAAACTTCCCTGAGGACCTTACAGAAGAAGCTGAATTGCAATTATTACGTGAGCTCATGCTTCAGCCTGGACCTGAGCGCTTATGGGCCGTTGCTGAGGCTTTGCGGAAGGGAATGACCGAAGAAGATGTCTTCAATCTCACGAAAATCGACCCTTGGTTCGTCAGCAATATCAACTCAATCGTCGCGATGGAGAAACGAGCTTCAGAAGCCGCCGACCTGAGTTACGAGTTTATGATGGAAGCGAAGCAGTCAGGACTTTCTGATCGTCGCTTAGCTGAGCTTCGAGGCTGCAATGAGAGAGATATCCGCGAATTGCGAAACAAACTCGGCGTCAAGTCCGTCATGAAACGCGTTGACACCTGCGCAGGTGAGTTCAGGGCCGAGACACCGTATATGTATTCTTCCTATGAAGAGGAAGATGAAAGCCGAGTTTCCGATCGAGAGAAGGTGATTATTCTTGGTGGCGGGCCTAATCGAATCGGACAAGGGATTGAATTCGACTACTGTTGCGTCCATGCCGTCTGGGCGTTGGCAGAGGAAGGCTACGAGACAGTCATGGTGAACTGCAATCCCGAGACTGTATCGACGGATTATGATACCGCGGACCGGCTATATTTCGAGCCGTTGACCCTGGAAGACGTTTCTCGAATTGTTGAGCTCGAAAACCCAAAAGGTGTTGTGGTTCAATATGGGGGTCAAACACCGCTCAAGTTGTCTACTCAGCTCGAGGAAATTGGTGTTCCAATCCTAGGTACGACGCCTGATGCCATTGACCGCGCAGAAGACCGTGAACGTTTTGCGGAATTGGTCACTAAACTAGGCTTGAAGCAGCCAGCGAATGCTACCGTTCGAACTGTTGATGAAGGTGTTCGGAAAGCCAACGAAATTGGATACCCTGTTATACTTCGTCCAAGTTATGTCCTCGGCGGTCGCGCGATGGAAATTTGTAACGATGAACGAGCTGTTCGAGCCTACATGGCGCATGCTTTAGAGGTCACACCAGATATCGAGTCACGTCCGGTACTGATTGACCAATATCTTAGCTCAGCGGTTGAATTAGATGTTGACGCCGTGAGTGACGGAACAGACGTTATTATTGGTGGTGTACTGGAACATATCGAAGAAGCGGGTGTGCATTCCGGTGACAGTGGTATGGCAACGCCACCCCACTCGATTTCTGAGCCGATCATTGCCGAAGTTAGTCGCCAGACTCGACTCATGGCTTTGGAACTTGGTGTCGTAGGTCTGATGAATGTTCAGTTCGCGATCAAGAATGACGAGATCTACATTATTGAAGTCAATCCTCGAGCTTCTCGAACGGTCCCATTTTTGTCTAAAGCGACCGGTATTCCTCTCGCAAAGGTGGCTGCAAAAGTTATGGCAGGACGAACTCTAAAAGAGTTGGGAATCACTGAGGACCCCAAACCACGGGGTGTCTATGTTAAAGAATCTGTGTTCCCATTTGTGAAGTTCCCGAACACTGACACCATCTTAGGACCGGAAATGAAATCCACCGGCGAAGTCATGGGTGTAGACTTTGAGTTCGACAAAGCTTTTGCAAAAGCAACGACTGCTGGTGGGATGGAGTTACCCACAGAAGGAACGATCTTCTTTTCCGTTGCAGACCATGACAAAGAAAAATGTGCTCCGCTGGCTAAACGTCTCGTTGAGCTTGGATTTCGCATCATGGCGACAACGGGTACTGCCGAGTTCTTCAATAAGCATGGTGTTGATGTGACGCACGTCAATAAAGTCGCGGATGGTCGGCCGCACGTAGTGGATGCGATTGTGAATGGCGAAATTGCTCTCGTCTTCAATACGACGCTTGGAAATCAAGCCGTCAAAGATTCGTATTCGATACGTCGAAAAACACTTTTAGCTGGTATCCCATATTTTACGACAGCAGCCGCAGCAGCAGCTGCAACTGGTGCGATGGAGGCAACGATTAAAGGTGAGCTACGTCCAATTGCACTGCAGGATTTCGACGAATCGTCAAAGTAAGGACAGGAAAATTGTCAGATAGAGTACCTATGACCGTCGTTGGTCACCGAAAACTAAAAGAAGAGTTGAAACATCTCAAGTCTGTCGAAAGGCCTAAGATTTCTCATGAGATCGAGGTTGCACGCGCTCACGGCGACCTAAGTGAAAATGCTGAATATCACGCTGCGAAAGATAAGCAGGGCTTTATTGAAGGGCGGATTTTAGAGCTTGAGTCGAAACTGGTGCTCGCAGACGTTATAGATCCCACAAAATATGATGGTGAAAAGGTGGTCTTTGGAGCGCATGTCACTCTCATCGATGCGGAAACCGAACAAGAGGTTACGTATCAGATCGTCGGGCTGGATGAAGCTGATATTAAGGTGAATAAGATTTCGGTCACCGCGCCGATGGCACGAGCCATGATCGGAAAGACCGAGGGTGACGGTATTGAAGTAAAGTCCCCGCGTGGCGGAACAAGAGAATTTGAGATTCTCGCGGTCGAATATCGAGCTTGGGAATAAGACTATAAGTTATCGGGCTGGGTCATCGATACCTATTGCTATGGCATTGATGAGTGCACTGTTTGGGCGTAGGATGAGTTCGTAATTCGTCGATAGATTCTGTCTCCTTTTAGGTAACTGGCTTGCTAGATTTTTATCGTCGTCTCTATCACAGCTCACGTGTTGGATGGTAGCATGCTCAGCATGCCTGTTTGCACAGAGTGCGGTTCGCCCGATATCCTGGATGCAATCTGTCAAAATTGTGGAAGTCCGAAAACTTTGAAGACTGATCACCTGGAAACCCGTAGCTTTCATAGTCCTTCTGTCACCCAGTCAGCGGATGTTCATTTGGCTACCGAGGCAGCTCCCTATGCGGTCAAGCGGAGACGGTCCACGCTAAGGCCAATAGATGAACAGATTGCCCCTCAGTCAGATTTCATAGAGGAAGCGACAGATGCAGGGCAAGATTTTCCTCGTCTTTCCACGGATGCTTTTATTGGGGAAGAGTCCGACGGAGATGCAGACGAAATTCTACTGGAACTTTCAGATTTGGTCTCCGAGCCACCCCCTGAGCGTGCGCGCACGGAACCAGAACTTGAAGCTCTACCAAAACCGACGATTTTCGAGACATGTGTCAATTGTGGAAAAAAATCAGATTTTAGTGCCTCCATATTTTGTGATCATTGCGGAGTACGAAATCCCAATAGAAAAAGAGTTGGAAAGGCGAAGGATTTAGGGAAAGCCAGGTCGAGCAGGAGTCGGCAAGCATCCAAGTTGGTACACCGTTGCAAATTATGTGGATATACGGTGCCTTCAGGGTCGCCCGCATGTCAGAATTGCGGTACTCCGGTGCTCTAAAGAAGAAGGTTTCCATGAATATAATATCTATAGGTATTCTCGGTGGTGGCACTGTCGGTAGCGGTGTTGCTCGAGTACTCGACTCAAATATTTCAACGATTCAGGCTCAGCTCGGAGCGCGGCTTGAGATCCGGGGCGTCGCTGTCAATGACCTGAGTAAGGAGCGCGATGAGTCACTGTCTTCGATTGCTCTGACCGATGACCCGATGACGATTATCAATGATCCTGAGATTTCGATTATTGTCGAGTTGATTGGTGGCGTTGAGACCGCTGGTGAACTTATTTTACAAGCCATTAGAAAGAAGAAGCATATTGTTACCGCGAACAAGGCTTTGTTAGCGAGTCGAGGTGCTGAGATTTTTGCGGTGGCCAGCGAGTACGGTGTTGATGTTTTCTATGAGGGAGCAGTGGGTGGCGGTATCCCAATCATCAGAGCTTTACGTGAGTCTCTTAGCTCTGAACGAATTGTAAGGATACAGGGCATCGTTAACGGAACGACTAATTTTATCCTGTCTGCGATGACAAACTCAGGGGCAGATTACGATGCAACTCTCCGAAAAGCCATGGAACTCGGCTACGCGGAAGCGGATCCCACCGCGGATGTCGGTGGGCATGATGCCGCACAGAAATTGTCTATCTTGTCAACGTTAGCCTTTCGTTGCGTTGTTCATGAGCGTGACGTCTCGGTTGAAGGGATTGAGCAGATTGATCAGGTCGATATCGCGCTTGCCAGTAAATATGGTTACACAATCAAGCCTCTGGCAGTTGGCGAAAGGCAGCATGATAATATTTCGGTAGGTGTCTTTCCAGCTTGGGTGTCGAACAATTCAATGCTCGCTCATGTCAACGATGTCTTCAATGCTGTATTGGTCGAATCAGAAGCTTTGGGAGAATCTATGTTTTACGGTCAGGGAGCAGGGCAACTTCCAACCGGTAGCGCTGTGTTAGCCGACATTATCGATATGGCGCGTAACATACGAAGTCAGGCTGCGGGGCGAGTTCCTCATCTAGCGATTCAAGATGCGCAGATAAAACCTGGTAATATCTCCGCAATCGAAGACGTAGAAAGCGGTTATTATCTCAGGTTTAGTGTTAAGGACGAGCCGGGAGTCCTAGGAAAGATTGCTACGATTCTCGGAGAAGAAGGTCTTTCTCTTCGGATTGTTGATCAAGAGATAGCCCAGGATGTTGGTACTGACGGTGTTCCGATCGTCGCATTGACACACTCCGTAAAAGCCAGCGCCCTCTCTGCTGCAATTGAGAGAATTGACCAACTTGTGACTACAGTAAAGCCGACGCGGGCCATGCGTCTCGTCGGTGGATGACGAAGATGTCTAAAGTCTTTCAACATTCTTTACGCGTGATTTACGGTGACACTGATATGATGGGTGTTGTCTATTATGCGAATTACCTACGTTACTTTGAAGCCGCACGAACCGAAGTCCTCAGAGAGCAAGGTTTGAGCTATGTTGATTTTGAGAAGTCTGGTCATGCGATGCCGGTCGCAGAAGCGAATGTTCGGTATCATGCTTCTGCGACCTACGACGACTTGTTACATGTCGAGACTCGAATTGACAAAATCGGTGGTAGTAGTATCGTTCTGTCCTATCGGATTAGTCGCGATTCAGACAAAGTTGAGCTTTGTACCGGGATGACTCGTCATGCTTGTGTTGATCAATCTGGAAAGGTCGTAAAGTGGCCACATTGGTTCAAGGAGAAGTTAAATGGATCGTAACCTAGCGATGGAAGCGGTTCGGGTTACGGAAGCTGCTGCGCTTGCTTCGGCTCGACTCATGGGACGAGGGGATCATCATGGTGCCGATTATGCGGCTGTGGAGGCAATGCGTAAGGCCTTCAAAAGTCTAGCTATCCGTGGAACCGTTGTCATTGGTGAAGGCGAGAAAGACGAAGCTCCGATGCTCTTCATTGGGGAAAAAGTTGGTCGTTGGCTGAAAGTAGACCCAGAGGTTGATATCGCGCTAGACCCTCTAGAGGGGACAAATATGTGTGCTTCAGGGCGTGGCAACGCTCTGTCTGTGATTGCGATGGCTCGAAACGGCCGATTTTTGCACGCACCAGATACTTATATGTTCAAGATTGCTGTAGGCCCGGCTGGAAAAGATGTCATCGACATTGATGCGACACCGACTCAGAATCTGGAAGCCGTTGCGGACGCCAAAGGTATTTACGTTGAGGACCTCACCGTTGTCGTTCTTGATCGACCACGTCATATTGATCTCATCCGTGAAATTCGTGAAGCGGGTGCTCGTATTCGCTTGATCCAGGATGGGGATATCTCGGCGGCCATCGCTACTTGTAAGGATGAAGCGGGCGTCGATTTATTGATGGGAATCGGTGGCGCACCAGAAGGGGTCATTGCTGCTGCTGCTCTTCGCTGCGTCGGTGGAGATATGGTCGCAAAACTCTTACCCCAAGATGCGCAGTCGGCTGAACGCTGCCGAGACATGGGTATAAACGATCTATCCAGAAAGTATGGAATACAAGATCTTGCCGGAGGTGACGTTCTCTTCGCTGCAACTGGCGTCACCAACGGTAGTTTTTTGAGAGGTGTACGGTTTTTAAGAGGCGGAGCGATTACCCATTCGGTCGTGATGAGAAGTAAGTCCCGCACGATACGAAGTATTCGAGCAGAGCATCGTTTTGATCAAAATCCTGATTATGATTGATGAATTTGCTCTGTGAATTCCTTGATTTTGCGCGGTAGCCTACTCATTGATACGGTAAAGGCCCTTGGTTATCCTTTTTTGAGGGTAAACTCGCGTACTTGCATCTCTTTCCGAGTCAGGTCGACAATAGGGACTAGGGGAGTTGGATCGTGCTCGACGCATACATCATAAACGATATAAAAAAACGCGAAGAAGAGCGTCGTCGTCAAGACGACCTTGATCGACCCCGTTTACATATAGAAATCGACGACCCGCGAAGACGTGAGGAAGAGATGCGTAGAGACGACTTCGATGAGCCCGAGGAGGAAGAGGGTATCATCAGGATTGACCTGTAAAAGTCACATTCTTCAACGACAATTTTGTGGACTTCCAGCCGGATGTGATCTCTGAGATGAGACATGCAAATGGCCGAGATCGAATATATTCACGCGAGAGAAATCCTAGATAGCCGAGGCAACCCTACGGTGGAGGTTGACGTACGACTTTTATCCGGAGCTTTTGGTAGAGCTGCGGTTCCGTCTGGAGCCTCGACCGGCGCTCATGAAGCGATTGAGCTCCGCGATGGCGACAAGCAGCGTTATCTTGGTAAAGGCGTTCTTAAAGCGGTTGAGTCCGTAAACAACGTGATCGCACCTGCTTTACTAGGATACAACGCACTTGATCAGTATGATATCGATAGCACGCTGATTGGAATTGATGCGACGCCAAACAAGGGAAATCTCGGCGCAAACGCGTTACTCGGTGTTTCACTTGCTTGTGCGAAAGCAGCCGCTGTTCATAGTCAGCAGCCTTTATATCGTTATCTCGGCGGAGCCACCGCCACGATTATGCCCATACCGCTGATGAACGTAATCAACGGAGGCGAACACGCGGATAACGCTCTTGATATTCAAGAGTTCATGCTTGTTCCAAAAGGTGCGCCAACGTTTAGGGAAGCGCTTCGATGGGGGGTTGAAGTCTTTCATCACCTCAAGAAACTTCTTAACGCCAAGGGACTCAACACTGCGGTGGGTGACGAAGGTGGTTTTGCACCAAATTTACCATCGAACGAAGCAGCTCTTGAGTTCCTGCTTCAAGCCATAGAAGCTGCGGGTTACGAACCGGGAAAACAAATGGCCTTGGCGCTAGATGTTGCGGCAACCGAACTATATAAAAATGGACGGTATCATCTTAGTTCCGAGGGTCGAGATATGAGTTCCGACGAGTTTGTTGACTATCTATCGATGCTTTCCGAAAAGTATCCGATCGTTTCCATTGAAGATGGTCTCGCAGAGGATGATTGGGCCGGATGGGCCAACATTACTTCAAAAATAGGTTCGAAATGTCAGTTGGTCGGGGATGACTTATACGTAACGAACGTAGAACGTTTAGAACGCGGGATCCGAGAAAAAGCAGGTAATTCTATTCTCATCAAGGTGAATCAAATTGGTACTTTGAGTGAAACGCTTGAAGCGATCTCTCTTGCTAGACAGAGTCAATTTGGGATTATCGTAAGTCATCGCTCAGGTGAGACTGAGGACTCAACGATTGCCGATCTTGCTGTCGCTACGAATGCTGGCCAGATAAAGACAGGCTCAGCGTCACGCTCCGACCGCACAGCTAAGTATAACCAGCTTCTCAGGATTGAAGAGGACTTAGGGCCAGCAGCTCGCTATGCTGGACTAGATTTATTTCAGTCAGAGGAGTAAGCTTCGTTTCAGGTGCTAACGTGGTTAATCTTGATCAGCAATCATCGTTAGATGGTCTACCGTTCGGGCAATTTTTCTTATTCGGAGAAATAGGCGGTGGGCAAATGATAGAAGTATGGATTGCAGGAGCGCTGAAGGACACTGGCGAGCGTCAAGCCTGTATCATCAAGCGAGTTAATCCACGTTATCGGGAGTTTAAAGCTGCTCATGATCTTCTGAACGATGAAGTTTATCTGTCGTCTTCCATAGAGCATCCTAGTATCATCAAAGTACTTTCACACGGAACCATTGATGGTCTAACCTACGTGAGTCTTGAGCTTGTCGACGGTATAGCGCTCTCTCAAATTGGCCATCTCGTATCTGCGCCCTTGCTTCCGCTTGGTGCGGTGTTGGAGCTTGGGATACATATAGCCTCTGGTCTTCATGCCGCGCATGTAAGTGCCGAACAACCGATTGTTCACGGCCGACTTACACCAGCGAATATTTTGTTTACTCGGGACGGCGAGGTCAAATTAGCGGACATAGGCTTAAGAGCCGCAAGTTACCGAAATGCCAAAGGTTCGCTTATTCCGAGTTCGGCCGAACTCGGATATCTGGGGCCTGAGATGCACACGGAGCAAGACGCTGCGCCTACGTCTGATATCTTTTCGCTCGGAACAATATTGATTGAATCGTGTTGTGGACGAAGACTTTTTCCAGAAGGACCTTCAATAGTAGTCAATCAGTCTCAACTGGTTCGAAACATGTGCAAAAAAGCACCGCTCGAACTCGTGCCAGACGAACTCGTCAATTTGCTCATAAAGATGACATCTTTTGACGCCAACGAACGGCCACGAGACTGTGAGATGATTCGCGACGAGTTGGAGGCGATCGCGAAAGAGCAAGACCAGCCAATGACTGTGGGAGTCTATTTGCAATCACAGGTTTTTGTGCAGTTGCCCGATCTTTTTGAGGCGTCCAATGAATCCACCAGTGAATCTGGACGAGTGACTACTGAAATCACTGAACCCGCTGAATACTCCGAATCTGAAGCAGAATTAGATCCCTCGGAAATGCGAAATGCTCTTTTAGGAAATGCAGTCACTCGAAAAAAATCGCGTCCGCATAGCGCTAGTTTTCCAACGACTGGAGCAGTGTTATTAGATGACGTAGTTTACGAATCAACGGTCGAATTTAGAGAGATACCTCCAAGATTACCATCAAGCGCTCTTTTTCCCGCAGAACAGCCACCTCAAATGAGTGAAGAAGTCGAATTTCGAGTTTCCGCGGCAGACAAAGAGGAGCCTACGATTCCGCCTCTTTTATCCGAAGCACCCTCGCCAGCAGGTCATCTAGCAAAAGGTACCTATAGATTACAAGGTAAAGGCCTTAGCTTTTTGCTTCGATATGACCCGCTTCTACGAGCTATGAATATTGTTGAAGACCAAATTGACGAAGTCATGGATACGAGGTCGAATGAGTTCTATTTTCGGTTAGGCGATAGTGATGGCGCTCGCATTATTTGGAAAAGTCTGACCAGTCGAATTTATAGAGATCAGCAGGTTGTACTTCTAGAGGGCTCGCGACTCTTCAATGAAAACCTTGATTCCGTTTTAGAAAACAGCAAATTTCTGCCGAACAATGTGGTGTCTGCGCGTGGTGAATCAGTACTCATTCAGCATGATGGCTCAATGTCGGAAGAATTATTTTTAGTAACCCATGAACAGCGTCGCCCGAGACCCAGTCTCGGTCCGCGAGAGAAAACTCAGACGAGAGACCGTTTCCTCAAATTTTTCGGTATGAGTAACTAAGCGACGTGGCCATAAGACTCGGACAGTTTGAGCTTCTGATGCCCCTGGGTGCTGGTGGGTCAGCCAATGTCTATCTTGCTCGCGATTTAGCAGAGACTGAAAATCCTCGCTTGATAGCACTTAAAATTTTGCTGTCTCACCTAACGCGGCGAAGAGACTCTCTTTCGATGTTTTTTAGTGAAGCGAGGATCGCGTCGAAGATAGAACATGAGAACGTAGTCTCAATTTTTGGGCTGGGGAAGTCTGACAACGTGTACTGTCTGGCGCAGGAATATGTATTTGGAGAGAATTTTACTGATATCCTATTAGAATCTGGCCGACTGAATAAGCCGCTGACTGTCGGTGCTATTTTGCGCGTTATCGCGCAAGTTGCGAGTGGATTGGATGCTGCGCATCGATTAGTTGACGATGAAGGCAAGTCGCTTAGTCTTGTTCACCGAGATGTCACGGGGCATAACATTATGCTTTCCTTTGATGGCCACACCAAACTCATGGATTTCGGCATCGCTAAAGCTTCAGATCGAGGCTTTGAAACACAAACAGGTATCGTAAAAGGAAAATTTCCGTATATGTCGCCGGAACAAACGCTCGGTAAGAAGCTGGATAGGCGTTCTGATATTTTCAGTCTTGGAATTATTGCTTGGGAGGCGCTCACCGGAGAACCTCTTTTCACAGGACACAGTCCTGGACGAATCATGAAAGCGATTCGAGAAAAACCAATTCCTCGCCCGTCTAAAGTTTCCGAACAATTGTCTCCTGTTCTTGACTCTTTGGTTATGCGAGCGCTGCAGCGAAATCCTGCTCGACGTTATCAACACGCCGAAGACTTTGAACATGCTATCAACGAAGTGATAGCTCGCGCAGGTCTCGAAATTGGACCTGAATCCATTCGAAAAGAATTGAAAGCGATTTATTCGGGGGTCATAACAGCACGTGAGAAAGTTTTAGAGCAAGCAAGAGTCGGAGAAGACGTGCACCAGGAATTGTCCGCGCTTTTCGAAACAAACTCTATTTACGATTGTCAAATTCCTCAAATGTCTAAGTCAGACGTTCGTTTCGATATGGTAAATTTTGGTCAGTCTAGGAATACGAATAAACGCCCGAATACGAGAACCTCTTCCGTTCATGCGATGTCAAATCCTGAGTTTGTCGATTTTCCATCCAAGCCCGAGACTCTCGAAGAAGTGGTAGAATCAGAAACAGAAGAAGTGACTCTGGCTGAGGCTCAAAATATTCTTGTCTCTTTGGAGGAAGAGCCTGTGTCTCAGCCGCTTGTTGATATTCATGACCTGATAGAAGGTTGGGGCTCAACAACAAATGAACCACTGAGTATCAGATCAGTCACGGATGAGTTTGAATCTGAGGCTCTAGAGCCGGATACAGAGACAGCTTTTGTTACTTCTAATGTTCCCCAAGTTCGGACGAAGTATGAGCGGGTAGACAAGCCGGGCTTTTCTACGGCTCGCATGTTTCGAGACAAAGAGAATAGAAAAGAAGGAACGCCAGAGTCTGGACCAAAAAAGTCTAATTCGGAGCGAAGCAAGAACTCTCTGACAGACACATCAGAGATGAAGAGCGTCTATGATAGACAAACCAAATCCGGCGAGTTCTTTCGTCTCTCACCAAGCAATATAATGGTAAGTATCCTCATGTTTTTGGTGGGGGCCTTGTTCGTGTACTGGCTGAAGCAGATTCGTTAATTTATTCAATACGATCTAAGTTTAGCAATACAGCCCGACCGTTTACAGATGCGCTCTGATTGTCCGAAATCAGGGTCACGGAGTCATCGTTGTAAGCAACGATTCCTTCGAGGTTAGGAATCTTGTCGAATAATATCGAAAGGTCGACAATTCGTTCGGCTTGCAACACTTGTTCATTTTTCAGCGCGTGAGGAACAGCAATTTTGATGATTTGAGCAACTCCATAGTGTCGCTCAATTGCGAACAATGCTTGCTCCGCAAAGCCCTTGCGGTCCAGACAGCTAATTCCTGAAATTTTACCCGTTTTCGATAAAAGAGGAACGTAAAATGGCACCCAGGTTCGCGAAGTAAATGAATAAACACTGAATGCCGCAAACCTTTTGTCACCAAGCGTAAGAGGGAGTTCTGTTGCCACGATAAGCCTTTTGTTGTTGCCACACACTCCTTCAATCCCACGGTTTGTTCGGTTCAGTGTCTTAGGCATGCGTGAGAATTGCTCATAAGGCATGAGCAACTCTTCGGTGACTCTTGCGTTCTTTCCCTGCAATGAAACTTTGAACAGACTGTCCGAGGCTCTATGGGCTGTTTTGGTTTCCGTTCCTATCCACGCAAATGTGCTTGTGACAACAGCGATTGCCTCGAGGTCGATACCCCTAGGCATTGCCGGGATTTCGATAGACTCTGTTTGAAGCCTGTCAGAACGAGGATTAGACGTAATCCGCAATAAAACGTTGTTCCTTTCTGCGACGGAAATGATTTGTTCGTTCGAGATTCGTGATAAGCCGGATAATCCAGGCGGCGTTTCTGCAGGGAGTAAATTAAACTTTGTTACTCTCCAAGCGCCTGATTGGTTTTGTTTTATTCGGAAGTGTTCTGATGACTGGCATGCGACGACGGATGCGAGTAGACAAATGGCGAATGCTCCGAGCTGAACCTTCTGTTTCATTTTCGCCTTCGACCCATTCAATTATTTTTCGTCCGCGAGAAGGTTCTCAAATGTGGCTTCGTTGAGCTTGAATAAGGACCATTCAGGAATAGTAACGACCCAAGAAGTGGGATCTTTTTGAGCGAAAAAGGCCTTGTTCTTTCCGAGAATTTTCTCAGCACCAAAAGTGATTTTTTCGGATGTAAGTTTCGCAGGCAGGGCGCCTGTGATGGATGAGGTTCCGGTCCGGATGGTTAATTCGTGCAGAGGCGAAGCGAAGCCATATTCGGGCTTCCTTGTTTTTCCAATCGGCTGATCAATGATAACGCGGCTTGCTTTTGCGAGGATAGCTTTGAGCTTCTTTTGATTCCGTACGAGTTGTCCATTCGGTAGAGTCCATGCGCCAGCTACATTCTTATTTATCGCGAACTGAGTTTTTCCTCTTGTCTTTAGAGAAACACTCCATATGTCGTCTTCAGGGGCTTCGAAATAGCGAGGATATATCCAGCCTGCTGCTACATCATAAATGTCCCATGGAAGGAGGCCTTCGCTCAAGTAGACGCTTTGCTCACCCTTGAGTCTGAAATGACACTTGTCTTGACCATTCGCGGACCCAATGAAGAAAGTGATCTCCTCCTGTGCGGTCTTAAGGGTGATTTTTCTTTCAAACTCATCATCCGCCACCTTCAACCGATCGAAGTAGTTTGAGCTTTCTGCAATAAGTTCCGAGGTACGAATTTTTTTCACTTTCGCGAGAAATCCTGCGACTTTTTCTTGCTCCAGTGGGTATCCTTCGGCGTCTACGAGTACCCACTCTTTTTCTGCTTTTTCTAAAGTAAAGCTATTGTCCTTGAATGTCGCTTGATTGACTGGCGCTTCAATCGAAATGTTTGTTATTTCGCTAAATTTAAAATTCTCGAATGGCGAGGTTTCATGTCTCTCTTCAGCGGAGGGTGCGATAAGTTTTAACCCAGCGAGGATAACCGCCTGGCCGATAAAGCAAGCAAGTAAAAACTGATTGACTTTGTTCATCTACGAAACCCTTAGGAACTTGATGCAGGTGCGGTTGTATCCGAGCGCTGAACGAGTTCGAACTTTTTTAGCCGACGCCGCGAGCCAGCAGTGAGCAAAATAAGAGCGAGCAAGAAGAATACTGCAATGCCGTATGTGGCGAATTCCCACATCTGACGTTCGTCGCTTGAACGCGGCAATAAGGTTCTTGCAAAAGTTCCTCTAGATCTGATGCTGAGAAGGTCGACGTCTGCGACAGACCAATCAAGAACATTCTCAACAAATTGTAAATTACTCGTGGCTCTATCACCGCCACTTTGTCTGCTTAGATTCAATACGATATCATTTACGAAATTCGAGGTACCTACAACGACAAGTCGACTTGAGGTAGGCGATTTCTTGAGCGTTCTTCCGGTAAAGTCAGCGTTTGGCTGATTCGTGTCACCGCTTGACGAGTAAAGTGGGTTAGGGCGGTCTTTGAAAGCGCTTTCAAATTGACCTTTGAGTGCAACAGCCAGGGTATGACGTTCTCTTTCCTCACCAACAGCAAATCCAACTTCGGGATAGAGTTGAAAATTAGGTTGAACACTTGATTCTGCTCGAACCCAAGAGTCGGGTGTTGATTGAATGAGTTTGAACATTTCTCGTGATTGCTCTTCGTCGTCATCAACATCTGGAAGAGTGACACTCAGCGGTGAAGCCCAATGCATAGTTATAGACGGTAAACCACCCATAATCGGGCTTGTTTGGTCCATACCATCCGAACGGACGTCGATGAAGAAAGGATAATTAACGAGTTGGATTTGTTGAACGCGAAATCCTCCAAGATCCTTCATCACTGGAATTGGGAATTTCTCGTTTTGAGGATCCATGACTAAGGTATCTTCTATGGTGACACCGTAACTCTTGAGCATAGAATCTAGTCCACTCGAAATGCGCTTGAGTTTAATCCCTTCACGGCCGAGTCCATTTGGATCGAGAGAGTAACGACCGCTTAAGATAACCACTGCTCCGCCGCGCATGAGGTGTTGGTCAATCGCGAAGCTCGCTTTGTCTGTGAGATCCATGGGTTCGAGAACAAGAAGAACATCAATATCGCCAGGAACGCTGCCTGTTTCCAAGTCCACATTACGAACGGTGAAGTTTTCGCGTAATTTTCCCGCAACGACAGTGAGTAGGTCCTTGGGTTCAGGCTTGGGCATGCCTGGATATTGCTGGCTCAGGTCGGGAGGATTGTGCTGAGACTTGAACAAACCAATGGTCTTCAGAAAGCCGGGTGTTCCGCGTTTCAATGCCGAGGTTAGGTCGGTTTTGATGGAGGCTTCGGTCGTATCACCCTGAGGAATAATCCGTTGGTAAGTGTCACCGACTCTAAGAAGTAGGTGCGCATAGAATCGCTCTTGTCCGAATAAGTCACGCGCCATCGCTCGTATTCCAAATTTTTTCGCGATGTTTTCAGCCACCGTACTGTTTTCGGGGATAGTTGGATCAATGACCCGATACTTGAATTTGCCGCTTGATTTCGACTCAATTTCTTTCGCCGTTCGATCAATATAGTCCGGGATGGCTGCAAGTTCTTGAGGCAGCGTCGCGGGGCTTAGATAGGCAGTGAGTTCAGCATCTGCTGTCATATCCTCGAAGACGGCTTCGAGTGTTTCGAAACCATAAGCCGTCTTCTTTATCGCTCGAGTCAGGTCATACTCAAGGTTACGCAGTTTCACTTCTGGTTCACCATCTGCACTTACGTTGACTTCGATTAAGTCATTGAAGTTAAGAACTTCGTATTGGTCGCCAAATTTAACGAGGATGCTAAAAAACGAATTCACGACTCCTGATTCGTATTTGCTCGCCATCCGGAATGGAAACGAGCGAATATTGTAGCTTTGTCCGGCTTCTTTCTCGGTGGCTTCATCCGTTTGCGGGTCCACAAATTCAACAGTCACACGCCCTTCTGAAATAGCACCGTATTCTGACAGAAGGTCTCTGATTTGTGGCACGAGTGGCGCCAATAATGGGTGAGTTTTTTGAGAGAAATAGCCCCGAAGCAGAAGAGGTGAACTGAGGTTTTCGACGAGACCTTTTGTGACTGGAGAAACGCTGAATATGTTCTGCTCAGTCATATCGAGGCGAAGAGTACGAACAGTGAACATCGTAATGTTCATAACCGCTAAGTTCGCCGCGACGAGCCACGTGAATGCGCGTCGGTTCAGTCGTTGTTTCTTTGTTCGTGCACCCGTACTCCATCGCTTTGCTCGTAGCATGGTGGTGTTTACAACTAAGAAAATTACAGTGAGGCTCACGTAATAAAGCAGGTCACGAAAGTCGACTACGCCTCGTCCTATACTTTCGAATCGACTGCCTGTCCCCAGTGCCCGCATGATTTCACCCGTTTCGTTTGCTACGAATCCAGTCATTGCGTCGCTTCCAACAAGATAAAGTAGACCACAAACGATTGTCGTGCTGACGAGAGCTACGATTTGGTTTTCAGTGATAGAGGACATGCACAGACCAACAGAAAGATAAGTGCTCGCAAGTAATAAGGTTGCGAGGTAGCCACCTATTACTGGGCCCCAGTCTATTTGCCCGTGTAACGAAACGATAACCGGAACATGAAACGTCATGACGAGTGCCAGACCAACGAGTGTAAAACCGGCAAGGAATTTGCCCAGGACCAAATGGTGAGTCTTGACGGGCATGGTCATCAGCACTTCCAGAGTGCCGAGTTTTTGCTCTTCACTCCAAAGCCGCATTGTGAGTGCTGCGACGAGGAAGATCAGCATGACCGGAAAAATTTCAAATAGAGGTCGAATATCCGCGAGGTTTCGCGACCAGAATTTAGGTTCAATGTTGAAGAACCAAAATAAGGTCACAAAAAGGAACATGAGCAAAAAGATAAGAGCGACGGGCGAGAGAAAATACGCTCGAAGTTCTTTTTTACAGATCGAAAGGATGTGATTCACGATAGATCTCCTGAGTTGTTAGTTATAGCGAGTTCTCTAAATACAGAGTCAAGGGTTCGAGTATCTTGCCGCAGTTCGGATAACCGCCACTGTTCTTTACAAGCGAGGTCAAAAATCAACGGGCAAAGGTCGGTGCCTTCTTTGGCGTTCACTCTGTAGAACGTGAAACCGCCCCGTTGCATTTCAGACTGAACCGACTGAACGCCTTCGATCAATTGAAGAGTCGACTCAACATTACTCGCGCTATCTTGTATCGCTGCGACAGCAGATGTTGTGCTGGTAAGTTCAGCAAGTTGAGCATCCGCTTTTATTTCGCCATCAATGATGATGATAGCGCGATGACAAGTCGCTTCGACTTCCTGCAGGATGTGTGTCGAAACCATAACAGTCGCGTGTTCCGATAATCGTTTGATAAGGCTTCTTACTTCATGAATTTGGGTAGGATCTAATCCGTTCGTTGGCTCGTCTAGGATGAGCAGCTTTGGTTTGTGCATAATCGCGTATGCTAAACCGACTCGTTGACGATAGCCTTTACTTAAGTCGCTGATAGGCCGCGTTAGATGATCTTCTAAGCCGGTCGCATAAACGGCCTCTGAAATAAGATGCCGTCGATCATGCTCTGAAATATCTCGTAAGTCGGCACCGAACTGGAGATATTCCTGCACAGCCATGTCGAGATAGATGGGGGCGTTCTCTGGTAGGTAGCCGATCTTTTGCTGAACGCTGATAGGGTCTTCTACAACATCGATTCCGTCAACGGTTGCTTGGCCTTCGGTGGGCTGAAGATATCCCGTAAGAATCTTCATTGTTGTTGTCTTCCCGGCACCGTTTGGGCCGAGGAGGCCAATAATCTCTCCGTTTTGAACATCAAAGGAAATGCCTCGTAGCGCCATATTTTTGCCATATGACTTGGTAAGGTTTCGAACTGAAATCATGGGGTAGGGCTCCTAAACTTCTTGTCGCACACTCTGTATGCCATACTGTCAGAACAAGGCCGCAAGCTACTGTCAAACGGTTTTTGGAGTGCGGAGAATCATCGCGAACCCGACTCTTTTTCCCGCCGAGTCGACGAGAACAGATATGCTCTTTTCACTATTTCTTGATTCATCGGTATCCATAGACTGGATGCGACTTAGGACCGCGAGTTCTTCCAGAGAATATGAGTTGAGGAGCTTACGCGCGGCGGCATTAGACAGGCACGGCCGTCCACTGAGATCCGTGATTACCCATGCTGCTTCGAGGTGTTCGGTTACGAAGCTTGCGGCCGTGAGCATGAGCGTGTCTGGATTTGCTGCGGCTCGTTCTGCTGCTTCCAGCCTTTTGGCCAACTTGTTGATGGCTCTACCGAGTTCCCGGAGGTTGGGGTCATAGGGCCCATCTGGCACACGACGGTGCGCATTTTCAGGTTCGATAAGGTCAAGAACCGTTCGATGCAAGGTCTCTAGCGGTTGCCCGATGTTTCTCGATGATTGTGCAGAGAGAACCAGACTTACGAGGATGACGATTGCGCCCACGATTGAAATCAGTGTTATCCCTGAGTTAGCTGGTTCCGTAGCTTGAGATATCTCTGCCTGGTGTACTTCTTCCAATGCTCTTGCGGCGGATTGGAGTTCTTCAATGACGGCATCTAACGTTTCTTTTTTGCTTACGTACGCACGCGTTTTTGATGCAGAGGCCTCTAAATGTGCTTGAACCTTTTCATCGGAGCTTGTTTGCGGAAGGCTCGCTATCATTTCTTTTAACTTCTCTTTTGCCGCTGATAATTCTTCAGGCCCCGCTTGTTGCAGCCGTGTCCGTGCCTCAGTTATCGCATAGTGCTGCAAAGCCGCTGAAAACTGTGACAGGTTCTCTCGTTGCTGACTATGCTCCTGAGACAGAATGACATGCTGACTTGAGCTTTCAGAGAGTAGTTTGATGCTAAATGCGCAAACGCACGCGATGAGACACACGGCAAACCATTCGAAACTGACGATTCGAGTGACAAGTTTCATGATTACGCCTCGCGCATGATGAGATCTATGGATTCGCTTTTGCCGAACGCGAGGACTCGGTCTCCACGTTGGAAGAGGTGGTCTGGACTCGCAGGAGACCATTCTCCGTCGCGGATTGCTCGTATAGCAGCCACCTGAATTCCCGCTTCTTGCCGTAAATTTAGCTGTACAAGGTTTTGTTCAAGCCACCGTTCGGGAATTTCGAATTCAACGACCGACATGTTTTCGCCGAGATTGAATTGGTTAATCACACCTGTTTGCGCGATTCGGCGTGCAATGACTTTTCCAATTTCGCGTTCTGGTGCGATAATCTCATGAGCACCGATTGCGCGAAGAACGCGAGCATGAGTTGCATTGGTTGCGCGTGCAATGATTCGTGGTGCGCCAAGTTGTCTTAAATGTGCTGTGCACAAGATAGAATCAAGCAAGAATTCGTCGCCAATCGCATTAAGTACTGCTGCGGTTGTTTCTACTCTGAGCTCTTCTAGAATACCGAGCTCGGATCCGTTGAGCTGCATCGCTGTACCGACTTCATCAGCGATGAGCGCAACGCGCTCTTCGTTTGTATCGAGTGCGATCACATCCACCCCGAGTTCCGATAAAGTGGTTGCGACGCTCGAACCAAACTGTCCTAATCCTATAACGACGACTCTGCCTACTATACTCATCCGACTATAACCTCAGCTTTGGGATACCTTCTACGGCTCTTGGAACTATTTTGCCACAATGCCGCGGTAGTAATTGGGCCCACACGCCCAATTATCATGAGAACAATAACAATGATCTTTCCTGTATTGTCGAGTGCTGCCGTCCCACCAATTGACAGTCCGGCTGTCGCGATCGCGGATGTTGCTTCAAACATGAGTACATCAAAGGGTGCATCCTGGGTGATCATAAGCAAAAAACTTCCGCTGAAAACGGCAGCGAGTGAGAATATCGTGACGGCGATAGCCCGAGAAACCACTTCCGGTTCAATACGACGACCAAATACTTCAGTGTCTCTCTTCTTGGAAAACACCATGGAAAGAGACAAACAAAGGACCGCAAATGTAGATGTTTTGATGCCGCCTCCAGTCGATGCGGGGCTTGCTCCAATAAACATCAGCAATAGAGAGATCATAATTGTGGCTGAGCTCATTTGCGTCAAATCGACGCTGTTGAAACCGGCGGTTCTCAACGTGACGGACTGAAACCATGCATTGTTTAACTTTGCGAACCAATCCAGACCGTCAAGTGAGCGGTTCCATTCTAGCCCAGCAAACAAAAATGTCCCGAAGACCAAAAGACCAACTGTGACTGCCAATACGAGTCTCACATTGATGTCAAATCGCTTACTTGATCGGCGGGTTTTTGGCGCTTCCCAACGGAAGAGTCTCTGAAGACGGGTTCTCAACAAATGAATCGTTGTTTTGACGACCCCGAGCATAATACCGAAGCCGACGCCACCAAGAATAATCAGTGCAGAAAGTGTATGAAGGACGATGGGGCGGTCTGCAAATCTAACTAAACTGTCATCTTGAAGAGCAAAACCAGCGTTACAAAATGCGCTGACGGCATGAAAGACAGCAAACCACACAGCTTCTTTCGTCGTAGTGAAATCACTTTGAGTCTCCAAAAAAATGAGAAGCGCCCCAGCACTTTCGATGAGTATCGTTGCGACCGCGATAGCGCGAACAATGTCGAAAATTCGACTCGGACTTTTCCCGGAACCAATGGACTCGCCGAGCGCTTGTTCAGTACCTCCGGTGAGTTGACGACCGGCCGCAAGGACGATCATCGCTGACAAGGTCATAATCCCGAGACCTCCCATCTGGATCAAAAGCAATACAATCAACTGCCCTAAGAATGAAAGGTCACTGCCTGTGCTGATTGTCACTAAGCCTGTCACGCAAATCGCGCTCGTCGAGGTAAATAATGCATCGATAATTGGAATTGATTTACCGGAAGCAGAGGCTGCGGGCAGGGCTAATGCAAGTGCGCCGATCAGGGCACCCAAACTAAATGAACCCACTGCGAACCGAGCCGGATGTAGCTGAGCTAGACCTAAGATATCGCTGTTTCGATTACGATTTCGAACGGCCCAAATAATTGAGAAGATGAGTCGTAGGGCGAGAAGGAGTAGACCCAGCTCCGAAAAAAACGAGATGACAAATCCTGCGAGCGTTATTCCTGCAAAGGCGTGGAAGCACCACTTTGGCCATTGTCCTGACAAGACAATTTCCCGCTCAGCCGCCAAGGATACGACAGAGGCAGAGAGAAACAAAACGCTGACGAGCCCGCTTAGCAATGACGCAGAGATTTCAAGATACGCGTAACTCAGACCACCGAGCAGCAGCGTTAAAATACTTGAATTGAGAATGGCTCTCGCCCATAGGTGTCCGGCAAGCTTCGGGTTGGAAGGGATGTCGGCACTGAAATCCTGAGTGAAGAGGCCGTAGCCGAGCAGGGCGACGCTCGAGAGTCCCAAAAATGCAATGTGTGGCGCATCAAGACTGTGCGCCGCAATGGTAATGATGCAACCCAGAAGACCCAGAAGCGCAAGTCCTCGTCCGACTTCAGGGCGTAAGCGGAGGGCAACGGTGCCCACCATGAGAAGTGCGTTGCTGCAGATCAGAACTACGATTTCGAGCCAGCTGATCCGATTACTGTCTCCTACGGTCATAAAGTGACGCAGTAGCCAAATTGCAGGAGCGCTCAGCCATAGCCCGCTCATAATGACTCGCCGTCGGCGGGTAAGGACCTCTGCTCGCGGTGCAAAGCCGAGAGGTCCTAAACGGTTATACATACAGGGTAATTACACTTTTTTATTCGAATGCGCAAAATTACGACCACTTCTGGCACTTGACTCGTCTCCCAGGTGAAAACCCGGTCGGACATACGTCTGAACCACAAACCGGCCCGTCGGGGTAGTCCATGGACTCACATGAAAAAAGCACGTCAACTTCCAGTTCAAATCACCTTGTCGGTTGTTGCGGTACTAGCAATGTCCGCCGCTTGTACCGTCGACACCAATACGGCTCGTCGTAAGACAGGGGGTAACTCAATGGAACCCGCTGACTCCGGCACCAACATGAATAGTCTCCTTGATGCAGGTGTCATTGCAGATTCTGGGAGTGGCATGCAGTCCGATTGTAGCGGCAACCCGAGTATGTGCGTTCCGCGTGAGCTTCGCGGTAATCCTCCTACCTGCGCATGCTTGGGTGTGTGTGAGCAAGGGTGGCAATGGCAAAACGGTGTATGCGTGCAAAATGGGATGATGGGTACACCAGATGCTGGAACTGGCGGTGGCGGACCATCCGTAGATGGTGGTGTGCCAGCCACGGATCCGTTTGACCCTGCGACGGTAGCTTCACAATATGCTGCAGCAATCTGTGGCTTTCGAACTCGTTGCGAACCTGCGCTCCATGACTATTTCTCTTCTAACGAAATGGAATGCGTCACCGAAATTGGAGCGAATTTGCGCTCAACATATGACGCGTTTGCCCAGATCATCGCCGCGAACCGACTTGGGTTCAGCCAGACTGGTCTAAACAACTGTATTCAAGCTCTTTCTACTGCAGATTGCGCATCCGGGCCTGCGCCCCAGGCATGCAGCTCTGTTTTCACTGGCTCTCAAGGAGCTGGGCAACCGTGTTCACTGCAGGCTGAATGCACTTCAGACACATTCTGCGCCGTTCAAAACCTTGGCGAATGCGCGACCTGCCAGCCTCGTGCTCAGGCTGGACAAGATTGCTCCGCCGCATTGTGCGTAGCGGGCACGGACTGCTTGCAGCTTCAAGACGGCCGGAACTTGTGTATTCCTGATACTGCAGGCGAGGGTCAGCCTTGCGGGCAAATCAACACAGGCCTCTGCCGAGGACGCCTACAATGCATAGGAGACATGGCTGCAACTTGCCAGCGTCCTGTTGCACGAGGTGGCATGTGCCCAACTCCAGACGCGATGGGTAATATTTCTACGCCGACCTGCAACATTTATCAGAATGACACCTGTGTTGGTAATCAATGCGTTGCCGTTACTTGGGGCGGTGCGGGAACAACTTGTGGCGATCCAGCGACTGCTGACAACTGCAATGCGACTGCCTACTGCAGTTCACAAATGGGTCCTGGAACCTGTACCGGACTTCCGGGAATGGGTGCAGCTTGCTATCAAGGTCGTTGTGCAGAAGGCAATTACTGCGCCGGTGCATCATGCGCTCCAGAGAAGACGACGGGCGTAGCTTGCGCGGGAAGTACTGAATGTTCTACTGCGGACAATCTCTTCTGCATCAGCGGCAGCTGTGGTCCATTGACGTACAATTTCTGCCAATAGATCCTTTTCAACACTCGCCGCGTCGTCTCTCAGACGCGGCGAACTATACCTTCTTTTATCTCTCCAAATTAGTCGAATTGGCCTGTAACCAAGCGGTCCCGTAGGCTTGTGAAGCGCGGTTGAGCTCTTGAGTTCTTCACAGCCATTTGGAGTGCGCTTCGTGAGCCGACAATGCATACGAGTTTTTTTCCCCGAGTCACAGCTGTATACAGGAGTCTTCGCTGCAGCATGACGTAATGTTGTCCGTGAAGAGGAATCACTACTGCCGGAAATTCACTCCCTTGTGATTTGTGAATTGTACAAGCATAGGCCAGGCTCAGTTCGTCGAGTTCCGAAAAAGGATACACGACCAGTTTTCTATCAAACTCTACGTGCATCACTTTGTCTTCCGGGTTGATAGAGTTAATGCGGCCAAGGTCACCATTGAAGACGTGACGGTCATAATTGTTCCTGAGCTGCATTACTTTGTCGTTAACTCGGAGCAGCCGACCTCCTTTTTGCATGGAGTCTCCTCGTGGATTGATGTTTTTTTGGAGGATCTCGTTGAGGTTCATAGCTCCAAGTACGCCACGGTGCATGGGAGACAGTACCTGAATATCCTGCGTAGCGGAGAGCCCAAAGCTCTTTGGAATCCTTCGCGTCACCAGCTCGACACAAGTATTCAAACATTCTAACGGGTCATTTTTTTCAATGAAAAAGAAGTCACCCTGTGCGTTCGTAGCGGAGGTTGGCTCTCTCCCTTCGTTAATTTTGTGTGCATTTGAAACGATAAGACTTGTCTCGGCTTGTCTAAAAATTTGATCAAGACGGATGATTTTGTTCGGAAAAGCAGCCATTAGGTCTCTCAAGACATCGCCTGGCCCCACAGACGGAAGCTGATCAATGTCCCCTACGAGAATGAGTTGCGTATCATCATTAAGGGCAGAAAACAGATTTCTACAAAGCTCGATATCTACCATCGAGTATTCGTCAACAATAACAACATCAAATTCGAGCGGCTCATCATAGTTTTTCGCGAAGGAATTAGTCTGCGGATTGTACTCCAAAATCCTGTGAATTGTTTTCGCCTCAAGCTGAGTGGCTTCTTGTAGGCGTTTACTCGCCCGTCCTGTAGGCGCACATAGTCCCACTTTTTTTTTACCGCGCTTCATTACCTTGATGATGCTGTTAATGACCGTTGTTTTACCCGTTCCTGGTCCGCCAGTAATGATAAGAAGTTTCTCTGACAAAGCTGCTACTACAGCTTCTTTTTGACGAGGCGCGAGAGTAATCTTGGCCTCTTGTTCCGCCCAACGAATTGCTTCTTGTGCATCTAAGAGTTGGTTAAGTCGCTCATCAGACACGATTCGTTGTGCTTCACGAGCTGTTTCGTATTCCGCTTCGTGGAGAGCTTGAAGATAGACTCGGTTGGCCTCGATAATTATTCGGGTTTGAAGAGAGAGATTTTTTATGACTGGTTCAAAGATCGATTTCTCAACGCCAATCAGCTCATTTGTTTTTTCATAGAGGGTCTCAAAAGGACAAAAGATATGTCCTTCTGATGCGTGCTCGCGAAGGATGTGCAGGATTCCAGCCGAAATCCGGTGAGGAGAGTCTGTCTCAAAACCTAATGATTTTGCGACTTTGTCCGCAGTAGCAAACCCTATGCCTCGGATGTCATTGGCGAGTTGATAGGGATTAGACCGCACCATCGCAACGGCTTGTTGTCCGTACTGTTGATAGATCTTTGCGGCATGAGAAACTGAAATATGGTGACTATGCAAGAAGACCACAATTTCTCTTACATGCTTCATTTCGTTCCAAGACGAAGCAATTTGTTCCTGTCTCTTTTTTCCTATTCCTTCGACTTCTTGTAATCGCTCTGGCGAATTCTCAATGACGTCGAAAGTCTCCTTTCCAAAAGCATCGATGATTCGTTCCGCCATGACGTTCCCAACTCCGTCAATGAGTCCAGAAGACAGGTATTTTTGAATACCCTCCACGGAGGTCGGCTGAACAGGGAGATAACTCGTGACGCGAAACTGGCGGCCGAACTTTGGATCATTGACCCATTGTCCAATCAGCTTTAATTCTTCGCCCGCTCGCACTCCCAGCAGGTGGCCGACCGCCGTAAAGCTCGTGCTCTCATTACTCGCTCGAACCACGGCCCAAGCATTCTCTTCTTTGAAAAAGACCACCCGGTCCACATTGGCAATTATTGAGCTATCTTCAGGCATAGGGTCTCTAAAGCACCGCATCTATGACCAATTGGTCTCGAATGCGGAGTCTAAGTTCGTGGATAAGGTCGAGAAATTCAGTATAATCGGACGTCGAGATTCGCGTATGAGGCATGTCTACAACTCGTCGTAAAATTGCAGTGTTTATTTTTTGGTTCCATTCGAACGACTGCTCAAATTTTCCCCATTTCGACTGTCTTGTCCACGATTTTGGGAACCTGCTCGGAAGGCCTAGCTTTGATTTAAATTTTAGTACAACGGTCATATCCTCTTTTAGGCCGCGGAAAAGTAATGGAACGGATCGATCAGATAGTTTGATGTACTCAGAAAGGCTTGGTGTACCGATCATCTCTGACGCTACGAAGTTGTCAAAAAAGCGCGGGAGCATAACTTTGCCTTCGCTGATTTGTAAGAGACTTCTCGATGCGATCTTGATGACAAGGTCAACGGGCTGGGCTGGATTATCGCTTGGTGGGCTAAACTCATAGTCGAATGCATCGAAGCCTTGAATAATTGAGCCTATCCAGCGAGTAAGAACTTGAGCCTTATTTTTTTCCGAAATAACACTAAGCGGCTGTCTGAGAGACTCACCGATGCCGTAGGGTAGTGTGATGTGTAACGCGCCTATTGCTTGTCCTGTCGCCGTGATGGATAGCTCGATACGAGATTTTGAATACCAATTGGCGACCTCTGTATTTGAGAATTTACGCGGTTTTGCTTGTGGGTCAGATGCAAGTATATATGAACTATTTTGGAGATCCGGCTGCAGTTTTCCAAGCCAACTGAGTCTACGGCTAATCCTCGCCCATATCGTTTTTTCTCCGTCGACGATTTGGAGAAGAGGAATATTATAGAAGCGAGTATCTGGGTATGAAGGTTCTACTCGGTACGTAAAGTCAGATCGCGTGAGGGCGATCTTCGATTTTACACCGACAGCGTCGAGCATCACCGCAAATAATGCGAACCGATTGCCTTCTTTATTCTTCAAGGTTTCGGCAGGTGAAAATTCGTTACCGGGTTTGATCTCTTGCAAAATCCAGCTAAAAATCTTTTCAGATTTTCTTTGAACCGAGTCATTTTTACCAATAAGTTTTTTAGCGGCTAATGTAATATCGTAAGAGCCGCGAAAAGCTCCATAATAGAGTCCAGCGTTTTGTTGCCTTGCTGATTGAGTAGTAAGTCCGTGTGATACAACTACGAAAGGTGTGAACTCTCGAGAATGTACTGAATGAGGCTCTGGCTTAAGGGCCGGCACGTTGTCGCGGCGCCAGACATAAATTGTTTCTTTCCCTTCTCGAATGATTTTTGGTTTCGGCGCCCCGTTATAGCTGCGGTATTCGAGTTTTATCTCATTGGGCGCAACAACGACAAACTCGCTACGCAAATTAGGTGACGAATCTTGAAAGTAAAAGATTTGCTGATATCCCCCATCTCTTGATCTAGGCTCAGAAATAGTCACAGATTGATCTTCAATGGTGTCGCCGGGCGCGAGGCTGGCGAATGAAAAATCAGATTTACCTCGATGATGTTCTGCATCTATGGAAAGTCCTGAGGGCTTAATTGTGCGAAGAGACAAACGGACGACTCCATCTCGGATGGGGATTTCGCCAGCTTTATCCGCGGCTTCTTTTGTCATAAGCCGAGTTAGGAAGTGGGTCATGCTCAGAGCGTGACCGGTCGTTCGTAGATAGTCGACATGGCGGTCGAGAAGCCTGACTGTTCCATGTTTTTGCCATTGTTCGCTCAAAGGCTCTGAGGCTACGAGGATGGGGTCAATATCAAGGAGCTTTGCAAGCTTCGAGTTTTCATGAGGAAGTCCGATGTTCCGATTTTCAAGAGCCGAACGCAGTACCTCAAAGTCAAGATTTGAACTGAGATAATCCTGATGAGCGTTTATAAACCGTATCAACTCATTATTATCGCCTAGAATTTGGAGCCCTGAAATCGCGACTCTCATCATTTCGGTAGAATCAGGATGCTTTTCTAGGTAGTCGTTTGCGATTTTTATGGCTTCTTTCGGTTTTGAATGGGCTAGATAAAATTTTGCAAGTTCCAGATAGCTGGCGCGACTAGAGGCTTTACTTGTGAGAGATCGTTTCAGCATGGGTTCAAGCTCTGCGGAAGGCCCACGGTACTGCTTAAGTCGTAGCTTTGCGTCTTCTGCATAAGAGCCGCTGCCTTTGACGAATCTTTCTTCCAATTCCCGCACTATATTGACGTCTTTACGGCTCCGAAAATAGGACAGTGCGCCCAGTATGTTGTCTTGGGCTAACCAGCCTCCCAACACTTTTTTGTAGGTTTTATCGGCAAATTGAAGCCATCCACGAAGCTTATAAATCGCAAACTTGAGTAAGGTGATTTGCTGAGGTGGTTTTGATGATTTCTCCAGCATGTTGATCATGTTGAGGGCTTTTTCAGGCTCATCAGAAACTGTTCTTTTTACGAGTTCAAGAACGAAGAGAGGAATGTCTTTCGATAGTCGACGTGCTCTTTCGAGATGTGAAATTTGCTGACCTTTCGAATTATTTTTCGTCTGCGATAATTTTGCGAGACTGTAATGGAATAAAGCACTTTCAGATGCTTGCGCCTGAATAGGTCGAAGTAGAAAACGAGCAATATCAGGCGCATGGATGAAGGGGTTCGTGCAAATCAGACTCTTGAGGAGTAGGTGATATTTAGTGTTTGCGGTTTGAGAAACGCTCAGAGCGTCAAATTGTTTTAGGAGCGAAAACTCAATAGGTGCTAACACCCTTGATTCTTCAGAAATGGGGCGTGGCTGGAAGGTGTGTTCTTGCACGATGGGCTCGCCATTACTTTTGAGCAAAGCGACGTGAATCGAAGTGTTACCGGAAGCAACTGACGCAACACGGAGTTTATGCCAGCCACCGCTAAGCTTCAGGTTGGCCATTTGCATTCTTGCTTTAGACTGCGATTCTCCGGCTCGCCGCACGATTTCTTGATTGTCGACGAAAACGCGATATCCGTGGGAAGATGCAATAATGAGCGTCAGTAATTCTTTTTCCGACTGTGGGGGTAACTCAAAGTAGCTTTCAGCGAGATGAACTCCGGCATCACTATCTCGATTCATAACCATTTCGGTTTGCATTGAGTCGCTCTGCTTCACAAAGCGAGTTTGGCCAGCAAATTTTGTGTTTTGAAGTGGTTCCGGAAAGGTGACGGCTTCTGAAAAATCAAGACCGTAATATGAGTAGGGTGCGACTGGACCAATATATTTCGACTTGAACAGCCATCCTCCACGTGTGAGAGTCTTTCCGGCTTTTTCAGTGTCTCCTTCGTGGTCGTAGATTCGATATAATAGTCTTGTAAGATAGTTAATAATGAGGGGGTTTTTACTTTTCAGTAGTGATTTTTCCAGACTTCTTATGAGTGCTTCCTTCTCGTAATAAAGGTCCTCGTATTGGCGAGTGAGTTGTTGCAGAAAATATAAACTGTCGATTGTGTCAGGCGAGTTTTCGAGAATACTACGCGTGATTTTTAGCCATTCATCATGTTGCAAATTTAGATGGCTGAGAAACGCCTGACGTGAGAGTGCCGGCAGGGTAGAATCTTCAGGTCTCGACGAAATTAGATTTTGCGCTCTAGCCATGTTGTTTCCTTCAACAGCTAGAATGTCGAAAGCTTGAGAGAGGTCCGACGGAGGAACTTTTAGCTTTGCTATGTCACTCGGTTTATTCCAGTTTTGGAGCGGTGCTAAGGTTGAGCAGCTCACGGAGAAAAGCCCCAGAAGAGTAATGATATTTACGGATTTGATACTTTTCATCTTCGCACCTTGATTCGCTTAGACAATTCATTGTCGATTCGTTCGCAGTCGTTTCGGAAAGTGTCATAATCTTCGATAGAAACAGTATTGCTCTTGAGAGCAACCTTTGTCTCTACCGTTAGAATTAAGCCACTTTGATGGAATTTTCTTTCCATCGAAAGATGCTTCGATTCGATACGAGAATCGGTGAGTCCGTCTTCAACTTTGAATCC
>Ga0163109_10000419_pt1 | contig 34423 bp, 34 predicted proteins | sample CRUFie1St13metaG_FD_108704 | JGI IMG/M metagenome (GOLD analysis project Ga0163109, IMG submission 108704) | Marine microbial communities from the Costa Rica Dome - CRUD Field 142mm St13 metaG | ecosystem: Environmental > Aquatic > Marine > Oceanic > Photic zone | place: Costa Rica: the Eastern...
AGTTCTGCACCACAAGCAAAACAATGTGCTGTATGCCCCCAATCATCTTGGGGTTCACGAATTACACCTAACGGAAAACGTGCTAAGGCTTGTACTGAGTATGCGACCTTGAAACTTATTGCTTTAGAAGAGTCTAACCGCGCTTTGTTACGTGTACCATCGACTTCTTTACGATCTTTCAGAGAATATAAGAAGTCACTTTCTAGTAGAGGGTATGGTCTTAAGAACGTCGTAACACATATAAATGTACGTCCACTTGAGAACTATAATCTACTAACTTTCAAGGTCGGTCGCTTTCTAAAAGAGATCGAACTTAATTCAATCATTCGTGTGTCTAAAACTGTTCGACCGCAGTTTGAAAAGACAAGCGGATATATTTATTAATCACTAAAATGGAGACTATCATGACTGATAAAAAACCAAAATATGCGTCTTATATTGTAACTGGAGCCACCGCTCTATATCCTCGAATTGATAAACCTTACAAATTTGAGAATAACGGACGTATTCCTTGTGCCGCAACTGACGACGGTGCTGAATACACCATGAGCCTTGTTCTTACAAGAGAGCAGGCTGTTCCTTTGTATAACGCTATGAAAAAAGCATACGAGGAGGGCAAAGAGCCCAAATGGAAGGATTTTCCTCCCAGTGACGAGGTTTTTGACATCAACGACAAGGGGGAATATATTGCTAAAACTAAACTTAAATGTGCGTTCAACGGTGAACCTACATCTATTCTTCAGTTTGATTCAGGCAACAACAAACTACCGAGTGACTTCTTGTTAACAGGAGGGTCTAAAATCAACGTGCTTGTATCACTTGTTGTTTATGATCCAAAAAATGGTTCTGGTATATCTTTACGATTGCGTCAGGTACAGGTTATTGACTACGCACCACTGAAAGTAAAATCTGCTTTCGATACCATTGAGGGAGGTTTCAATTCTACAGCAGAGGGTTTTGCAACTGATATTGAAACTCCTGCGGATAAAGCTGCTGAAGCAGAGGAGGTTGATGAACCTAAGCCAAAAAAGGCTAAAACTGCGGTAAAGGCAAAACCGCAAGCTGAAACCAAAAACGTTGAGGACTATGACGAAGTCACTGAGGCTCTTGAAAACCTTGATTTCGACGAGTAATTAAACTTCAAAATTTCTAGGTAGCCGGAGCTTTTTCGGCTACCATTAATACTTTAACACATTATGGAGGTAATGATGGACACCTTAGAATTTTTCGAGTGGCTACTGCCCTCGAAAGGGCACATTGTGCTCGGTGTTCCAGAAACAAATGAGCATGGCAGAGCTTGGTGGAAGAACAGAAAGTTTACGACGATTGCAAAAGCGGCTTCTGAAGCTGTTAAACTGGATGCGAACAGTGAAGTCTACGTCGCAATCAACTCATTTGGAGACTGGTACAAAGATAAACAAGACCGATTTAGAATACGTACGCAAGACAATGTTGCGTGGTGCAAGTCCTTGTATGACGATTATGACGTTGATGCTAATGACCCAAAAAAATACAAGGATAAAAAAGAAGCCATAGCCGACGTTGCAAAGTTGGCCAGCGCCCTACGACTGACGCCTTCAGTTATAGATAGTGGTGGAGGATACCACACATACTTTCATTTAGATGAAGAAGTAGATAAAGCTACATGGATAGAATTAGCAACGCTTAAACGAGATATAACAACATTTCTTAATATGAAAATAGATCACGCTGTAGACTTAGACTCTGCGCGTGTACTACGACCCGTTGGCACACATAATAAAAAGTATGGTACACCCATACCCGTAAAGATGCTTAAGCAGGGAAAACGTTATTCAGTTGAACACTTACGTTCAACTATGTTGAAATTTATAGAAGATAACAATATACAACGAGCCGTTAAAAAGGGCGGATTTGGAGACTTTGTTGAGTACGGAGAAAAGTTAGACCGCAATCAAGCACGTGAAGCAATAATGAATGGCGAAGAATGGCACAACAATATGCTAAAGCTAGTAGCTTCATGGGTTACAAAAGGTAACACAGACGCAGAGATACATGGACTAGCAAAAGACCTTATACTTGAGGGGTACTCTGAAGAAGATACACGCGCTGAAGTACAGAAGATGATTGATGGTGCAAGGAGCAAAGGTTTCTGCCCACCAGAGATTGAACCCTCCGTCGCGCAGAATGCGGCCGCAGCAGATGACGACGACGATGACGGTAAACAAACCAGTAACGCGACAGTGATTGAAGGGCAAACTATACCTTACTGGAACAACCAAATGTTTCGGTGGAACGGCGTCGCGCTTTCCCGGGCCTATACTGACGACGACGGTGTAGTATCTTGGAAACCTTTTTGCAAAAGCTTTGTATATCCAATCAATCGTATTAAAGATAGCGAAGGCACATGGGTTATTCATTGGAGGGCTAAAGAGAAAAACGGTAGTTGGAGAGAGTTCTTTATGCCAACGGCTGAGTTAGCTATTCCTGCCCAAATGTCTGAGACTTTTTCAAGCCACGAAGTATTTTTAACAAGAACAAGAAACGCGAGGAATGACATGGCAGAATTTGCTGAAACATTAATCGAAACACTACAAAGGTTTCGCGTTGAGACAAAGACCTATGGACAGTTTGGTTGGACAGAAGATCGTAAGGGATTTGTACTTGGCACTAAAATGATTACAGAGAAAGGTTCGCAAGAAGTATTATGTGACCCCAACGTACCTACAGATGTGGCAGTAGACTTTGGACGTAAAGGCACACTAGAAGAGTGGGTTTCAAATATTGATACTTTATACAACAGAAAAGATGCTGAGCCCTTCCAATTTGCACTCTGTCATTCTATGGGAAGTATTCTTGTAGAGTTGATGGGTTCATCAAACTGGCATGGGCTACCTTTAGCATTTACTGGACATGGCGGTACTGGTAAGTCAACAGCCGCAAAAATAGCTTGTGGGTTTTATGGAAACCCCGAATATATGGAAAGGCAAACTGGTGATCAAGGTGCTACACTCAACGCCGTAATCAAACGTATTGCTATCATGGGGTCTGTTCCTCTTCTCCTTGACGAGTTTTCTGGTAGAACGTCGGAGGAGTTGACACGTACGGGCTATGCACTCGCCAACGGACGAGACAAGGAAAGACTGTCCTCTAGCGGTCGGTTCGCTACAGTGGGTGGTCAGTGGTTCAAAAACTCTTTCATCACCTCCAATGACTCAATTTTGGAGTCTATAGCCAAACTTCCGGCGGGATATAAGGTCGAAGCTACTCAGTTGCGCTTTTTTGAGGTATCACTGCCCCAAGACTACAGAACATCTGTATTCCCTGATATTACCCAAGAGTTTGTAGAAAACCACATGGACAACGTATATGGAGAAGCATGTCTTCCGTACATAAGGTTCGTCATCAAACACCGTGATTGGGTTCGTCGACAACTGGTAGCTGCGCGCACCAAGTTCAACCCAAAAAGCGACGACGATAACAAAGAACGTTTCTATCGCGACACGATCGTTACTGCGTTGGTTGCAGGTAAAATTGCAGAGAAGATAGGACTTGTATCGTTTGATATAAACGCAATGGGCAAGTGGGCATCAGCGCAAGTAATCAAGATGCGTGAGAGTAGACGTGAGGTAAACACAAGCGTTCAAGAACATTTAGCCGCGTTTATTGCTACTCTGCATGGACGACTCATCGTTACCAAGCGCCTTGGTTCAGCAAACACGACCAAAGAAGATACATCTATGCCACTACGTAGCGTACCCGCAGGGCGTCTGTGTACTGAGGACAAGAAAGCATTTATAACGGTCAAGTCTATGACGGATTGGTGTAAAGAAAACTCTGTCACGCCTGCATCTATACGTGAAGAACTCGATAACGCAGGGTACTTAATTATGCAACCGACGGGAGAACCCAACAAACGTATGTATATTGGTCAAGGTTCTACAATACCAAGTGGTATGGCTCGTTGCTACGAACTGAACTATCACAAACTTATGGACGGTGTAGGTGTAGGGTTGGCTACAACACCGATTACTGAAGATGTAGAAAAAAAGCCCCCGACGGAGGAGGTATCGGGGGCAGTTTAGGTGGCACATATGCAGGCAAGAGCAGTAAAGTGTGCCAACGTGGGAGGTATTACATTACTATAAGCCGCTTTCTCTAATCTTTGTCAACCTTAAATTCACGGCGTGTTCATTGCATTTATTACAAATTTTGTTTGGTTTACTAGCTATTGGTTCAGGATCATGAGCGTCCATGATGTTGTTTATTTCTTTATTACAAAGGCAACAGTGTATTGGTTTCGCAAGTTTTTTGTGGGGTGAAAAACTATTGAAGTGTACTTCCATTAATTATCTACTCCTAATCTAATTCGTAACTTTTGTTGTCGTCGCTCTTGATACCTTGGACTTCTTATTAAATCACTTACAGGACTTCGCGTCAAAATATTTGGCGAGTCATTAAAAAATGGTCTAACACGATCTTTAGCTCTTTGAAGGTCACGCCATTCATCACGCAGTGCGTTCATTTTTGCTGTGTCTCTGCTTCTATTAGCTTGAACGTATTCTCGTTTTAAACGAGATGATGATTCACTAAAATATTCTAGCATTTTAAATTGTTGTCCTCGTGTAAATTTAAGATTTTGTATTTCTGTAGGAGGTAGCCCCGTAGCCGTCATTAGTAGTTCTGTTAAAGAAATACTACGAGGGTCAAGTATTACGTCTTTGTTACTAGCTTTATAGCCATCTGTTGCGTAAGTGTACGCGTCCATATAGTGACGGGCTCCTTTTGGTAAAACTAAACTTGCTGCTTTTGATAAATCACCCTTAGATATTTCTTCTCCTGCGCCTCCAAAGTTTCGTAAAATACTTGCAGTCGGGCCTGCAAAAACATCAAAAACATAACTCGCTACTCCATCTCTAGTCCACTCGAGATCACTATAAGGTTGAAAAGCAAAAATGTTTTGATGCCCAATTTTTCCTGAAAAATCTAAACCTAAATATGCAGGCAATCCACGCGTTAATAGGTTAGCAATATCTTTGTTTTCTACTTTCTCTCGTATGACTTGTTCAACATATTCTGTGTACCCGTTATTAGCTTTAGCTTTTTCAGCAAATTCAGTATCGTCGTCTGCCCCCCATAGCATTAACAGCCCTGCAACTGGTGTTATGATAGGCAAACCTTTTAGGCCTGATACAATTGCTGCATGAGATAGAGTTACCCCAAGAGTTCTCCACCCGATCATTTTAACTTCTGGAGTTTCTCCCGCCATAGCTTGTTTCATAGCTCTACCATAATTCCAAGCCATCATAACTTGGTACTTGCGGTATTGAGTTGTTAGTTTAGGTAATCTCTTGAAAGCAAGTGGCGCATCTAAACCGTTAAACGCACCTTGTGTATGTTGCACCGCTTGAATAGCGTAAGCTACTGGCCCATTAACGTTTAAAGCTCTTAAAACTTTTGGATTCTTTTTTGCCATTTCGTATGCAGCAATTGCTGTTGTAAGACGGTTATGCGCTTCTACATACCTTGCTACCTGATACAATCTGTGCGTCATCCCCGAAGCAAAATCTGTTGCTTCATTAATAAGCCCAAACCCTGTATCAAATCTATTAACTTGATTAAGGTCTTCTTGTATACCAACATCTGCAAGTTGATGCAGTTCTAACTCCCTAACAAGTTCTTGGTATTCTTGAGGCATAGATTCATCTGTGTTGTCAATTTCTACATTGTTATTGGTGTTTACCATTCCAATTGTGGCAACTGTTGCTACCTGATTAAAAAACCCACCTTTAATTGATTTATGCGCAATTCGGTAAGCTTTAAAAATTTCAGCCCAAGCTTTTCCATAAGAAGGTAACACACCTTTACCAAAATCCCCTGCTAATTTGTTATGAGCAATTAGTATCTGCGTATGGTTTTGCACATGGTACGCAAAGTTTGTAGTTAGCATAGACACAGTGTTAAATGCTGCAATTCTGTCTTGGATTGCATTAAAAAATCCATCCTCTCTGCGCATCATTTGAGTATAATGATTGTTCAGTAATTGATATGTTTGCTCTAATTTACCTCTATCTTCCGAAGCCTCTTTTTTAGCAGTTGCCATAGCTTCATTTATAGTGTCTGAAGTTTTTAAAGTTGCAATTAAATTAGCTCCCGCTCTTGCTTGAAAGATAAAAGAACGAATCATGTCTTTGTTGTACCCTGCTCTGTTTAAACGCTTAGCTCCTGAAGTACGTGCATCTCTGTAATCCATAGATTCAAAATAATGTTCTAATATCATTTTTCTGAAAGCTTCTTTTGATTGAGAATCAAGTCCTGAATTGTCTCCTGCTTTTAGTTTGCCTAACAAAGACTCCAACAATTGAGTAGGAGGAGCATTTTCGTTGTCGTATTGTGTATTTCTAGGAAATGACTCGCTTCTTGCGTATTTTCCTCCGTTTGCAACATTATTTATTTCTGCAAATTTGTTAGCCGCCCCTTTTGTATCAAAAAACTGTACTACATAATCTTTTTTATTGCCTTTTAGCTCTTCAAGTTTCTTTCTGTTAAACCCATTTTGATTCTCTTCAAAAGCTTTTTCTGCATCTAAAAGAGCTTTAGATTTAAGGACAACAACTTGATCACCAAATCTTTTTAGTGGAGCATAAGGGCCTTGTAATGAAGATGTGCTAAAAAAGTTTCCGGTAATACCTTTTTCTTTTGCTATATCTTGAGTTTCTTTTCTGCGTTTTTCTCCATAGGCAAATATGTCAGCAATAATTTGTTTTTCATAATCATTAAAACGGTTAAAAGCTCTTTTTAATATATCATTTACTTTAACATTTTTGTTTTCAAAAATATCAGGATGATAATCTTCTGGATCGTACCCCCACTGTTGAAAGAATGTAGATTTGTCTAAGAAATCATTAACAAGTGCACGACGCTCTGGGCTAAGTTGCATTGAACGCACAGCGATTTTATCTGCTTCTTGTATTAAACGATTTCTAACAGCATCGTGAGACTTTAAAGCATTGTAAGCAGTTCTGGCTGAAGGCATTACTTTTTCAACGTCAGCTACAAAGTCATATAAAAATTTTAGTTGTTCTTTTGGGTTTTGTATTAGCCCTGTAAGTGCATCATAAAGCTGTGCTCCATCATCTCCTAAGTTTTTCTTTACCCATGCTCTTCCTTTAGCATTCTGTATAGAAAGCCCTTCATCATATTTTTTAAGAGAAAATCTTTTTCTTATTGTTTCATAACCTGCAAACCCTTCTCTCCCTAACCCTTTAAGTATTTTTTGAGCAGAATCAGTAGCGCTTGCTCCAGTCATTCTAACCCATTCAATATTCGGTACAAGGCCAAATCTGTGTCTAGTTATTCTTCGTCTAAATTCTGTAAGCAACCTTATTAAATCTCGTTGTCTAACACCTTCTAAACGTTTCCAATCTCCACTAAATTGTATTCCTTTAGTTTCTTTCCCCCCACGGTCTGCGTTAATCATTAATGAAAATGTGTTAGGTAAATACGCAATATTAGCACCAGAAATAGCAGTCGTTTCTGAGTCTAATTGATCAGCATCTAACGTTAATATAGGGTCTGGGTTTTTATTTTTAGGGCCAGAATATACGTCCATAATTGCTCGTAGCTTTGGAAGACCTGTTAGGTCATCTGTGTCGTAGTACATGTAAGCTTCAGTTCTTATATCTGTAAACTCTCCAAACTTAGAATTTTTGCCCCATTTAAACGGTTCTTCTCCTTTATAACCTGACAGACCAGAACGTTCTTTTTCCTTTGTGCTAACTTCTACTTCTGCATCTTCTTCTACTATGTTATATCGGTCTGCTCCTGCATAATAGTCTTTAAGTATTATTTTGCCTCTTGTCGTAGCTCCTACTTCTCTAACAGGAGCATAATGAGAACCACTTGCTGCTCCTCTTGACAAAGCTACAAGTTCAGAAGCAGATAGCTGAGGTTTTTTTCCAAGAAAACGAGAAGATAACTCCTCAAAAAAAGATTTAATATCACTTAACCATTTTGCCGCAAGACTTTCAGAATTAGCATCAGGTTCTACACCTGCAAGAACGGCTTCTTCGACAGCGTAAGCAATTGTTTCAATATTAGCTAGAGATTCGTCCATTCCTGTTGCGCGAGCAAATACTAAACGTTTCATTGTGTTATCATGTATTTGGCGTTCTACTGAATTTTTAGGACTGTTTTTCCATTCGTTTACAGCATTAGATAATAAATCTACTTGTTCTGGGGTTAATATTTCTTCTAGCCCAAGATGGACTCCAACTTCGTGTTGTATAACTGCTTCTTCAGTTCCAGCTTCTATATTGTCTGCTATTAGATAAGTTTTTACACCGTCTGGAGTTATAAAACCTTGAGAATTTTCGAGGTCGTTTAAAGAATATCCTATTACTTTTTCTGCAATTTTAGGGGTGTAAGGTAGTTTTTTTCCTTTTACACGAGCATCTTTGTATAGATCTTTATGGGCTTCTTTTGCGGTTTTAACAACTGCCACTCTTCCATAAGGACTATTGGCGTAAATAGGAAAAGTAAAGTTAACAAACTCGGGTCCGGTATCTGCAATTGTTGAAAGTTTTTTTGCTTCTCTTATAGGTGGATTGTTTCTTGTGTCGTCTCTAAAAATATTATCTGTCGCTCCTATAGCTTCGTTAACATAATCTTCTAAAGCTTCTACTGTTGTTGCACCTTGGCCCGTAGTTTTCTTGACAGATTTTCGTAACTTGCTTGTTCTTTTCTTTTCAACATTTACTTTTCCTGATTGGTCTTTGCCTGCGGTGAAGCTGTCTGGGTCGCCTTCTTCGGGCTGTGCCTCTCGATTATCCTCAGTTCCGACTTGTTTAGTTTGATCCCCGCTTTCTGAGCTCTTATCAGCCCCGGCAGTCTTTCTTTTTGTGTTATCTTTTGGGTCATATCTTTTCTCTATCTCCCTTTGTTCTTCTTTTAATTGTATTTCAGAAATATCTCCTACTTCTCGTTCTTCGACTATGGAAATCCATTCCATCATATCTTTTGTAGACATATTTCTAAAATCTATACCATTATTACTTTTTAATCTGTTCCAGTCTACTATGGCTTTTTGCCCATAATCTTCAACTAATTTAATATTTTGTTTAGCCCTTGCTCTGTCAGCAATTTCTTTTCGTTTGTTTTCGTACTGATCTTTTTCTTTTGATCGAGCTTTTGTAAATTCTACATCTTCTGGGTCTACGCCTTTATACGTTCCTTCGCCTACTGACTTTCTAACTCCCATGCCGGGTTGACCAAGTATAGAAATATCTTCTTGACTCGCATCCTCGCTTATTTCGTCCGCGTCTATACGTTGCCCAACAACATCAGTTTTAGCATCGACTAACTCATCAGACGGAGCTTCTCTACTAGCTTCTATTTTGTCTGCTTGTTGTTGCTTGGCTTGGTCAGATAAACCTTTTGCAAACTTAGCAACAGCCTGATCTTTTTCGCTTTTTGAGGCATTTGGGTTAAGTGTTCCTTGTTGTTCTACAAACTTAGTTTTGAATCTGTTAATAGCAGTATTGACATTTTGTTTACCTTTAACTCCTGCAATCTTTGCAATGTTTGTTGGTTGGAATTGTCCGTTTACGTAAACCTGATCAATATCAAATTTTTTATCTCCAACGAAATGATCAACCAAAACATCATATATTTTTTGTTGTTCTTTACTTAAACCTTTTAGGTTTACTACTTTATTTTTAGCTTCTTTTGTTAATGGCTTAACAGCAGTAACTACCTTCTTACCTGTTTGATCAGTTGTTTTTTTAGTTTCTAACTCAACTTTCGCTTTCGCTTCTGCTTCCCTGGCAGCAAGTACGTCGTCAACGTTTTTCTCCCATTTTGTTTTACCAGCGTTTTTACCTTTTAATGGTCTAAAAATATTTTTATCGTCAGCAAACATTTGAGATAAAGAACTTGACTGTTTCTCCCAGTCTTCCCCAAGTTTTGCTACTGCATAAGCTCGAGCGTCAATTCTTTTTTGGCTTTCTGGTTTAGGTTGTTTTTCTATATTTGTTTCTTCTGTATTTGTCTCTTCTATATTTGTTTCAACAACAGGTTTAACAACAGGTTCTTTACCTTTTCCTTTTCCTTTTTTAGCAGGTTCGTCAACATTATCTGGTCGTTTTTCAATTGTTCCATCTTGTAAACCTTGAGCATAGTTTGCCAACTCAATTTCAAATTCTTGTTTAGCAAGGTCTTTATCGTTTACGGGAATAAAATTTTCTAAAAACCCACCCTTTCTTGTTAGCTCTTCTAGGTCTGCTTTATCGGTTTGAGGATATACGCCTGCAGTTATTTTGTAGTCTTCGTAAGCAGCTCCAATTTCTGTGTCGGGGTTTAATGCGTCAGTGATACGTTTTTGTCTTCGTGCTTCTTCAAATACGGGTTGCGGTGTAAAAGACTTTGCAGCCTCAAACAGAGCTCGTTTTTGCAGTTTTGCTTCTGCATTTGCATTTGCTGCCGAAAGCTCTGCATTTGCTTGATTAAGATTTGCCCCTTTAACGTCTTCTTTATCATTTTCCTTTTGTAACTGAACTTCTTCTTCCACTAACTCTTTTTCAAGAAGAGGATCTTTGACTCTAGTTTCAGAGTTTTTGTCACCTCTGCTTGCAATAATACCTCCAACAGCACCAATTGGCGCCCCTGCAGAAGCACCTAATACAGCAGCCCCTCCAACATTTTCAGATATAGGTTGTCCCGTACCTAAGTTAGTAAAAGCTTCTTCACTACCTGACTGTAGAAATTCTTCACCAGATTCTGTTACAAGCCCTTTAAGCGCAGATTTACGAAGTCCTTGACTTGTTCCTTCTTGAACAAGATCAGTAGTTTCTCCAGATATTTTGTTAGCTACTATTGTATCTATATCTGTTTTTCCTCCGAGAGCAGCTCCCCCTCGACCAATTAACGCAGTAGCAGCACCTGCAGGAATACCATACAGTCTATCAGCTGTGTAACCAGTTACTCCTTGATCACGTAAATCACTTACAATTTGTTCAGTAACAGCACCTCCTGCTATTAAACCTTCTCCTGATGCTGCCGCTGTTCTTGCTCCAAGTCCTGTAGTAGCTGTACCTCTTAGTGCTTGAACTCCTTTTGCAGTTGCTTGTACACCTTTTGCAGCAATACCTCCCCCAACGATATATGGAATAGCTTGTCCTGCTAACATCAACGCTTGTGAAGGATTCTCAGCTATAAATTTTGCTGCAGCCCCACCTTGAGATGTAATATTTTTTATATGATCACCGATTGTAGCGTCAGGCCCAAGTTGCCTAGCAGAATCTGCCATAGCTTGTGCCATATCTTCATTAATATTTTTTTGATACTCAGATAAAAAAGTATCGTCAACCCAGTCCCCTGCATCCATCAAAGCTTCAGCAACAGGGTCGGCAATAACATTTACGCCGGGAATCAAACTACCAAGTGAAACAAGCCCTCCGGCTGCACGAGGTACTGCACCTACAACACCAGTTACAAAATCACCCGTACCACGCATGATACCTCGACTTTCTGGTCTGTCAGGTTCTGGTTCTAAGGGCGCTAAACGAGCTCCAAATGGAGATGTAGAAGAATACTTATCTAAGTCTTCGTTTTGTAAAAGTCGGCTAACCTCTTCTTCTGTTAAGTCATCATCAGCTTCTATTTCGTAAACTGATCCATTAGTTGCTTCGATTCGATAGGTAGCCATTCAATATGATCCTACTTAACTCTTTTTATGCTTTTAATCCCACCCGGCGGAGTATTTTCACTATCGTCAACTAAAGTAGGAAAACTACTCCAGAACACAGTTTCCATTGCTTCTTGTTTTTTACGAGGTGCTGTTAAATAATCTGTACTTGTTTTTAATATTAAAAACGCCTTGCTAACATCCCTAAAGTTTACGCCCCCAGACAAACCTGCAGTTTCTGCTTTTACCTTTTCAGTAGTAGCTTTTATTTGTTCTATTTGAAAGCCAGTAAGTTCTTGTTTAGCCATGTTCATAAGTTTTTGGCTTGCAGCTAGGTCTGCATCTGTTTCTGCACGTAGCGTTCCTGCATCAGCTGCTTGTTGTTGTATTTTTACCTTTTCTTTTTCTATCTCTAACTGTTTTTCCTTTGTTACCCTGTCAAACGCAAGACGACTTTCTTCAAGAGCAAGCCGTTGAGTGTTGATAGACAAGTTACCTTCTGCTACTTCTCCTCTAATTTTAGCAAGTGTAGTATTCGCAGCAGTAAGTTTGTTGTTAAAATCTGCAGTTTCTTTATTTACTTCAAATTTCTTACCCTCAAGATCGATTGTAAATCTAGTTTTCTCTTGATCAAGTATAGTACCTGCTAACTCTACTCCAGCTACAGGATCATTTAGTTGAGCCATAATTTGAGCGTTTATCTCATTTTCATTTCTTCCTTGAAGATACAAAGTTTCTCCTTGAGGGCTAACTCTAAATAATTTAACACTGCCATCTTCCGCAACCTCTTTTCTTAGAGAGGTAGCGTCTCCATCATCAACACCGTCATACCATTTAATTAATGGGTCTAAACCTTTTTGCGCAAATGTTTTACCCTCTGCTACAACTTCTAAAGCTTTATTTTGCAGTTTTGTTATTCCATGTTTACCAAGTGCAGCATCAACAGCTAATCGACGGTCAATACCAATATTAGGGTTATTGCTATACATTTTTATAATAGCTTCGTTTCTTTCCTTTTCAGTAGGTTCTCTTGTAAGTTTACCATCTTTAAATTCAAAACCTTCTTGGGTCGCCCACCAGTTAGGATCGCTTACATTTGTTAAAATTTGTTTTTCTGCCTCACGAGCAGCTTCAGCATCACTTAATGTGTTTATGTCAAATTGTGTTTTTTGGTTTAGCAATTCTTGTGCTGTATTACTCAAACCTTTACCTGTATTATCGAACCTTTGTCCTATATTACCTAACCTTAAACCTTCCAATACCAACGGAAGTTTTTGTTTAGTAACGTCTATATCAAAATCTATTTTTGAGCCTTGTTTGTCTTTTAAATTTGCAGAAGCATCTGTGTCCCTAATTTTTGACTCTGCTAACCTTTCAGCCAATATACCTTGAATGTTAACTTGGTTATCAAAAATTTTAGCTTGCAAATCATTTGCTCTTCTTTTTTCTTCTAAGTTTGCAAGTTGTTGACGAATTGCTAAACCTTTATCAGCATCACCATATTTAGTGTAGACATCGCCAAGAGCTTTATATCGGGCTTCTTCTAGTTCATCGTCTTCTAATCCAAAACCCAATCCTCCTTCAGCTGTAAATTTTTTATCGTCCATAATACGAGCAGTTTCAATGTCTTTACCAAGTTTTTTAAACGCCCCGTATACACTTTGAAAATTTTCGGTAAACTCCTGCCAAGGTGATTTACGTGCCATTACGCTACCTCCTTAAATTCAATTCCCAATAGATCGTACCGAACAGCTTTAAAACCTAAATCTGTATCTTCGACCGCATCTGGGTACACAAGTTCAACTTCATCAGCCATTACACCACGGAACCGCCTAGTAGTATCGCCAATATAGTTAAACTCGTAGAGTGTTAATGCTGTGCGTTGATCAACCCCAACTTCCTTTATATTTTCTTTTATTTTTCTGTCAGACGGAAAGAAAGCAGTTTTTGCTGCGGCTGCTCCACCTAAGAAACCACCTATATCTCCAAGTGGGCTACCAGCAGTATTAATATATGTTTGTGTTTGGTTATTAAGTATATTGCTTAACCCGCTTAAATTCATTTTCTGCCCAGTGGCTATTGTATTTGCGCCCATTCCCATATTTCTCATATAGTTTTGTCCTGCAGATTGAGCACTTTGTCCTGCTGCACTACCTGCACCTGTCGCTCCACCGTAAGCTCCAAGTGATGCACCTGCTAATCCACGACCAAGTCCTGCTGCATCTAACTGTCTAGCATACCCCATCTGTTCTGCTTGTTGTCTTGTGCCTGTCATGGCATTAGCGCGCATCGCTGCCTGTTGTAACCCTGTTGCATTTTGCATTCCTGCGAATCTACCACTATTAGGATTGACACCCATTGACGCCATAGCTCTTTGATTTTGTTGTTGTGATATACCAAAGGCCCGTCCTGCATCAGCTGCTGCCTGACTTGCTAATTGTTCTCTATAAGCTTCTGTGTTGAACCTCTGTGCATCTTGAACAATTGATCTTTCAAGAGGTCGAAAAGTATCTGTTTGATAATTATAATAATCTCTGGCTTGTTGCATCTGTTCTGCTTGAGCAGCCATTTGTTGATCAGCTATGCTTTGAAGTATTGGTGCTGTTCTGTCGTATTGTTCTCTAGCAAACTGTAATTGTTCGCGGCCTAGCCCTGCTTGAATACGCGCAGCTTCTGCAGATGCTTCCGCTAGTGGAGCGTAGTCGGGAGCTTCAACGGTGTTTTTTCCCATAATCGCTTTCCTCTCATATAGTTCTCGGGCCAAAGCACGAGGATTAACATATCTTGACCGGATGATCCGGCGTTCTTCATTATGGCTTCTATACGAAAACCAATATGTATGTCTAGGTGGAGTGCTTTAGTATTATCAGCTTCCACCAGTCCTGTAAGTCTTTGGAGCTTACAATCTTGAAATGCATAAATAAAAGCATGATCTAAAAGCTCTAAAAACAATTTGGTGGGTTTGCTGACTGCAATATGTACGTTTGCATTGTGGCCGTTCATACTTTCAAACACTATACCACTTACTATATTGCCTTTGGTTTCAGCGCCCATAGCGTAGTAATTATGCCAACTAGCACCGTCAGGCATCTGCTCGGCTACCCATTCACCAACTCGACATTTATCATCAAATATTAATCGAGATGTAGACATAACTACTCCTGACCACACGTTATCATATTAGATTGCAATTTGACAATCATTTTATGTTTTCTTAGTCTTTGCACCTTTTCCACCACTTTTCTTCTTTTTTGCTGCTGCAATTACATCACCACGTGTTATTTTCTTTTTGTTTCCATACATCGCAGCTAGTCTTTTTTGTTTCGGGGTATACTTAGAATATGGCATTACTTCTTCCTTTTTCTTTTGACAATAGTTTTTACGTTTGTTGGTTTACCTCCAACTCCTTGAGCTTTTGATCGTTTTCTTGATACTGCGCTTTTGATTTGAGCTTTAGTCATTGAAGCTGCTTTGCTTCTAGGAACGCACTTAGGGTAAGCCCTCTTAGACTTTTTAGCAGATTTACGCCCGCAAGGTTGGTACTTACCTTTTTTCTTTGGTGCACCAATATCAACCCAGTCACCTTTGGGCCCTTTACCAAACCAAGCTTTTAATCCACCAGAAGGCTTTGCCATTATGCGTACCCTCCTCCTCTTTGCTTATACGTTCTAACCAACCACCCGTTTGCGTAAGCTGATGGGTATACCTTAAACTTACGTTTAGCTTCAGCTTTTACTCTTGCATACAGTGCAGGATTTGTTGGTCTTGCTCCTGATTTCTTTTTAGTAGATTTTTTCTTCTTTGTAGCCATAACAACCCTTTCTTATGTTAGCACTTCCACCTTCTTCTTGCCTGTCGTAAACGAGAATTAGGATTCTTTGCTGCTTTTGGAAACTTTTTCATCTGCCCTGCTGATCTTGCGCAGAATGATTTACGCCTTTTAGCTGCCTTGCTTCCCGGCTTTACTTTGCCTGTTACTGCTGTTTTAAGCTTAGAGCCGGGGTTTTTACGCCTGTACGCAGCAACACCTGCTCGTGTCATTCCTGCACCTGCTTTGGTAGGACGGAAGTTCTTTTTGTTGCGCTTTGGCATATTATCTCTTTTGCGAGCCATCCTCTTCTCCTTTCAAACAAAGCGTTGGTCGTCGTTCACAACTCCACAATTCAAGACGGTTGAGAGGTTGTGGCATATAAGGTGGTAGTTTCTGTATATACATTACATCCTGTTCCTGTGCGTCGTTGACTAGAAGTTGCGTCATTAAAAATACCTCCAACATGTTAACGCGTTATTAGATCAATAACTAGAAAAATTATAAACCCTACTACTAAAAAACGCCCTAACATACAATTAATACAATACTTCATAGATTTAAGCATCTCTATCATAGTGTACTGTCCAATCATCCATCATGTTTGTTTTTATAATTTCTGATTGAGAATGTATTTCAGCATCAGCTATATCTTGTGCTGTCATATCTTTAGTTACCCATTTCTCAAGATCAGCATCTGTTACTTTATCAATATCTATAAATGTTTCTGAGGTACAGTTTAAATTAATGTCTTTACTTAGATCATAATTGTTAAACCCTTTTGGGTATTCGTCGTCTGTTATTTTCCAATATGCTTCTATTCGGACAATAGTATTCTTAAATCCATTATAATCCGCCATTTTATAAACTTTGTTTACAATAAACTCTCTTTTATATGCCATATTTTTTCCTAACTAATTCCGTAGTAAGACTTGTCTGTTATCATAAGAACCGCTTTTTGATCTCCAGTATTATCAAATGTTTCATCTTGATCATAAGCTTTTATTGATGGAGTAGTAGTAATTGTCAACTCGCCAATAGCAAATCCCGCAAGAACTGCACCAATAACAGTTAATGCAGTGCCCCCTGTAAATACACCAACTATAAACCCAATAATAGCTCCAAGAGCCCCACCGATTTGACAATCTGAAGCTTGTTCAAATTGATAAGCTGCGCCAGCAAAATCAGCTCTCCAACATGTAATTTGATTTGTACTATTTCTAGGGTGGCGCATACACCCGCGAAAAGAAGCCCAAGACTTGTACGCCCAAGCATAAGGTCTAGTTCCAATAAAACAACTATTAGCACCCTCATCACTATTTTCATACGCTAGCCCACCATAAGCAGGAGGTACAATACTGTATAATTTGTTTGAAGTATTAGTTACAGAACTTGTATACGTCTTAGTTCTATCTGGCGTAAAATTAACATGCATTCCATTTCCTGCATTAGGATGTGTTCCTCCTGCGTTATATGCAACACTTCCTTTACTAGCAACTCTTATAGGAGCGCCATATTGACCTGCCACGTTTGGATCTATCAGATCATTGGATCTAGGCCACTTAATGTCTATAGCTTCATCAACGCGAAGCGGACGTTTACTATCTGTAAATATTAATTCAGAATTACTATTATACACAGCTATTCCATTGTCATTTAAAGTTACCATAGAACTAGGTAATTCGTTTAATGGAGCAAAACCGTAAACAGTAGGCGCTTGGTTTGAATTACCACTAAACAACAAATTAACAACCCATTTTGTTCCTTCATTTAAAACATCCATTATACAAATTTCTTGATTGTTATGATTGGGGCAATAGAAGGGGATAAAATAATCTACATCTAAAGTCATCTCATATTGTATTATACGCCCCATATGATAATTACTAGCTCGAATAGCACTAGTTAGCGCTATATGATTACTACCTGTATATGTTGGTTGCGCTGCACTCGTCGTCGTTGACATCTGGCCTGCATAAACAACGGACGAATAATTGCTGTGGAAAGTAACCTTTTTATCTTCACCAAAAGCAACAATGCCATATCGTCCTGATGTTGGAGGGTAAGCCATTAATATTGTCCTGATGTTGAGAAGTAGGTCATCTTGCCAATACCGTATATTGATGAGTTACCATTTGTGAAGTATTCCCACGATAAATTACAATACGATTCAAAGCACTATTTACAAAACCGGCATAAGGACGAAGTTGCTCTTCTGAAGTATCTCGTACTTCAATAGGGGTAAATATAACACGAAACTCGCTAAATTCTGGATGATAGGTATACGGGCTCCCCTGCTGCAAGCTACCTTCACCAAGTGGCCAGTAATAACCATAACCTGTATATGCATTTCCATTTGCCTGTATATATTTATACACAAGCAGAGCTGTACCATAGCTATAAGGAGTGCCACTGGTTATTGGCGAAACAGTTCCTCTGGAATGAACGCTAAAAGCACTATACGTTAAATCGTCACCATCAACTTGTATTCCGTACGACATTACGACAATTCTCCTATTCTCACTCGAAGGGTATTTCCGTCAAATACTTCAATCTTGGTAGAAGTAATTTTTAATCTATCACCTGTGGCTGCATTAGATACATCTAGTGTCCCACGAAAAGTTGCATCATTTGCCTCTATCTGTCCTGTTTTATCTATTTTCCAACCTGCAGTCCCTGCAGAATAATTTGATGATTGTATGACATTGCCAATTTTAGCATTATCAATTGATGCATCTTGAATCATAGCGCTTTTAATAAAAACAAAATTATTGGATACTGTAAAAGGCTGAGTGCTTCCTAACGTTTGACCAGCAACACCTTGAGTAACTGTTATTGTCGCCGCTTGAGAATTATTAGGTCCGCTTGTTACCCTAGTAGTACTTACACCTAAATTATTATTTCCTAAGTCAACTCTAGTTACCAAATTAATATTTGAACCACCTGTTATAGCGCTAGAATTTGTAGATGTAAAACCAGACATTGCGTCAATAGCATCCTCTATATTCTGGGCAGTTACAGAATTACCGGAGCCACTTATATTAAAATTGTGCTCAGGCCTAAAAAAATGAGTTGCATCGTTAAAATTTGTAGTTGTAATAAGTGATTGACCGTTTACAGTTACTTCTCGATTTACTACTGTTTTTCCACTAGATGATGCAGTATCTCGTTTTACCCTTATGATGTTATAATGAGCTGCGCCGTTACTGCCGTTATAACCTTGCTCCTCATGCGTAGCAGAAAGGCCGGGTATTCCATTTATAGCAGCAGCTAAATTGCGAGCTGTATACACTAAATTGTTATATTCAGTATCTTGAGTGTTTCTCCATGCATAATAAGGGTAGACTCTATATGTTGCTATTACATTACCCATATTGTTACCGTGTATAGCACAAGAATATCTTAAGGTATTATTAAGATCGGTATTATCAGGAAAACCATCATCAGAACTAGCTGCCCCTGCCCAACTATATTGATTGGGATCGTCAAAGTCCCACTGTTTAAGGAAACCTTGTGGAGCATCTGTCGCAACTGTTAGTTCAATTTTTCTATCACCAGAACTTCGACCAGCATTAAATGTAGTTGTGTTAACATATTGAGCTCTTGTAACTTCTGATCCATTTAAAAAATATTTAACGCCATCTTCATAATTCGATTCATTTCCAGAAGTAATTTTTTTAAACACTAAGGGGTGCCCATCATTAGTTGCGTTATTTTGGTTAAAAGTATAAGTTTTACCTACAATAAAACGAAGAGGAGGAAAGCTGTCACGATGCGGCACTCCTTGCTCCCCCCTATCAAGAGAAAAAGCATTACCAGAATAACCCCCAGAAGAGGTATAGACAACTGTAACTGAAATTGTAGCACCAGTCATATATTCGGATGGAGTATACACTTTTTTACTATTAGAACCTGAGCCAGTAGCATTTACGGAACCCCAAGCTGTTGTTCCTGTAGTTTGCCCGTAAGACTTTGTTCTATTTGTAGGATAACCTGCCTGATCATATGGAGTGTTTAGGGGATCATGTGAAGGTAATTTATTAGTAGTTGCACCACTACCGCCACCAAAAGGTGCATTTGCAGTAATAACTCCAAAACATGTTACAACGTAAGTCTTTCCTGCTACTTCAAACTCTATTTGATGTCTGTTCGTATATATATCCCAAATAGAACTATAAGAACCACCTCGTAGTTGACGTGCATTAGACTCACTGGCTGTTATACTTTCATCTAGTAAAATGGTAGAAGTGTTTCCAATAAAAGCAGAAGTAGGAGTTACATTAAATTGATTGGAGTTAGAGTTTTTAGGGTCGGCCTCTAAAGTTATTTCTTCTCCATTATTTTTAAAAAATCTAATTTGCGCACCTACTGGGATGTACTCCCAGTTATTTACTGTTATCGTAAAAGTAGCCCCTGATGTGGAAGTACGAATACTAAACACATTTACATCAAATAATGCGCCTGATCCATCTCCAAAAAGAGATATACTTGGATCTGAGACTGACGCTATACCAATATTGTTCCCGTCTGAATCTGTATTATAATTGACAGTTCCGCCAAGATGTATATCTGTTCCAGCGATTTTATTACCATAAAAATCAACAGTACTTAAAAGACTAGATGTAATTTTATCTGCCGTTAAATCTTTAACTTTTGCGTTTGTTATAGAAGCATCATGAATAAAAGCACTTTTCATATAAGTGCCTGCTGGAACAGATACACCATTAATTGTTGTTGCTGAACCTATCTGAAAAAAAGGTGATTGAGAGTTAGTTCCATAAGTCTCAGCTAACAACTCCATAAGAAAGTTAGGGCTAGTTGAAGTTGCGCCTTGTGTTCCTGCTGTTTTATTAAATGCGCTTGCTTCTCCATTTTGATTTATATTTCGTACCCAATAGTATCTTGTACCTGACCCACCTACAGCATGAGAAAAATTGTTACCAGATGTCATACCAACAAGTACAGCGTCACCTATAACATCAGAAGTATGAGCCCAAATTTCAGTGTAAGCATGTCCTATATAAGCTGGAGCATTCCAGCTAACTATTATACTTGCATGTGCTGCTGATACAGACAAATTTGTAGGAGGTCGTGCAGATTCAATTGTTCTAATAATAGAATTTACAGAAGGTGATGGTGTTATATCTCCTGTAGACGTACCTGTTACTATTCCAGTAGCAATAAGTTTTCGTGCAGTTAAAACGCCATCAACTCCTCCACCATCAAGTGCCTCACGAACACGTTGCACAAACTGTTGTAAATCACGTGGAAGAGGAGACGAGACGGTTGGTAGATTATTAGCCACTAGCTAGCTCCGACATAGAATTTGCAATAGAAAGTGAAAAAACTTCTTTTGAGCCTTCAATTTGCATTTCCCAGTCGCGCCCAACTTTAGAAGGAAGTCTGAAGGGATCTCTATTTTGCACAGTTTGTGTATGTATCAACGCGTTATCTGCATAAAATTTTACTGTCATGGGATAAGCTTCGGCCTCAAGTTGAGCACAAGAAAACCCCATTATTTGTGGCATCGTAAACTTTTTAGATTTCCAAGTGTAATTTTTTTCTGCACCTCCACTAAAAGGTTTTACTTTATTGCCACTATCATTAACAACAACAAAAAGCTGATCTAAAAGCAGGTCGTGATACCCAGCATCAGCGTAAATGTCATGAAGAATAAATTGACCACTTCTTACATCAAAAATAAAACCCCCACTTTGCGTCCCATTATTGTAAAATGCTATGTACTGGTTATCTTGTTGATAAGCATGTATTGATTCTGGTTTGAAGAAAGCTTGCCATTGACTAAAATCAAAAAGATTTTCAGTAACAATCCTAGAACCTCCGGGCGATAATAACATTAACCCATCAGGTGCTGCATAAACAACTCCCCCCATAAGACTTACAATACTTCGTTTAGATACACAGGCTTGCTCAAGATCAGATTTAACAATTGCCATATTTGCAGGATGTGTACCCTGAATTAAATACGGCGTACCTTTAGTTAAAACAGCAAGCGTAGTATCCATTCTACCAAGTCCAACAACTGGGAAATCGACTGTTTGTATATAATTTTCAGGCCAAGCATGAGGATGATATGGATCGCAAAAATATATATCACGCCCAGAAAAACCAGCCATAATTCCATTAGGTAAGTTTGTTAAACCAGAAAGTGTTTGTGGCGGTTCACTCCAAGTTAAACTTGGAAGTTCTTCTGCTAAATCTTCTGCTTTTACGTCATCAGTAAAACTTGCAGCGGAAGCTGCTATTTCTTTTACAAATAAAAATGTACCAGAAACAGAACGATATATTCGTCGGTGAGAAACCACATAACTATTTGGGATAGAAGCAAATCCTGATAACGAAACAGTTTGACCAACCCTAACATCAACAGCATTTGAAGCTTCAGCAGGAGCTGATTCAAACTCAAAACCAGATTCCTTATTTACATTTGTATATGTATAAACACGTGTTTCTAAAGTTTCATCTTCATCTGCAAATCCAACATTCTGTTGTAAAGTAAATATAGCTTGATTTGGGTAATCTCCATTTCGTATTGATAAACTTGCACCTGTCCCAACAGCATTAGTTTCGACAACCGCAAAAGGTTCAACAGATCCATATATCTGAGTTCCTATACCAAGATAACTATATGCGCTGAACAAACTTACATAAGCCTGATTAACTACAGGAAATATATTTTCAGTACCATTTACAGTTATTTTAAGATACTGGTTCTCCATCGCATCGATGTTAGCTTGTGTTACAAACAAACGAGCAGGACTATCAGAATCAGAGCCAGTACCACTAAGTTCAGTTACAACAGTGTTCCCAACTTTTCTTTTATAATTAATAAACCCATTAGCACCAGTACCAGCTGTATCTGGAGTAAGAACAACACACGAACCGTACACTGTTGCTTCTACTTTATTTCCAAGGTTGGAACTTGCATTTAAAAATCCTGCAAAAGCAGCAGCTGTCAAAGCCCCACTGAACGTATGCGTTACAAAATCCATATGAGTTCCGTCTTCAGTACTTACATGTATTTTATCTCCTGACGATATTGCATTTATCTCAAAATCCTCAATTACAACATAAGCAGAGGTAGTGGCTGCTCCAGTTGAACTTAAGTTAAGTGAGCCATTTGTAAATGTACCGTCTGTATTTGGTTCTGTTCCAGTTTGAAACTTTACAAAGAGTTTAGCCGTTGGACCAGTAGCAGTTGTGTTTATTTCAATACTGCCACTTTTTTCTGTAGCTGTAACAGCTAAAGTTGACACCGCATTTATTGCAGCTGTAACTGAGGTAGAAGTTAGTGTTCCAGTCAAATTAACAGTTTGGTAATTGTTGGCATTATCAGCTACAGTACTGATTAACATGTTATGCGTGGTGGTTAAACTAGCAACGTGTGATTCAGTAAGAGTAACTGTAGCAGGGTGATTGGTAGCAGAAAAAGTATCTGCCGAAGCAGTTGCAGGAATAGTTGGAGCAGGTAGACCTAGTGGTCGCGTTTCTGTAGGATAACTTGTGCCTGACAAAGCAAGCGAATTGTATGTTGCTTTTGGGCCGCCATCACCTGTAAAAAATGTCCACTCCGACACATCTCCTGCTATTTGACTCCGGCAAACATCAACATCAGAGTTCCAATGAAACCAATAGTTATTTTCAGATACACTATCTTGCCCGAAACGGTATATAGATTGAATAGTTCCAGTCTTTTGTAAATCAGCAACTTTAGCTCCAACATCTGTTAATGTTTGTATACTACCTTGAAATACAGGACAGTTCAAAGCTGTTTGGGCTTGATTATCCTGAAGATATCTAGCTGGAACAATAGGAGCTATTCCTCCAAAACTTTTTATACTGAAAACTGCCACTGCGCCTCCTTAACTTAATAACACGTTGACATATTAACTAATTATATTAAAAACCTCAATTCTTTTCAAAATGTGGCCCATCAATGAATGGACGGCGCCCTTGTGAACGACGTAAATCTATATATTGATTCATAGCGTCTTCAGCTGTGCCCGCGAAATCTCGAAGGTCATCTATTTGCCATGCGGCGCCCCAACGAATTTTAGTATCTGTGCGTACTGCAGCTTCTTTCATAGCATCTGCTATTTCATCATAGACCTGAATTTCCCAACATGGCTCTCCGTCTTGGTACGCCATTAAATCGACGGCATGAGCTTTACCATCTTCTTGAATGAGGTGTTTTGATTTCATAGTCTGGGATCGGCCCGAATTAAAAAGCTTCTCCTGTTCTGCCAAAGAACGGACCCCATAAATCACTCCAAAGTCGATTTTCGTTAATTCAATCGCTCTTTTTACTGTTTCTACCAGATCCTCGTGTACGTCCACCAGTTTCTGAAAACTTCTCTGAGATAGTTTGAACGGCATCTTTTTTCTCCTTTTGTTTGTGGACAAAGTTAACCCACTCTAAGTTCATATCATAAAAGTATTGACAGTACTTACACTGCATACTTCCTCTGACGTACTCCATGTCGTGCCCGCATACCTCGCACTTAATGGAGTCTATTTTTTCTTCCTCATGTTAAATAGCTTAGATGCCGACCGTGTGGCGAAACTCGCACTTACGATAGCTCCTAACGCTATTTGATACCACTGAGGCATACCCGCAAGGGCTTCAAACCCATCTGCTACTATGCCTCGGCCCCACTCCCCACAAAAACTTAGCACAAGAGGAATACTGAAGAGCAGGGTCAACCATTCGTCTTTCCACGAGGACTGTGATGCGCGCATAGCAGCAAGATCCCAATCAATCTCACCTGTTGCTTCTTTCATGCGTATAGTAGCTTCAGCTTTTTGTATAGCTGTCTTACCCTCTAAATATGAAGAAGCAAGACTGCCGACAGAACCTATTAGTGCTTGTATCATTTCTTTTTAGGCCTTCCTCGTTTAGCTTTCTTTTTGGGAAAAATAACTGCCCATAGTTTTTTAAGGTACTTTATCATCTTTAACTCCTCTTTTTGCAAGTTGGTTAAATCCAATGAAAGAAGCCAAAACTCCCATATTACTAATAACCCAAATTTCAGCAATACCCGAAAGATGTGAAATTCTATCTACAGGTACTAACGGTGTCATTAACACGATTATGAATAAAGTTACAGTAATAGCAGAAAACCATACCAAGTGTCTTTGTTGATCTTCTTTTTTGTCTCTGTTTTCTAATAGCACCATGCGCTCTTTAATAGCCATTTCTCTATCAGTAACAACACCGTCACCATTAGTATCTGCTTCTTCCCAGACTGAACCTTTTTCTAACGTTTTTTGTGCCATAACTAGCTTTTTGCTTTCTTTTTAGCTGTAGCACTTAAGTCTTTAAAATGAAATAAGCGTTTGCTGTTTTTACCGTGGGTCTTTCCAGAATGTAACTGACCGTTTGGCATTTTATGTGTTCCGCCTTTGTATTCAGTACCATCACGAAAATAATGTTTTACGCCTTTAGCCATAAGATTTACCTTTTTTACCTGACTTCTTAGTCTTTTTTGCCATTTTCATTGGTTTTTTGTTAGTAGTCATCTTCATAGATTTTGGTTTCTTTTTCCCCATTGTGTATCCATATCCCGGCATATCATTTCCTTTCTTTTGATTTCATAAAAGTTTGAGCGACACCTCTGTCACACGTTATTACAACAACTCGATTTTTTTCATTATACACTACCCATACGCTACCTGATCGTCTTCGTACTTCTTCAAGTTTTACTCCTTTCTTTTCATAAGTTTCCATCTTTCTACCATTAGAATACCTCTGAGCTAACGTCTGTCAAGCAAGACAAGCCCATAAGTAAAGGCAAAAAGAATAGCAGTACCAATACCAACGGTAAGTATACCGATGCTCCACATAATAATCTTCTCTCTTCTTTCTTTTGCTTCGTATATTTCTTTTTGTCTACGTTTACGAATATCACCTTCCATAGCTAATAGTTCATCCCATGCTCTTGTTCCGTGGGTAAACATTATGAAAGTTTTTAGTTCGTCTCTCTGTGCTTCTAATTTTTTCTTAGCAGCGAATGCTTCAATTGCTTCTTGTTCTATAGATTGCCCACTAAATACTTTCCTAAACAGCGATGGATTCTTAGCAGATTTATGCGCTGCATCTACATCAGAAACTGCACCCATCCATCTTGAGAGGTCTTTTGACATACTTTCAAGATCGCGGCCTGCTGCAAAAGCGCGCTTAATCCCTCCGAAAGCCGCCGTTGCCGTAGAAATAGCCGCGCTAATTGTGAGCGGGTCCATATTATTTTGCCTCCAGTATTCTATCTATTTTTGAGTCAAGCGCATCAAGACGAGCAAGTACTCGGTCTATTGAAGCATTACTTTCAACTTTAGTAGAATACTCTTTAGCAAGTTCTTCTCTTGTTTTGTTTAAAAGAATAGAGATACGCTTAAGTTCATCATGTTGGCTTTTAACCCACCAAATAAGAAAACCTAATCCACCTGTTAATATAGAACTCCAAAGCGCATCTAATTCCATTAATTATCCTTTTCGGGTGGCTTTTCAACAGCTTGTGTTAGCATTCTAACAAAGGCATCTCTACCAACGCTCAGTTGATCAAGGTTAAATTTAGTAGAGCCAATTTTTCTATCGAGATCAGCTATATGATTTACCATTTGTTTTTGCTCGTCATTTAATTGATCTTCGGTATATTCAGTTCCGTTAATCGTAATGGTGTTTTTATTTTCTGCCATTTTGATTTCCTTTTTAGTTTAGTTTAATTTTTAACTTTTCCAGTATGTTCTACCAGTTTTTATAGTGTCGTTTATTCTTTTTAAGTCTTTGCCTTTATACTTATCGTCAAGAATTTCCATTTCTAAGTGCATAACTATATTACCGACTTGTTTCTTTTTCTGTTCATCAGTTTCGTTTTCCATTTTCAGTCCTGCAATCACATTCTCTATCATGTCGCATTGGTGCAACAGTGCTAGATAATCTCTCTCAAGTTCATTAACCGCCATATTACGCTCCTTTTAGTTTGGTTATTTCTGCTTGTAAACTATCAACTTTTGCTGATAGTTCTTGTATTGCTTTAACTAGAATAGGATATGTATTCATCGGTTGTGCCTCTAACCTTGATGGGTTTTCATAATTAACCAATCTAGTCCTTTCAGTAGAACTAAAATCCATTTCAAGTTCATGCAATTCTTGAGCAATAAAACCTAGTTCTTTCTTCCCAACCCATTTACCATCTCTTCTGTTCCAAGTAAACTTTCTTGGTTTCATTGCGTTTACAAACTTTAGACCTAAGTCTAAATCTTCTATATCTGTTTTGTCTCTTTGATCTGACAATGCAGTTATGCTAGTAACTTGACATCTTAATGTAGCAACGCTTGAATTACCTAACGTAATTTCGTTGCTTACGCCAATGGCAGAAGGTATTGCTTTATATCCAATACAGGTAAGATTATCTCCTGAATAAGCAGTGCTAGTGCTGTCATTATACAAAGCGTAAGGACCAATACCCGTATTATCATCTCCGGTAATCTCATACCCTGCTCTATATCCTATAAGAACATTAAACGTAGATGTGTTGGAAGAGAAAGTATCACCACCTGCCTGAGTGCCTATACTGACGCCCCACTTACACGCGCGTGGTTGACTACCTATAGCAACCGCCAAACTCGCTCCATTAGGCGATGTTGCCTGATAACCTATATATACAGAGTTACTTGTAGTTTGTGCACCAGTTCCTGCTTGTCGTCCAATCCCAACAACCTTATCAGCACTAGTAATACTACTTAAAGCACTGTTACCAATGGCAGCATTATCTTCTCCGTTTGAAAGATTCAGCAACGCACCGTCGCCTATGCCAACATTATTGTCACCATTACTTGATTGACTACTACCACCACCTCTTCCTGCGTTACCCCCAATAAAAACATTACGATCGCCGCTTACTTCCTGTCCTGCACGAAATCCTATTGAAACATTTGACTGTCCTTGACTACCACTGTCCTTGGCAGCCTCATACCCAATAGAAATACTCCCACTGTATGCTTTGGCATAGAAACCCATAGCAATATTATTATCACTATTGCCACAATTAGCATAATGACCTACCGCAATATTATAGCTTGCTGTGCTGACTCCGTCGGCACAGTGATGCCCAAGAGAAGTGTTATAATCACCTGTAGTAACATTAAGTAGAGAGTTATAACCGAATCCAGTGTTACCTGCACCTCCTCCTGTTATTGCCTTTAAAGATTCGTACCCCACACCAGTGTTAGCGTTAGCGGGATTGCTAGCACCTAGTCCTGCGTTGTACCCAATAAAGACATTATTTTCTGCTGTGGTAATATTCTTTCCCGCTTGATACCCAATAGCAGTGTTATTATCGCCACCAGTTATCTCATATAGACTCTGGTATCCCAATGCAGAGTTATTTGCGCCACTATCTAAATCATATAAAGTTCGGAATCCAATACCGACATTATTGTTACCAGTTCCTCCTGCGTATCCTGCTTGAAACCCAATAAAGACACTGTTATCTCCTCCATCCATGTCATATGCTGCTTGGTGTCCTATTGAAACCATATTATAAGAAGACGAGCTTCCAGAGTCTTGTGATTGGTATCCAATAGACACGCTCCAACCTGCTGACTTTGCATCCGCACCAACAACAACGGCATAATCTGTATCAGTAGCTAAACCATCTGCAAACCAACCTATATGAGTACTGTAATCACCCTGCCGATTTGTATGTCCTGCTTGATAGCCCACATCAACATCATAACTCCTATAATAACTATAGTAATTACCTCCTGCCACTGAGCCTACAGAAGTAGTTTCCAACGCGCCACCAGAGGAATAGTATCTTTGTGATCCGGCCATATGTCCAATAGCAGTGCTATTTGCACGAGCGCGATAGCCTGCCTCATAACCCACAGCAGTTATATTTTGTTGGCCACCGCCGACAGCAAGAAAACCTGCTCGATACCCAACATAGGTTGCCAGACGATGGTCTGCTGGAACTCCATCGCCTGCTTCGTAGCCTATAAACGTATTGCGAAAACCAGTAGTTATATTATCTCCTGCACGAGCTCCTATAAAGGTGTTATCATAACCAGTTGTTACTGACTGTCCTGCACCCGCTCCTATAATCACACTCTCATCAGCAGTTGTTGCTGTTTTTCCTGCGTTGTTTCCAATAAAAACATTGTTTACAGCTTGAGTTCCAGTTCCATCTAAATCTGGTGCAGGTTCATAGACACTGCTCCCTGTATCCATGATTATATTAAAGCGATCATTTTTAAAGAATAATTTAGAGTCATTAGCTGAATCCGAATCCAAAGATGCGCCCCACGTTTCATCTGTCAAGGCCCCACCACTACCACCACCAGAAATAGTTATAGTTTTAGTCGAGCCTGTTCCGCTTGCAGTAACTCCTGCGCCTACAAAATTAAGAGTTGTACCAGTTGTAGATAATGCACTTCCTTCGTCTTGTACTGTTACGCCATCGCTCCCCCCTGCGATTGTTATAGTTTTAGTTGCGCCAGTACCAGAAGCAATAACTCCAGCTCCTACAAAGTTAAGAGTTGTTCCTGCGGTGGATAAAGAACTTCCTTCATCTTGGACGGTGATACCACTAGTCCCACTACCTATACCTAGATTAGCAGGAGTAATCTTTTTCATTACTCCACCATCATCCACCAATACAAAATCAGCATCGCCTGATGACGTTGTTGTAGTTGGGGCATCTGAATTACTCGTAGAAAGTATTATTCCATCAGTTGAAGGCAAAGTTACTGTTACATTACCACTAAAATCAGCATGAGCAGGAGCTTGTAAGGCAACATAGTGTGCATTATTAGATTCACAATATAATCTTAACTGGGATTGCGACCCTGAGTTTTTAAGGCTAAAGACACCACCTTCAATAGTTAGATTACCTACGTCACTAATATCATGACCACCAAAAGTTGTTCCACTTGAAGCATCAAAAGCTATAGTATCAGGTGTTAATGTTATTAAAGTATTTGCAGAACTATCCCACGCAGGAGTACCGTTTTCTGCAACTCTAAATATTAATCTGCCATCTTCTGTACCATCTGTTACATCAACAGTTTGTGATCCAATAAACCCATAAACAAAAAATTCACCTGTCGTTTCACTGGCTGAATTGTTTCCTGCAAAATAAATAGCACCAAGCTGATCATCATCAGCAGGACTTGCTGAATTTCTAAATAACTTTAAACTAGGGTCAGGATTAGCATCTGTATCATATCCAATTAACTCTAAACTACCTTCATGCTCTAATCTCATTCTTTCAGTAGCCGCACCGCTTTCTCCTAATTTAAACACAAGGTCAGTTCGATTATCTGAGGAACTAAAAACTGTTGCATCTGCTTCTGCTACAATGGAAGCCGCAGTTGTAATAGCGTCAGTTCCACTAGCTTCATCAGGAGCAGAAAACTCTATCGCGCCTATAGAGTCTCCATCTGCTACACTAGTATCAGACGTTTGCAATTTAAGTATGGCTCCATCATTTGTCTTGGCTGTGATGTCACCTGTGATCGCAACACCATCAGTTTTGGTTGCAAGTTTTGAGCTACCATAATGATAAAGTAAAGATTCACCAGTGCCACCATCAGCTTTAAAATACAATGCTGTTCCACCACTGCCATTGTCTGAAAAAATAACTACATCTTCATCATCAGCGTTATTTGTAATAAGTAAAGAACCAGTGTTATTAGTGATCCCACTGTTTGCAGTGTTATGAAAAAGCTGTAAATCCTCTGATGCACCTAACTTTAAAACGTGATTATCACCTAAGGTTAAATGACCACTAAAAGTTGCACCACCATTTATTTCAACGCCAGTAGATGTGGTTTCAAACTTTTTAATATTGTTATGTCTTAACTCAACTCCAGCATCTGCGTAAAATATAGCATAAAATTCAGTAGCGTTTTTCTTTGATAGATATATATTATTATCTGTTTGAAGCCAAAGACGATGACCAGTAGTATCTCTTATAATACTATCAGTAGACTCATGGTGAATAGTTAAGTCGCCAGCATCACCAAAAGCAATTTTATGGTTGTTTGGAAACGTAAGATCCCCATCAATACTAACATCTACTGTTATAGTTGACTCTAGCTTGTCAGTATTTAAATTTGTAAAATTTGAATCTACTTCAGTATTTGTTAGTGGGGAGCCTTTACCAGACCTTGTTACTATTGTAGCCATAATTTACCCTTTAACTACTAGCTCGCCGATAGTGTTATTGTCCAAGTTACAGACATTGTATCGTCAGCAGCTTTATTAACAACACTAAATACAGTTCTGCAAAGCATATCACCTCCAGAAGCCGCGTTAAATATACCTGCTTCAGTCACTGCTCCAGTTGCATCACCTGCTTCAAAAGAAGAAACATATACAACTTTTTCGTTATTAGACCCTGAGATTGTTGTGCTATCAAGCGCCTCTCTTGAACCTAGTAAAGTTACTAAATCGGTTTGAGAAGCAGCTGCAGCTGTTGTACCAGAACCAAGTCCCATATGCGACATGACGCTTTTAGAAGCATCTTTCATACGGGAAGTTATATACTCTAATCCTTTGTTAACAACGAGATTTTTTACTTCTCTTTTGTCTTTGATGTTCCCGGCCTTGTCCTTTAGAACGATGTTAAGCTGACCGGAGAGCTTTAAATTTTCTTTAATCATAACGATCTCCTAAAAGGTTCGGGAAGCACCGACATAATCTCCCTCAAAGTAAGTGAAGTCGCAATAACCTTGACTTCTTAAAGACCCCGCGTCGGTTATCGGGATCGTATCTAATGGTCGTTTTCCAAAGTTTAAAACGTCTCCATCAGTAACTCCAAAACTATCAGAAAATGTTCTGCTATACGCAGTTACTATAGCAATAATTTCTGCAACAGTTGCAACATTTGTAGTATTTTTGAAAAACTGCATTTCTTGGTCGTCAAGTATTGAAGCTTCTCCATCTACATCGTCTGTTGCGTCAACACTGTTAGCAAGAGCTTTTGTTAACGCTCGAGTATTAACCTCGTCTGTAAAAGCAGCAGCTTCACTCAAACCTTTACCAAATAATGGCACTGGACTATCGGTAACTGATGGTGATTCACTAAGAGGTTTGCTTATATCAAAAGCTGCTCCATCTTCAATAGCTAAAAGATTATCTGCAAGTTGCTGTGCAAAAGTTTTAATTAATGGATCGATTATACCGACATCATCTGTAGGAACTTTACCAAAAGAAATAACGTCATCGTCGGTTATAGCTGCTGCATCAGAAAGTGTTTTATTAAATTGTATGACTGCATTTTCTGCTATAGCAGCACTATCAGTAAGAACTTTAAAGAAACTAAATACAGCACTATCAATACCGCCAACTGTATTATCAATCTCTTTGAATATTACAAACTCACCTTCCTCCATTTGTAGTTTTATTTTAGCAAGTTGCGCAGTAATCATTTTAAGTTGCTGTGTAAAAACTGCAGCATTATCAACACCAATACTGTCTGTTTTTATCTTTAACTTAGCAAGTTGCTCAGCAATCATCTTAGTTTGTTGAGTAAAGACTACAGCATCATCAGTACTACTCATGTTAGTTTTGAGTTGAGTAAAAGCTACCTTAAGTGCATTTATAAGTACTGCTGATTTTAGTTTCATGCAAAATCCTCTCGTATTCTAAATTTGAGGATTTCAAATATTGTTTCTCTTAGACCTGTAGACTTAACAATTTCTATTTCACCTTCATACGTACCGGGCTCTTGATTGAGATCATTAGTCTGCCATTGAATAACTGCAACACCTGTATTAGCAGTAGCTGGATTTATGTACGCCTGCCTAGAAAATAATACTGTAGATTCTCCAGCAGCTCTAAAATGAAGTGTTACTGTAGCTCCTGTTAAATTAGTAGCTGTGTTGGTATCTTCATCTGTGAAAGTTAATTTTATCTGCGGGCCCGTATCACCTTGTACGTAATTAAATGAAGTGCTCATTAGTATGCCACCCTTTTTGTTGCACTACCAGTAAAGTTTGGACCTCTAACACGCGTTCCAACACGACGGTAGTCTCGTCGTTTTGCAGCGTCTGCGTCCTTCTTAAACTCTGTCTGATAGTAAATTGATAGCTCTGGACTTGTCCACTCTTTGTTAGGTATAGAAGTCAACATACCGATAGCTCCGTAAGCAATACAACGTCCATAAGTCTCAAAAATCCAATCTTCAATACCTGTTGCTGTAAGCTTAGTTTTTAAAACACCAGTACCTGTAAATTCATATTTTTTATCAGGAGTAGGATAAAATTTTATAGAAGTATCTTGATAGATTGCATAATACTTAGGACAACCTTTTTCATTAAATGCAGTGGTAGTTAAATGTCTATCTGTAATACGAGGAATACATCTACCATCAAGCACAATTTCATATACATTTTCTAATACAGCTTCGCTAGAAGGTAGAAATATAGAATAATCCGCAACATTTTTAACAGCAAAGTCCTTTTCTATGTCAAAACGCCATATTTCGCTGCGTTGAAGAAACTTTGCTGCTGCTTCTTGCAGGTGAGACTCCATGACAATTTCAGGACATCCCGGCACATAAGGCTGTATGTAAGGGTAGAGTTTATCCCATAAAACCGTTGCCATTATGCTACCGCCCTTCCTGTTGTTGGTGTAACAGCTTCATCTGCCTGTGTTTTAACACCGATTGCATTGTTAAATGCTTGATATGCAGCCACAGCACGAGCTTCATTTGCTCCATATTCTGCATCTTTTGAATAAGCACGATATAGTATCCAATCTGTAATTGGACTTAAGTATATATCGTCTAACAATATTACTGTAGCATTATTATTCGCTGGGTCTAACTGACTTTCAGTTAAAGCATGTGCCCCCGGAGCATCAGTATAAATAACTTCTAGCTCTGCAGTAGAAGTAGCTGGAGGATACACATAAAACTCTTTCGGTATTCTAGGATCATATGTGTAATGCTGTATATTATCAGTTTGTGTCTCAGTATGCCAGCTGGGACGCTGATCATCTAAAACAGCTCGATCAACAACCCTAACCACTTTTTTTAGCGATCCAGATTTAAGATTACGAGTTATATCTAACAAACGTAGGGCTGAAGGAAATCCCCCGCTTGAGGCAGTTAACTCTTGTTTTGTCCCAGCTGCACATGTGAATGTTGCACATTTTGCGTTCGCATCAGGTCTTAAAAGAACAATGCTCAAGTAAGATTCGTTTAACCACTTTTGAAGTTCTAAACGAGGCCAACGTGTTCCTGTGTCTTGTAAGATAGCTTCAACGCGTGAAATTATATCTATTACTTTGAATGTTGCCATTTTTCCAACCTATTACAAGTTTCCAATAAAGGTAGGGGGCCGTCAGGCCCCCCTTATTGTTAGGAAGGATCACCTACTAATGCAGTAACTAAAGCTTCATTTTTAAGAACTTTTCGGCCATATACCGCTAGTCCTCTAACTTTGTCACCAAAGTCAGTTTGATTACGAAGCTGTTCAGTTTTACTGATTTGTGAGGCAAATGAACAAGCAGCTTTAGTACCTGCCACCATCATTCTTCTAGGTTTTGCACCTGAAGATGATCCACCAGCTGATGTTGCTGTCAAACCGTTAACAAGTGCCTTACCAGTAGTTCCCTTAGGAAGAAGGTTAGACACATAAACAGTAAACCTATCTAGCATACCAACTTTACCTGTTCTGATGGTGCTAGCTGCATCACCAGTAAAGTAAGCTTGCGCAATATCAGTCTGCATAAGAAGATGACGATCCTGCGGACTCATAATTAACCAACGACCGTCCTCTGGAACACTCTGCTCATCAAGAGCAGCAGACATTTTAAGGATAGTGTTTAGCACATTTTTTGGAGTCGCCTGATCAATCGGCGCACTATCTGACCCTAAGTTATAAGCTCCAGATTTTGCACCTGCAGTAGTACCTTTGTTTGCTGC
>Ga0163109_10000420_pt1 | contig 34386 bp, 33 predicted proteins | sample CRUFie1St13metaG_FD_108704 | JGI IMG/M metagenome (GOLD analysis project Ga0163109, IMG submission 108704) | Marine microbial communities from the Costa Rica Dome - CRUD Field 142mm St13 metaG | ecosystem: Environmental > Aquatic > Marine > Oceanic > Photic zone | place: Costa Rica: the Eastern...
AATGGCGATCATGGTTGATCCTTCGGGCAGCGCGTCGAGCAGTGGTGTCGCGACATAGGTGTAGATGTCGTTGGAAAAAGCAAACAGCGCCAGGAACAACACGACGACCGCGACCACTGATTTTAGAATGCGGTCCCGCAGTTCGATCAGATGATCGATCAGCGTGAGTTCCTGTTCTTCTTCACCTGAGCTCATGACGCAGCCTTGTCTGCTTGCTCGGAGCCACCCTGATCAATATTCTCCGGATTGTCTGCGCCGGCCAGTTTGGGGTTCTTGCCCAGACCGTAGAGACTTTCCTTAATCTCTTGTCCTGTCTGTTCGATTTCCTCGCCTACCGATTCGACTTCTTCAACCAGTGTTTTTGGCTGTACCGCCTGACTCTCGGCATCTGATGCGGCTTTTTGTCCCTCGGTGTACTGAGAGGCTCCCGGATCAAAATTTTCGCTGCTGACTATTTTGTTTACCGAAACCTGAGCGTCCCTGGCGGTCTCTTCGACGGTGTCCTTAGCCGCTTCCAGTTCTGCCATGACGCTTTCATTGTGCAGCTGCCGGCGGATCTCATCGGCATTCAGCTCCCGCTCGATCTCAGATTTGACCTTGTAGAAGCTGCTACGAAACCGCCCGATCCATAGTCCGGCAGTTCGTATTGCGCCGGGCAAGCGCTCAGGGCCAAGCACCAAAAGAGCGATCACGCAGATCAGGAGAACTTCAAATGAGCCGATATTGAACATGATTTAGAGCCGACGTTAGCGGTCGGAGAGTGTGAGCGCCGGGCCCAGTGGCGGGCAATCAGGACTTGGTCTCGACCTTCTCGGCCGTGGCTTCGAGGGTTTCACCGGCCTCTTCGGCCTCGTCAGACACTGCCGGGGCATCCTCATCTTTTATCGCGGTTTTAAAGCCTTTCAGTGCGCCACCGAGGTCCGATCCGAGATTTCGGAGCTTCTTGGTTCCAAACAGCATGAAAACGATCAGTAGGATGATCAGTAACTGCCAAATGCCTATTCCACCTAAACCCATGTTGAACCTCCAAAACCAGCAGTCTGTTAGGGCTTGACCGCTGTGAACTTAATCCTGTCGTGATGCCTTCTCAGCAATGCCCGATATGTTAAAGCGTTTTTCCAATTCCTCCAACACCTGTTCGGGCTGCAAATTCAGGTGACTGAGCATCACCAGAGTGTGAAACCAGAGATCGGCGGTTTCATGGATAAGCTGATTCTTCGTCTCCTCTGGCCCCTGACAGTCCTTGGCCGCTAGGATGGTCTCAGTGGCTTCTTCACCAACTTTCTCAAGTATTTTGTTGAGGCCCTTGGCGTACAGGCTGGCTACGTAGGAATCCTCTGCGTCTGCAGATTTTCTCTGCTCCAGCATCCGGGCAAGCTTGGTCAGTACATCACTCATGAAAGTCGCTACTATGTTGGTTTCAGATTGGTGCGTTTCCGATCGGACTGTTCCAGAATCTGTCCGGTCGCTTTGCGGATCTGGATTGTCTATCAGGTCTGATAGAGCTGTCCCGGCTCGACAAGGACCTCGTCTGTCGTCACCTACGCCTCATTTTCCAGTCGCTGATAGAAGCAGTGAGCTCTGCCTGTGTGACAGGCGATGCCGCCGATCTGCTCAACCCGATAGAAGATCGCGTCACCGTCGCTGTCTAGTCTGATCTTTATCAATTTCTGTACATCTCCGGACTCTTCGCCTTTGCGCCATAGTTTTTTCCGGGCGCGGGGCCAGTCTACTGCGCGCTTTCCTGCCACTGCAGTGGCCAGTGCTTCTCGGTTGATCCAGGCCTGCATCAGCAGTCTGTCGGATGTGGCATCAACCGCAATCGCGGGGGCGAGGCCCTGTTCATTTCAGTCTGCCCGGTCAAGGTAAGAAGTCATGTAGGCAGTATGCGCTCTCGCTAGCGAAAAAACAAAAGATAGAGGCCAAGCCCGGCCAGACTTAGCGTCGCGACAGGCGCGCTGAAGAGGCTGGCACCGATCGCAGGCACCAGCGTCAGTACGCTGAGCCCCAGCGCCAGGTATCCTCCTAAACGATTCCGCGCACGCTGCTGTTTACGCGCCTGCTCCTGCTGCTGGCGAAGCGTATCCAGGGTGCTAGTTAGGGAGGCGAGCTCATCAGTCCGGCTGATTGCCTCGACGATCAGCGCAGGCAGCTGGGGTAGTTGGTCTAACCAGTCCGGAATCTGCTCTTTCATCCGGTTGAGCAAGTTCAAAGGGCTCAGGCGTCTGGCCTTCCAGCGCTCTAGATAGGGCAGCGCCGTTTGCCAGAGGTCGAGCTCAGGATAAAGCTGCCGGCCGAGACCCTCAATATTCAGTAGGGTCTTTTGCAGAAGCACTAGTGAGGGCTGTACTTCCATGTCAAATCGATTGGCCGTATTGAACAGCTGCACGAGGATCTGTCCGAAGGAAATTTCACCGAGTGGTTTTTCGAAAATTGGTTCACACACGCTGCGAATGGCTGATTCAAATTCATGCACTGGCGTCTGCGGAGGGATCCAACCGCAGCTGATGTGTAGCTCGGCAACGCGTCGGTAGTCGCGCTGAAAAATCGCCAGCAGGTTTTTTGCCATGTACTCCTGATCGTCCTGACTCAGGGCGCCCATGATTGCGCAGTCAATCGCAATATATTGAGGTGACTCTGGCTTGTCATACGCGACGAAGATGTTCCCCGGGTGCATATCAGCGTGGAAAAAGTTGTGCTCGAATACCTGCTGAAAGAAAATCTCCACACCTCTCTCCGCCAGTTTCTTCAGGTCAATCTGGTGCTCAATCAATGTCTCGGTGTGGCTCACCGGAATGCCGTGAATCCGCTCGAGAACGATCAGTTCGGTTCGACAGAAATCCCAGTAAACCTTCGGGATATATAGGGAAGCCGAATGTTCAAAATTGCGCCGCAGTTGAGAGGTATTCGCGGCTTCGGCGAGTAGGTTAAGCTCATTGAGAATCACCACCTCATAGTCAGCAATCACCTCCTGCGGATGCAGTCGACGACCGAGAGCGGAACTGTAAGCCAGCATAGTGGCTAGCTGTTTCAGCAGTCTGATGTCGGCCCGCACGGTTTCTTCGATACCCGGTCGTACGAGTTTTACCACCACTTCTTCGCCGCTGAGCAGCCTCGCACAGTGAACCTGCGCAATGGACGCGGATGCCAGCGGCTGCTCATCCAGCCTGCTGAAAACGTCTGAAACGGGCAGGCCGAGTCGTTCGCTGATCAGCGGTGCAACCTTTGGCTCGCTGAAGGGGGGCACCTTGTCCTGCAGCGAAGCCAGTTCATCTGCCAGTGCAGGCGGCAGAAAATCCCGGCGGGTGGAAAGGAGCTGGCCAAATTTGATGTAGATCGGGCCAAGTGTTTCTAAGGCAAGGCGCAGGCGAACGTTCCTGTCCTCGTGGATGTTTCGGGAAAAAAGATGTCGTAGAGAAAAGGGCAGCAAAAGCAGCCTTAACAACAGATAGCCCGACTGCCCCTCGGCAAATTCATACAGGCGGAATTCGGCGGTGATGCTCAGTATCCTGAACAGGCGCGGCAGGTTGGACACGTGGCGATGGACTCTGGTTAATGGGGCAGCAAAGATATCACCTGAGAACCGTGGTCACAAGAGAGTATTACCGATAATCTCTTGATTATCAGTCGCTTATACGCTTATTGAGTCGCTCATCAAGCGCCTTTGCCCGGGCTGCAACACGATCTAGCTGCAGGCGCAATTCGTGCATTTGATCTGCGAACCGGTCTGTCTCATGTTGGCCGGGTACCACGCTGATTTCCTCTTTCAGATAATCCTCGAGGTTGCGCCTGAGCCGAGTATTTGACTGTCCCGCCCACTCCGAGCTTGCCTCAACTAAGCTGATAAGTTGGCCTGAGATACTGTCGCCCAGGGTGGTACCGAGCAAGTCGCGCCACTGGATGTCTGTCCGGTGCAGCGCGCGCAGCAAGGCCTGAATCCACTCAACGTCACCGGACAGCTCCAGTTCCGGATTCACCAGCCCTCTGGAGCTGGCATCGGCGGATAGCATGGAAAGCAGGGCAGAGGCTGGTGCGCTAACTTTGGCATCCGGGTTTACACCCGTCATGGCGCCCTCAAGACTGCTCAGGCGTATTCGACCCGATTCAAACAGCACCGAGAATGTGGCCGCAGGCTGACGGGTTTCTACCTCGAGTGTTTTACCGGTGAACGGCTCAATCAAGTCAGCTAAGTGCGGATCGTCCTGTATCAGAAAATTGATGGCCTGTTCTGCCGGAGTCAGGGCGAGGGAGCTAATAAGCGGGTTGATCATTCAAGCACCTAAGGGCTTGACGCCGACGTGGATCGCGCTGATGCCATCGAGAACATTGTGAAAGCGGGTGTCCACAAAGCCGGCATCGTCCAGCATGGCGAGCAGGGTTTCCTGATCCGGATGGACACGAATCGATTCCACGAGATAGCGATAGCTTTCGCTGTCACCCACGATCATTTTGCCAGCGATAGGCCAAAGCTTTGAGAAGGCGTCATATGCCTTCGAGATGAATCGGTTCTGTGGCTTGGAAAACTCCAGCACCAGCAGTCTGCCGCCCGGTTTGAGCACCCGAAGAATTGATTCCAACGCCTTTTCCTTGCGGGTTACATTGCGAAGCCCATAAGCGATGCACACGCAATCAAAGCAGTCGTCAGCAAAGGGCAGGAACTCGGCATCGCTCTGTGCGACAGTGATGTTGGATTGCAATCCCTGATCAACAATCCGATCTCTGCCAACTTCAAGCATCGCCGCGTTGATATCTGCCAATACCACGTGTCCTTCGTTGCCCACGATCGGTGAGAAGCGCATGCTCAAATCACCTGTTCCGCCGGCTAGATCCAGTACTCTGTGGCCTTGGCGCAGTCCGCTGAACTCAATGGTCAAGCGCTTAATCAGTCGGTGAGTCCCCAAGGACATCACGTCATTCATGATGTCGTAGCGAGTTGCGACGGACCGGAAAACCTCCGCCACCCGCTCGTGCTTTTCATTGGCAGGCACTTCCTGATAGCCAAAGTGAGTGGTCTCACCTTGCGGGGCATTAGAGTCAGTTGTTGAATCGGTCATGAGTCTAATCGGCAACTGGCTTGATTTGGATTACCTGAGTGTCGGCCGGAAGCGGCTCGCGTGTCTGACCATTTTGCTGCAGTCTAGCAAGGTAGTCCTGCCAGAGCGAACCCTCATTCTCTCCCAGCTCAAGCAAATAGTCCCAGCTGTAAATGCCGCTGTCGTGACCGTCATCAAAGTTGATTTTAATGGCGTAGTTGCCGACAGACTCAATGTGCTTGATCGCGACGTATCTTTTGCCGGTTTGAAGCACTTCTTGGCTCCGGCCGTGACCGCGCACTTCAGCAGAGGGGGAATTCACGCGCAAAAATTCGGCGCTGAGAACGACAGGCTCCCGTCTGGCATAGGTCAACTCCAGGGTGGCTGATTTTCGATGCAGCTTGATTTCCGTCGGAACCAAAGAAGCGGCCTCATGCTTGTGTATAAAATCAGAGAATATAGCGGCTTAGGTCTTCGTCGCCAGCAAGTTCATCGAGCTGTTTCTCGACATAGGCCCGGTCGATCACCAGTTCTTTTTTGTTGCCAACCGCCAAATCAGAGGCAGCAAAGGAAACTTCTTCCAGCAGGCGCTCCATAACCGTATGTAGTCTTCGGGCGCCGATGTTTTCAGTTCGTTCATTTACATGCCATGCGGTTTCAGCAATCTTGGCGATACCGTCTGCACTGAAGCTGACCCTGAGGTCTTCTGTTCCGAGCAGCGCGCTGTACTGTTCAGTCAGCGAGGCGTTCGGCTCTTCCAATATGCGTTCAAAGTCCTTCGCGGTCAGCGCGTCCAGTTCTACCCGAATGGGCAGCCGGCCCTGAAGCTCGGGTATTAGGTCCGAAGGTCGTGATAAATAAAAAGCGCCAGATGCAATAAATAAGATGTGGTCGGTCTTAATGCTGCCGTATTTCGTCGATACCGTTGAGCCTTCGATCAACGGCAACAGATCACGCTGAACCCCTTCGCGAGAGACGCTGGCGCTGCCGCTGTCGTGCTTGTTGGTGACTTTGTCTATCTCGTCGATAAAAACGATGCCAGTTTGCTCAGCAGTCTCAACGGCTCGGTTTTTGATCTCTTCCTCGTCGATCAGCTTGGCAGCTTCTTCGTCCTTGACTGTCTTCAGGGCAGCTTTTACCGTGAGTCGACGGGAGCGTTTGCGCCCGGAGTTCATGTTGGAGAACATGCTCTTAAGCTGGCTGGTCATGTCCTCGAGGCCGGGCGGCGCCATGATTTCAACCCCGGTGGGCGCTTCAGCGACCTTGATTTCGATTTCCTTGCTGTCGAGCTCGCCCTGCCTGAGCTTTTTCCGGAAAACCTGCCGGGCGTTAGACTGGGAGTCGTCTTCGGAAGGAGTTTCATCACTGCGCGCCTGTGGCAACAGCACGTCCAGAATACGTTCTTCGGCTAGATCTTCGGCCAGGTGCTCGACTTTCTGCATCTCTGATTCGCGAATCATCTTGACCGCAACATCGGCCAGGTCCCTGACAATCGACTCCACGTCGCGTCCGACATAGCCGACTTCGGTGAACTTGGTGGCTTCAACTTTGATGAAGGGGGCGTTGGCCAGTCGGGCCAGTCGTCGCGCGATCTCGGTTTTACCGACGCCAGTCGGGCCGATCATCAGGATATTTTTCGGCGTGATCTCGTTGCGTAGATTGTCGCTCAGCTGCATGCGGCGCCATCGGTTGCGCAGAGCAATGGCAACAGCGCGCTTGGCGGACTGCTGGCCCACAATGTGTTTGTCCAGTTCGGAAGTAATTTCTCTGGGAGTCATCATTGACATGGATTCGATCCTGTCGGCATTCGCAGCCGGATGTTGCTCAGTGCTTAGCTGAAATTCAGTTCTTCGATGGTTTGCTGCTGATTGGTGTAGACGCAGATATCACCTGCGATCTTTAGGCCTTTCTCCACGATCTCACGCGCGTCCAGCTCGGTGTTGTGAAGCAGCGCCCGTGCGGCGGCGAGGGCATAGGAACCACCGGACCCAATGGCCATAATGGCGTCCTCGGGTTCAATGACATCTCCGTTGCCAGTCACGATGAGGGATGTTTCCTGATCGGCAACCACTAGAAGCGCTTCCAAACGTCGCAAGGCCCGTTCTGTGCGCCAGAGCTTGGCCAGTTCCACTGCTGCTCGGGTCAGCCTGCCATGGTGCTTTTCCAGCTGCTCTTCGAAGCGCTCGAACAAGGTGAAGGCATCAGCAGTGCCTCCGGCGAATCCGGCAAGGACCTGATCTTTATGAAGCCGGCGTACCTTGCGGGCATTGCCCTTGAGGACCGTGTTGCCTTGCGAGACCTGACCATCGCCACCAATCACGACCTTGCTGCCTCTGCGAACAGAGAGGATGGTTGTGCCGTCCAATTGTTTCAATCCAGTGCTCCTAAGCGTTTGACAGATCTTGAACTCTCGTCCTGCGAGCCGGGCGTGTCAGGTTACGCTCTGTAAACATCTAGTATTGGGGGTGCAGACCAAATTTCAAGCAGCGATCGACAGTCGAAGCGACAAACCAGAGGACGCTGCCCGTACGAAGCAAACAGTGCCTGCCTGCGGCGAAAGGGGTTAAGTGCGCGATTCCCAAGGCGTCGCAGAGACGAAAAGGGCAGCCTAGTCCGACTGAGACGTCAGGCGCAGGAAAGGAATGCTGCTGCGGCGCAACACGGTTTCAGCGTTGTCGAGCTCGCCTTGTGTGCGGTAAGGGCCGGACTGCACAAGGAAGAGCGATCGGCCCACAATACCGGGATCTTTGACGAAGACATTCAGTCCAAGCGCGGCCTGGCGTCGCTGTTCTGTCTCTGCAAGCTCCCGTCGCTCGAATGCGCCGGTTTGCAGTAGATAATTCTGCTCCAGCCTTCGATTGGGGTCCTGAGTGCTGAGGTCCACCGGTGTCGCATCGACGAGCACCTCGTACTCCTGCAGCTCACTGTAAAATTCGTATTCTAGGGATGCCTCTGTAGGGTCGGATTCGGCTGTCGTGCTGGGCTCGTTGTCAGCTGACGCGCGGTTTGCAAGCTCCGCGGTGGCCACAGTGGATTGATTCAGCGGAGGGACCCGCCCGGACAAATAGAGGAGGACACAGGCAAACACGCCAATCGTGATTCCCAGAACCACACCCGTGATCATCAGCGACCAGGCAGGCGGATTGCTGGCCGGTTTCTTCTCCAGCAGTGGCTCAGGCCTGATTTTGGCAAAATCCTGTGTCATAACGGTCTTAAATGGCTTTTTATTATTCTAACGTATTGTTTTATTGCTGTTTATTGGCCATGCCCCGTTCAGCCAACTGGTTTATCGGTTGCCTCTGCAGGACCTGAAGCGAAAATTACCTGACCCGGCTCCCCGCTTGGCTCTTCACAGCAGATCCTGCGCGTCGACATCCAGTGACCAGCGAACCTGGGAGGGGGTCCTACCGCCCTCAATCGTTACGACCAGCGCCTGCAGAAAGCGCTGTAGCCTAGGGCGCGAAGCGCTTTTGATGTGCAGCTGAAAACGAAAGCGACCTGCCTTTCTTTCCATCGGGGCCGGTAGTGGCCCGATTAATTCGATTTGCTGTTCCTGCTGCTGAAGATGGAAAGCGGTTTCAAAGCACTGTCTGGCGAAGCGGACCCCCTGCTGCGCGACAGAAGACTCAATCCGCAGCAAGCAGAGGTGCGTGAACGGCGGCATGTGGCTCAGTTGTCTTTCCTGAAGCAGAGACTTGGCGCACTGCTCATAGCTTTGGGTTATCAGGCTATTGAGCCCCGGATGCTTTGCGTACCGGGTCTGGATAACGACTTCACCCATTTTGTTTGCGCGGCCGGCCCGGCCAGCGACCTGCACGATTGTCTGGATCATCTGTTCCTGGCCCCGAAAGTCGGGGCTGAACAGGCCAATGTCGGCATCCAGAATAGCCACTAGCGTAACGTTGGGGAAATGGTGGCCCTTGGCCAGCATCTGGGTGCCCAGCAGGACACTGGGCTCCCCCTGATTGATTTTGTCCGTCAGCTGCGCGAAGGCCTCACGACCCCGCGTTGAGTCGCGGTCGATTCTAAAGACCGGGACTGGCCGGTACTGTTTATCGAGGAATTGCTCGAGCTTTTGCGTGCCTGCTCCCATGGTGCTGATTTTATCGGACTGACAGTTAGGGCAATGCGAGGGAATGTTCGTGCGTGCTTCACAGTGATGGCAGCGCAGGGAAGGAGGGCTGGCATGTACCGTCATGCTCGCATTGCAGTGACGACACTCGCAATGCCATCCGCAGCTATTACACTGCAAGACCGGCGCATAACCTCTGCGGTTGATGAATAGCAGTACCTGATTCCCCTGCTGCAGGTGTTTATCAATTTTGACCGACAGCGCTTCAGAGATCCCCTCTTTGACGGGCTCGGAAGCCATGTCAATGAGGCTAATCTTTGGCGCGGAGGCGGGACCGGCCCGTTGACTCAGCTTCAGATGCTGAAATTTGCCAGCCAGTGCGTTGTTCAGACTTTCAAAGCTTGGCGTCGCGCTGCCGAGCACCACGGGAATATTTTCCAGCTGTGCACGCTTGACCGCGAAATCCCGGGCCGAATAGCGCAGGCCCTCCTGCTGTTTGAAAGAGGCATCATGCTCTTCATCGATGATGATGATTCCGGGATTCGCCAGCGGCAAGAAAACTGCCGAGCGTGTCCCGATGACAATCGGTGCCCAGCCGCTGCGGGCGGCCCGCCAGGCCAGCAGTCTTTCCCGATCGGTCATTGCGGAATGCATGGCGACTACTGGGCAGTTGAACCGCTGCTCAAAGCGGCGCAGATTTTGCGGGGTCAGTCCAATTTCCGGAACCAGTAGCAGGCACTGCTTGCCTGCCTCCAGTACCTTGGCTATGGCCTGCATGTAGACCTCAGTTTTGCCTGAGCCGGTGACGCCATCGAGCAGAGAGCATTGAAACCCCAGTTCATGCGTTATGGCGGCCAGCGCACTGATTTGCTCGGCATTGGGCCGAACAGAACTGGCAGCAACCGTGACATCGGGGCCTGGCTTTTCTTCTGATCGATCTGCAAGGATTGCTTCTGTCAGACCTTTGTCTTCAAGCTGTTTGAGCAGGGCACGGTCAAATCCGGCCTCACGAATTTCCGCCATGGTCAGAGGACCGCTGTGCGTCAGATTCTCTAGCAGCTCTAGCTGACGCGGCGCGCGTGCCAGCTGAGACGCGAGACCCTGTTCAGGGGGCAGTGCCCGGTATCGGATCTTCGCCGGCGGCTCGATCGGGCTGCCGGTTCGGATCAATTTTGGCAGCGCCGTAGCAAAAGTGTCGCCGACCGGATGCTGATAGTAATCGCTCGCCCACAGCAGGGCCTGAAAGAGTTCGGCTGAGAACAGCGGTTCGCTGTCTAGGTATTCAAGTGCGGGTTTGAGTTGTTTTTCCGGCCAGCTGCTGCTTTCGGCGAACCCCAGCAGAATGCCAATTACCTGCCGCCGACCGAAGGGCACTCGAATCCGCGTGCCGGCGACTGGCGCGTCTACTCCGACTACCGGCAGATAGTCAAAGACTCGTCGCAACGGGGTGGGTACAGCAACTCTGAGGAATTGGGATGAGCTGGCGATGACGAATCTCTGAGTGTCGGTGAAAAGGTGGTTGGAGAAGGAGCCAGAAAGTAACTGAAAGGCTAGGAGCATACACAAGCCGGGCGGGGTGCAACAGTGACGAGTGAGTGACCTGCCCCACAGGGCGCTCAGCGGCAGCCCGCTGAGCGGGAGTCTGTTGATTGGGGTACCCTGCTATTCATAGTCTGAGGCATTGGTCTATACTGACGCGAGGTTTGGGGTTCAGGCTGACAGCGCAGTGCCGGACCGATAGCCCTCAGGACACAACAGGCACGAGAGAACATACATAAGAGACACAAGAGATATAAAGAAGTAGCTTGGCAGAGACAAGACAGCCAGCGCGCCACAGGGCGTGCGTAACACAAGAAGCCTGGACCACATGAGTGACGAAAAAGTGCCAGCCGAATTGCTGGCGATAAGAGATAGGATTGATGAGACCGACGAGCGTCTGCTTGACCTGCTGGCCGAGCGATTTGAGTTGACCCACCGGGTGGGACTGCTCAAGGCAAATCAGAATCTGACTTCATTTGATGGCAACCGGGAGGCCGAAAAGCTGTCCCGTCTGGCCTTGCTCAGTGAGCAGAAGAATCTAAACCCGGAGCTGGTTTTGGGCCTATTCCGGCAGATCATGCAGCAGGTGGTCAGAAACCATGAGTCGCTAAAATTAGCCGACTGAGAAATATGAGACAGACCCGGGCCCGGCCGCGGCTTGCGTCTTTCGCCTTCTCTGCTAGAATGCGCCTCCGCTGACCCCTTTAGGGCTCGCGATAGCAGGTGTGTTGCGCTGGAGTACGGGCTCCGCGTAGCGACACCTCAGACTACGAGGCAAAACCCATGAAAGCAAATATTCACCCAAGCTACGGTGCCATCAAAGCAACCTGTAGCTGCGGCAGAGTGATCGAAACTCAGTCAACGCTCGGCAAGGATATCCTCATCGACGTCTGCTCGCAGTGTCATCCTTTTTACACTGGCAAACAGAAGATCCTCGACAGCGGCGGCCGTGTTGATCGGTTCAAGAAGCGCTTCGGTAATCGTCGCGTCTGACAGCCACTCGCACAAAATCGACGCTCCGCTAGAAGATTATTTCGGTGGAGATCTCCTCGCCGTCTTCTCTGTCGATGTCCGTGCCTGGCAGACCGGTTGCTGCTGGCTGGGGCGCCAGCTCTTCCCGAAAATATTCAAACATTGAATTGGCCGCACCCGGTGTGGCCGGTACCCCCGTTCGCATGTCCACCAGCCGGTCGACGATTCCGTTAGGACGATTCATGGTAACTGCAGGGGTGCCGGCAAGCGCTTCGCGCATGAAATCGATCCAGATTGGTACCGCCACCGTCGCGCCCTGCTCTCGCTCGCCAAGCGGCTGAGGCTGATCGAAGCCCACGAACACGGTAGTGGCGATGTTCCCGTTAAATCCGGAAAACCAGAGTTCCTGTGGTCCGTTGGTTGTGCCGGTTTTCCCCATCAAATCGCTTCGCTGTAGTTCCCGCTGCACGCGATTGCCACTGCCTTCTTCAACCACCGAGCGCAGCATGGAATTCATAATGAACGCGACTCGATCATCCAGCACTCTTGCCGCCGCATTGACAGGCTGTTCAGCTTCGGCAATCAGCTCCCCGCAGTCTGGGCAGACGATCGCCGGCCTCGCCCGGTAGAGCACGCCGTCTGCTTCCGTGCTGATCTGGTCAATAAACCATGGGTTGACCTTGAATCCGCCGTTTGCGAGGGTCGCGTAAGCCGTCACCATTTCGAGCGGTTGGACGTCGGCGCTGCCCAGCGCTACGGTCAGGTCATTGCGCGGAAAGTCCTGGGTCTGTATTCCCAACCGGTTGGCGAAGCTGAGCACTGTCTCTGAGCCCAGTTCGTCAAACAGCCGGACAGTGGGGATATTGCGCGATTCTTTGAGGGCATGACGCAGGGTGATCGGGCCGAGGAAGTTGTTCTCATAATTGTTGGGCCGGTAGTCACCGCGGGCGAAGGGCGCGTCATTGATGGTTGAGGAGGCCGAAAAACCCGCTTCTAGCGCAGCCCCATACACAAAAGGCTTGAAATTGGAGCCCGGTGGCCTCGGGGTAAGCACCCGATTCACCTGATTCCAGCGGAAATCATAGCCACCTACCAGAGCCAGAACCCGGCCGTTGTTCGGGGATATTGACACCAGCGCACCCTGTATATCGGGCACCTGCCCTAACTCCCAGTGATCGGGGCCCCGCTTGACCCTGATCAGATCGCCGACCTGCACTGTGTCACCGGCGACCTGTGGTGGTGGCCAGGCTTCGTTTCTGCTTCGGAACGCATATGCCCAGCGAATGCCGTCCCAGGGCACATCGATTTCCGTGCCGTCCTTTAATAGTGCGGAGAAGGCTCTTTCCCGCAAGCTTGTGACGATGGCTGGCTGTTGATTTCCATAACCCGGTACCGGCGCCAAGTGCTCCAGCCATTCTGATGTCGGATCTCCGGCGGCGGGCGGATAGTTGGCATTGGGCCCTCGATAGCCATGCGGCTTGTCGTAGTAGTTTTCGAGACCATTGATCAGCGCGCGATTAGCAGCCAGCTGTTTGTCTCCGTCGATACTGGTGATGACTTCAAAGCCGCGGGTGTAGGTTTCCTCCTGAAATTGTTCAAACAGCGTCCGCCTGACCATCTCGGCTACGTAGGGTGCCGGAACTTCGATATTACGATTCCGCCGGATGGCTGTGACAGGGGCTGCGTTGGCTTCATCAAATTTCGCCCGGGTAATCATGTTTTCCTTGAGCATGTTCTGAAGCCGAGTCTCCCGCCGGCTGATCGCACGCTCGGGATTGGCCAGAGGATTGCAGCTGGATGGACACGGCAACAGGGCCACCATCATTGCCGCTTCAGCCACAGTCAATTCGCTGACTTCCTTGCCGTAGTACACGGAAGCGGCTGCTCCGATTCCGTCGGCGCCGGCACCGAAGTAAATCGTGTTCAGATAGAGGGTCAGTATTTCCTCCTTGCTCAGTTCGCGCTGAATCTGCAGAGCAAAGGGTATTTCCTTGAATTTGCGCAGGTACACGTTGTCGCTGTCAAAAGACAGGTTATTGGCCAGCTGCATCGTGATGGTGCTGCCACCCCCGAGACCCTGACCGGTCATAAATCCGTAGAATCCCCGCATCAGGCTCTGAATATCGACGCCGGGGTGAGAGTAAAAGCGCACATCTTCGGTGGCGATCAACGCATGGATCAGGTGCTGAGGGATGTCATCGTACATGACCGGGTCGCGGCGATTGCCTATTTCGTCAATCAACTGACCATCGGAAGTGTAAACTCTGAGAGGGGTTTCGAGCTGCACGTAGCGGTAGGTCTCTGCTTCCGGAAGCAAAGGGGCCAGATACAGGTACGCTGCCATGGCGACCATCGTTCCGCCACTGAGTGCCGAGGCTGCCAGCAGGGCAAGCCATGAGAGAACGAGTCGGAATCTAGTGGGCACGGGGCTTACACCTCAGAGCAGAAACAGTTAGCTTGGCTACAGAAAATCTGTAGCTTGGCATGGGGAGTATACACCGGCGGCACGAATATTCTGTTAAAATCTGATTGTACGGGAGGGGGCGCTTGACCGGCCTGTTAGGCGCTATCGACCAGCACAGCCCGGCTGGCGCATCCGTTCCGGAGGCTACGCCTTACAACTGGTCGGGGGAGTGCTGACGCTGATTTCTAATACTGCGTTGAAAATTTTGGCAATTTAATTTGCGGCCTATAGTGTCAGTGGCAGTCTGATGATTCCGTCGGAAACTGTGCTAAGCTGATAGTTAGTTGACTGATTCTGGTAAAAAGTCGGGGTCACAGGTCAACGTTTTCTGACCTGACCGAACAGCTTTTCATGGCGCGGACCATGAAACCGACTGTTCACCTCGGTGGTAGCGCGTTCAACCCTACTGTTGGTTTTCATCACGCCGAAAATCATTGCCGATATCGCACTGCGCTGATTCTTGTCCGGGTCGGCGCAGCCAACCGATGAGCTCTGCCGCAACATCGTATGCAAGGTTTTATTTGGAGAGGCGACTCGAAGTAACGGGGCGCTGAGCTGGACTATGGATTACTCGGGTAACGTATTTCTGGTGGGTCCGATGGGTGTTGGTAAAACAACCATCGGACGTGCTCTTGCCGAGCGGATGAACCTAGATTTTTTCGATTCGGATCAGGAGATTGAGACGGCAACCGGCGCAGACATTCCTTGGATTTTTGACGTTGAAGGTGAACAGGGTTTCAGACACCGCGAAGTCAATATGATCAACCTGCTCTCCCGGCGTAAAAATATCGTTTTAGCGACCGGTGGAGGCGCTGTCCTCGACAAAAAAAATCGCAAACGGTTGAAAAAACGCGGATTAGTGGTTTATTTGCGCGCGAGTATCAAACAGCAGATTGATCGGACCGCGCGTGACAGACATCGACCGCTGCTGCAAAAAGGGAATCCCGAGCAGACAATCAAGGATTTGATGGGGGTACGCGAGCCGCTTTATCTCGAGGTTGCTGATGTAGTGGTCGACACCAATCGACGAAACCCTAAAGGCGTGAGCATTGAGATAATCAAGCAGATCAAAGTCCACCAACAATTTTCAGGTCCATGATTCTGTGACTGCGTGTAACATTAACTGCGAGGTTTTTCTGTCGACCGGCGAGAGGCTCAAGATACTGTGGAAACATTAAACGTCGACTTGGGTGAGCGTAGCTACCCGATCTTCATCGGGCCTGGCCTGTTGGAAGATGCGGACCGACTTCGGCCGTACTTAGGACAAGGGCGGGCAGTGATAATCAGTAACGATACTGTCGCGCCGCTTTATCTTGATCAGCTGAAGCGAACCCTGGGCGACAACTACGGCGGTGAAATCATCCTGCCGGACGGTGAGACCCATAAAACTCTTGGCACTATCTCTCAAATCTACGACTGGTTGCTGAAGGCCAAGGCAGACCGGCAAACCACTCTGGTGGCTCTGGGCGGCGGTGTCATCGGAGATATTACGGGCTTTGCGGCGGCAACCTACCAGCGTGGCATCAACTTCATACAAATTCCGACCACATTGCTTGCCCAGGTTGATTCATCGGTAGGTGGTAAGACCGGGGTAAACCACCCGCTGGGTAAAAACATGATTGGGGCGTTTTATCAGCCCAAATGCGTCCTGATTGATACTGAGGTACTGGTGACCCTGCCGGAGAGAGAGGTCAAAGCTGGGCTGGCAGAGGTAATCAAGTATGGGTTGATTAATCAGCCAGACTTTCTCCACTGGCTGACAATCCATTCGGCGGACATACTGGCTCTTGATAACGCAAAGCTGACCGAGACGATTCGGATTTGCTGTCAGGCTAAAGCAGAGATTGTTGCTGCGGACGAACGGGAAGCCGGACTGCGGGCGCTGCTAAATCTGGGCCACACGTTTGGTCATGCTATTGAGACGGCGAGCGGCTACGGAAACCTGTTACATGGCGAGACTGTTGCGATAGGTATGGTGATGGCAGCTGACTTGTCCCGACGCCTTGGCTTACTCAGCGCCGAGCAAGCCATGAGAGTGCGTGACATTCTGGAAAGCGACTTCTCGATGCCGGTCATTCCCCCTGCGAAAATCAGTGCCGAAGACTATCTTGAGCTGATGTCTTCCGATAAAAAAGCAGAGCAGGGGGAAATACGATTCATGTTGCTGAAAGCCCTCGGAAGCGCTGTTCTGACTGGCGATGTTCCTCCGGATTTGCTAATGGAAACTCTGACAGCGGGTGACGCACTTTGCCGTTAGGTGATTGATAGGCTATGAGCATGATCAGATAGTATCCGCAAATTCTGGGTCTGTTATCTGACCCGTCAAAGCTGCTGTTAAAGCCGGCCGAGTATTTCTCCGGGGCTGGTTGCATCGTGCTCCTGCAAGGACTGGGAGAATGCATCAGGCGCAGCAGTTCTGCCTCGATTGTCATTGGGCCTCTTAGGAGTGGCAAGACCGTGTTGAGCCACGCGCTGCAGCGCCATTTCCAAGAGGAAGCCACTGTTTTATTGGTTCAGGCTGGGTTTTTCTTGAATCAGGCACAATTTCTGGATGCGGTGCCAGAGCAGATTCCGGTCGGTGCGTTTTCTCTGGGGGTGGCTGACATCGTCACTGCTCTGGCTTTCCACGCAGAGCTGGGTTTGGCACCGAAGGATTTTACGATCCAGCTCTTGGGATCTCGGTCGGAACAGGGCGTAATTGATTTCTTGGAGGGTGCCGAACTGCCATTCGCCAATGGCTTCTTTGAAACGCGATATCAGGGCGGGCGATGGTTTGTGGCGGTTACCAGCGGGCTAAGCAGTCGCGAAGTAGCCAATGCGAGCCTTGCAAGCTTGTCTCCAGCAATCCTAGAGCTGCAGCCCTGGGTTCGCCCGGTCAGCCAATTACCCTTTCTGATCAAGCGGCTGCGAAAACCCACTCTGCCGCCTGCGTTGGTGTCTGATGATCGCTCGTGTATCATCGCCTTCCTTTGTATTTACTTTGGCTCGACCCCCCATGAACGATCGCTTTTTGCGTGCCTTACTGAAGCAGCCTGTGGATCGCACTCCGGTATGGATGATGCGACAGGCCGGCAGATATTTGCCTGAGTATCGAGCCACCCGGAAACAGGCAGGCAGTTTTCTGGATCTCTGCAAGAACCCGGAACTGGCCTGTGAAGTAGCGATGCAGCCGCTGCGTCGCTATGACTTTGATGCGGCAATCCTCTTCTCCGATATTCTGACAATCCCCGATGCCTTCGGCCAGGGGCTGTATTTTGAAGAGGGTGAAGGGCCTAGATTCCGGAAGGTGATCCGCACGCCGGCGGATGTGGAGTCACTGCCTGAGGTGTCCATGACCCGCGAGCTGTCCTATGTCTATGCGGCTGTTGCCCGTATCAGGGAGGAGCTGGCCGGGAAGGTGCCTTTAATCGGGTTTTCCGGCAGCCCATGGACTCTTGCCACCTATATGATTGAGGGTGGAGGCAGCAAGGATTTCCGGGTCGCCAAACAATTTCTCTACAATCATCCGGAGGCGATGCATCTGTTGCTCGAGCGGCTCTCCGATGCGGTGACCGAATACCTTACAGCACAGATTGAGGCTGGCGCCCAGGCCGTGCAGATTTTTGACACCTGGGGTGGAATCCTGACTCCTACGGCCTACCGGGAATATTCTCTGCAGTACATGCAGCGTATCGTCTCGGATCTGAAGCAGAGGGGGGACCCTGATTCTGTGCCGGTCATTCTGTTTACGAAGAATGGGGGGCAATGGCTCGAAGCCATTGCTGACACCGGTAGTCATGCTGTGGGTCTGGACTGGACCACCGACATCCAAGATGCACGGGCCCGAGTCGGAGACAAGGTCGCGCTGCAGGGAAACATGGATCCCTCTATCTTGTATGCGCAGCCTGAGGTAATCCGGGCAGAAGTCCAGCGAATCCTCAGAGACTACGGATCGGGCCCCGGGCATGTCTTCAATCTCGGGCACGGCATCACTCCGGGTGTCGACCCTGAGCATGTGGCCGTGTTCGTTCAAGCCGTGCACGAATTTTCGACTGTTGATTAGTCGGTCAGCCCTGCTATGGATGTCTGGGTCAGCATTGGAAGTAACTTGGCATCTGAAATCGGCCCGCCACAGGAAATTGTTTGGCGCGCGCTCGCTGAGCTCAAAACACTTAGCTCTCATGATTTGGCAAGGTCATCTCTCTTCTGCAGCGCGCCGGTTGATTGCCCGCCGGGCTCCCCCGATTTTGTAAACGCTGTGGTTAAGATGGATGTGGAGGATCGGATTCGACCCGAGGACTTTATCAAGAACCTTCAGGCCATGGAGAAACACTTTGGTCGCGTTAGAGACGGCAGCAGGAACGCGGCCCGAACACTCGACCTTGATCTGATTTGCTGGGGGCGCCTGATACTTGATCATTCGGAATTGCAGCTTCCCCATCCCCGCGCTCACCATCGCGCCTTTGTCCTCGCACCAATGGCAGAGATCGATCCCGACTTTCGATTGCCCGGTTTTGATAACACCGTTGCTCAGCAGTTGGCATCGCTTACAGGCGATGCCGGCGTCACGCGCCTGGTGCCCGGATTGTGAGAGGTGCATCAGCCGATGGCTGCTGTGCCAGTGCCTCTGAAATATGTCGAAATTGCCAGAATTCAGCGACATTTCCTGACACAAATTCATGTGCAAGTTGGGCCTTCAGTGGTAATATGGGAAGAGTAATCGAGTATTCGCTCGATCAGCCAATTGGCTGAGCTGAGTCGGGAAGCCAAAAATTGACAATTAGTCAATAATCGTGGAAGGAAGTGAACTCTTTTAGATTGCCTGCTTCGCTGATTGCTCAGAGTAAAAAAGGGCCGCAACGCTGTGAGTGCGGCGAGGCTCTGAGTCGGGATTGAATTGGACGCCCCCCGCAAGCGCATTAAAATAACAACGGCGGAACCGAATCGAACGCAACATGGATTCTTGCTTTAAAAACATCCGGTCACGAATGCTTTGCCTCGCCCTGTGCGCGGGCTGGTTTGTGTCGGCGGCCGCGCAGGACGTCAATAAAGCCCAGTTAAGCAGTTTTCGCATGAACCCGGCTTCGGTGTTGAGTACGGCCGAGCCGGTGATCGAGTTATCTCGCAATGTCGAGGCTCAGGATTTTGAAGGCGCACTGGTCGAAGAGGCGCTGAATTTCAATCTTGGAGTCAAAATCACGCCCGTCGCTAGGCTGAATCTGCAGGCGGATGCTTGGCGTCAGGAGGTTTCAGATGCGCCGGCCGTGGCGCTCAACACGGGTGCGCAAAAGGCGATGCCAAATCTGTACCTGGAAGATTCTGCGACAACTGAATTCAACATCCAGTCACCGCTACTAGGGTCTCAGCTTGAGCGCAATGGGTTCGATCTTGGCGCTTCCTACATGTGGGACACTAACCGGTTCGGGCAGTTTACTCTCAGCTCCAAATCGACTTACGTGCAGGACGCTCAGAACCGCGGTTCTCTGCTTGACCTGCTGAACAGTGAAAGCACGGCTCTGGAAGACCGCGTAGTCAGCCCAGAGCTCCAGAGTAGTCTCATGCTGACTTGGCAACTGGGTAATCATACGGCGAGCGCGATCACTAATTACTTCGACTCCTTTAAGGATCTCAGTGAACTGGACCTTGATGAAATCAACGCGCTGGTGGACGACATTACCACGATTGATCTCCAGTACGGGTACAGTGTTGAGACAGGCTCCAAAAACCGGGCAATTATCTCTTTCGGGATCCGCAATATCTTCGATGAAAAAACCGTCCAGATACTCAATTCCTCCACGCGTGTACTTGACCAGAACGGCCGCGTTGCTTACGGTTCCATTAAGTATCAATTCTGAGACATCCCTGCATCGGTGGCGCGAGGTTTCCCCCGCGGGCAAGCCTCTGCAGCCATAACTGCGTGCCTGTCTAGCTGCTGATCGGTTTCGTTACCGGCTTGCTTTGAGACACCACACAGCGACCCGTGCCACGCCGGGCTGCTAAGGACTCTGAGCCAGAGCTTCAACCATCGCGCCGGTGGTCATGACGTCATCGACGGTCGCTACCCGTCTGCTGGTGCCCAACTCAGCGCAGCCTTGCACGGCAAAGGGTGAACGCGGGTTATGTCTTCTTGAGGCGGCATCACCCGTTTCACGTAATAAAACAGCTCTTGGGTGCTGTCTAATGCAGGGGGCCGAACGCCCTGCGCCAGAGGGTCGCTGCAGACCGGGTAACCGCCTGAAACCTTGGACAAATGCTCGCAGCAGGCGGCACAAAGCCTGAATCACTGTAGGTTTTTATCCCGCATACCGGGCACTCACCCGGAATCAGCCTGCCCAGCCGGTCTTGCGGTGTTTTTGTTCGTAGCTACTTCAAGTCTTTCAGCGTAGAAGCTTGACATAGTGTTGCTAAAAAATGCCGAAAAACCGATGAGCCCGCACTACCGGTGCAAGCAGCTTCGCCTATAATTACGAACATGCAATTCAGATTCGTCTGTCAAGATTGGTGATCTAGCTGATTCGACGAAACACCCGGCTTGGGCAGGAGCAGAAATATGAACACTTATCGCGCGCCACTCGGCGACATCCAATTTTTGATGTCGGAAGTCTTCCAGGCCGACAAGGTGTTTGGTGTCATGCCGGGTACGGCGGAAGTTACTCCTGATCTGATCAGCGCGATTCTTGAGGAGGCGGCTAAAATTGCGGAAAACTTGCTGTCGCCGATCAACCAGAACGGCGATCATGAGGGGTGTCAATGGACTGACGGAGTCGTCACGACGCCGGCGGGTTTCAAAGAAGCCTATAAACAGTATGTTGCCGGTGGCTGGGCTGGTCTGACCGGCGAGGCGGAATTCGGCGGGCAGGGTATGCCGAAATTGCTGTCTTCACAAATTGAGGAGATGTTCTTCGGCGCCAATTCCTCATTTGCACTGTATACCATCCTCACCACCGGCGCGACTCTCACGCTCAGTGAGCACGCGTCGGCAGAGCTGAAGCAGCGCTATCTTCCCAAGATGTATGAAGGTCGCTGGACCGGCACCATGTGCCTGACCGAGCCGCATGCTGGGACTGATCTCGGCATGATCAGAACCAAGGCAGTCCCTCAGGCTGATGGCAGCTATCGCATCACCGGCACGAAGATTTTCATCACCGCTGGTGAGCACGACCTGACCGAAAACATCATTCACCTGGTGCTTGCCAAGCTCCCGGATGCGCCTGCCGGGCCGAAGGGTATTTCCCTGTTTGTGGTTCCCAAAAACGCCGTGAACAACGAAGGTGGCCTGACCGGAGAGCTAAACGGTGTTTCCTGCGGGGCCGTCGAACACAAGATGGGCATCAAGGGGTCTGCGACCTGTGTGATGAATTTTGATGGCGCTCAGGGCTGGCTGGTTGGCGAGTTGAATCACGGTTTGTCCAATATGTTCACCATGATGAATTATGAACGGCTGTCGATGGGTTTGCAGAGTAACGGGCTGGCAGACAGTTCGTACCAGACTGCTGCCGACTATGCCCGAGAACGCATTCAGGGTCGGTCGCCAACTGGGCCGCAGCAGCCTGATAGTGCGGCTGATCCGATTCTGGTTCACCCTGATGTGAGACGTATGCTGCTGACTATGCGGGCGAATATCATGGCCGGTCGCGCGCTGTCTATGTATGCGGCGATGCAGCTCGACATTTCCCGTTTTCATCCGGACTCGGAGCAGCGGCAGCGCGCAGACAGGCTGGTGGCGCTGTTGATTCCGGTTGCCAAAGCGTATTGCTCCGACCGCGGCTTCGAAATGTGTGTCATGGGACAACAGGTGCTCGGAGGTCATGGTTACGTCGCGGAATGGGGGCTGGAGCAGAATGTGCGTGATGCCCGCATCGCCCAAATTTACGAGGGAGCCAATGGGATACAGGCGCTGGATTTGATGGGGCGCAAAACGGTGCGCGCCAAGGGTGAACTGTTGGCAGAGCTGCTGAATGAAATGGATAAATTTGTTGCAGATGCGCAGGATATTTCGGGCATCGAGGAATACTTGCCACATTTGCTAAGCAACCAGGAAATGATACGCAGCGTCACCCGGAGTGTGATTTATCGCGCCAGCGACAATCCTGAGGAGATCGGAGCTGCCTCCTACGCCTACATGGAACTGCTTGGCCTGACGCTCTACAACTTTATGTGGCTGCGCATTCTGGCAGCGGTTCTGCCAAAGCTTCAGGCCGGCTCAGGCGACACGCCACACCTCTCCGGGTTGGTCAAGACGGCGGAATTCTTCTTTGCCCGGCTGCTGCCCAGAACCCGGGCGCTGGTAGAAGAGATCGAAGCTGGCGCGCAGACGCTCATGGCGATGAGTGCTGAAGAATTCTGAGACACTCTTCAAATTCGTGGCGCGCAGCGGTTCTGAGCGGCATCAGCAGTTAGCGCGCTTTCATTCACTCTGTATAATCGGCATCCCCACAGACAGGACATGCGAATGATCAGAGTCGCCATTGCCGGAGTTGCCGGCCGTATGGGCCAAGCCCTCGTAAAAGCTGTAGACGCCCAAAAGCCTGAATTACAGATAACGGCGGCATCGGTCCTTGCGGGTAGTCCAGCGCTGGCCCAGGACATCGGCATCAGCGCGTTGGGTCAGCCAGCAGGCGTCACGGCGGTGACTGATCTTGAGACGGTCATCGACGATTTTGATGTGCTGATTGACTTTACATCGCCAGCGTCCAGTCTGGTCCACCTCGAACTGTGCCAGCACCATGGCAAGTCAATGGTGCTTGGAACGACCGGCTTCAGCTCCTCGGAGAAAGACAGGATCGCCCAGACACAGTTGCCACTGGTTTTCGCGCCGAATATGAGTGTCGGGGTTACCCTGTGCTTGGATTTGCTGGCCCGTGCTGCCCGCGTATTAGGTGACGAGGTTGATATAGAGATTACCGAAGCGCACCACCGGTTCAAGAAGGATGCACCGTCAGGGACTGCACTGCAGATGGGCGAAGTTGTAGCAAAGGCTCTGGGGCGCAAGCTCGACGAGGTGGCGGAATATGGTCGTAAAGGGCTCCATGAAACCCGTGACCCAAAAACCATCGGCTTCAATACCATCAGGGCAGGTGACATTGTCGGCGATCACACGGTGCTTTTTGCCGCTGCCGGTGAGCGCGTTGAAATTATCCATAGAGCCACGAGCCGGATGACGTTTGCGCGCGGTGCCGTCCGGGCAGCCCGGTGGCTGGCGGGCAAACCCGATGGCGTGTATTCAATGCTGCATGTGCTGGAGCTGGGTGCAGACTAGGTTTATCTACAGCGATGTGTGGATAAACTGTTGAGAACGGGCACAACAGCGTCTCAAGCTATCGTTTCGCAATTAATCTGCGCTTAGCTGAAAAATCTGGCTTCAGCAGATAGACACAACTGACCAAGCTTTTATACAATCGCGACTCAGTATGACGAATGCTGAGACCTTACAGATCGGACGAATTTACTGAAAAGCGGAGCGAGGGTTTCCTCTCTCCGCTTTTTTTCGCCTGCAGAAAATACCAGCACAGATAAAGGCAAGACGAACTGAAGAGGGTATGAAGTGACTCGAGAAGCGGTTCTGGCGTTAGCAGACGGCAGTATTTTCAAAGGCATTGCGATCGGCGCGCAGGGCAAGTCCAGCGGCGAAGTGGTATTTAATACTTCGATGACGGGTTATCAGGAGATTCTGACTGACCCTTCCTATGCTCAGCAAATTGTCACGCTGACATACCCCCATATTGGTAACACCGGTACCAACGATGAGGACAATGAGTCAGATTCGGTGTGGGCCTCCGGGCTGGTGATTCGCGATCTGCCAATGTTGGCCAGCAACTGGCGCAAGCAACAGTCCTTGGAGGACTTTCTGTCCGAACGGGGCGTGGTGGCGATCGCGGAGATTGATACCCGTCGCCTCACCAGAGTGCTGCGCGATCAGGGTCCGTTGAATGGCGCCATAGTTTCCGGTGAGGAACTGGCGGCGATCGGTAAAGTCGGTGCGGTCAGTCTGGCCAAAGAATTTCCGGGGCTTAAAGGCATGGACCTGGCCCGGATCGTGAGCGCGAAGAATCTTTACCGCTGGGATGAAAGTGTATGGTCACTCGGTTCAGGCTATGGTGCCGGCTCTGACCTTCGCTTTCGCGTGGTTGCTTACGATTTTGGCGTCAAGCGCAACATCCTGAGGATGTTGGCAGCACGTGGCTGCGAGATCACCGTCGTTCCGGCACAGACGCCTGCCAGTGAGGTACTGGCCATGCAGCCAGACGGGGTGTTTTTATCAAATGGTCCGGGAGACCCTGAACCCTGTGACTACGCCATTGCCGCCATCAGTGAATTCCTAGAGGCTGACGTGCCTTTATTCGGTATTTGCCTCGGTTGTCAGCTGCTAGCGCTGTCCTGTGGTGCTGCAACTGTCAAGATGCGTCTTGGTCACCATGGCGCAAATCACCCGGTGCAGAATCTGGAAGACGGCACGGTGATGATTACCAGCCAGAACCACGGTTTTGCCGTGGATGCCGCCAGTCTGCCCGACAATTTGACAGCCACTCACAAATCACTCTTCGATGACTCACTGCAGGGAATTGAGCGCAGTGACAAACCCGCATTCGGCTTTCAGGGTCACCCTGAAGCTAGTCCCGGACCTCATGATGTCGCGCCACTGTTTGATCACTTCATCGAGCTGATGGCGGCCTCCACAAGCAACCGTCCACTGGACCGGAAGGAAGCAAGATAAAGATGCCCCGCAGAACTGATATTGAAAGCATTCTTATCCTCGGGGCAGGCCCTATTGTCATCGGGCAAGCCTGTGAATTTGACTATTCGGGCGCACAGGCCTGCCAGGCGCTGCGTGAAGAAGGGTTTCGTGTGATTCTAGTGAACTCTAATCCCGCGACCATCATGACAGACCCGGCGATGGCTGACGCCACCTACATTGAGCCGGTCAAGTGGCAGATTGTTGAAAAAATCATCGCCAAGGAGCGGCCGGACGCGATTCTACCGACCATGGGCGGGCAGACTGCGCTCAACTGCGCTCTGGACTTGAATCGTCACGGCATCCTTGAGAGTTATGGCGTGGAGCTGATCGGTGCGAAGTGTGAAGCCATCGATAAAGCAGAAGATCGGGAGCTGTTCGACAATGCAATGGTCGCGATTGGGTTGGAAACACCGCGTCACTTCATGGCGCGCAGTATGGAAGATGCCTTCGCGGGTCTCGATGCAATTGGCTTTCCGTGCATTATCAGACCGTCTTTTACCCTAGGCGGCAGTGGTGGCGGCATCGCATACAACCGTGAGGAATTTGAGGAGATATGTGCTCGAGGCCTTGAGCTTTCTCCCACCAATGAACTGCTCATCGATGAGTCGCTCATTGGCTGGAAGGAATATGAAATGGAGGTGGTCAGGGACAAGAATGACAATTGCATCATCGTCTGCGCCATTGAGAATTTTGATGCGATGGGTGTGCATACCGGTGATTCAATTACTGTTGCGCCCGCACAGACTCTGACTGATAAGGAATATCAGATCATGCGCAACGCCTCGATTGCGGTGTTGCGGGAGATTGGCGTAGAGACCGGTGGCTCCAACGTGCAGTTTGCGGTGAATCCTGACAATGGTCGCCTGGTTGTTATTGAAATGAACCCGCGTGTGTCGCGTTCGTCTGCTCTGGCATCCAAAGCCACAGGTTTTCCGATCGCCAGAGTGGCTGCAAAACTGGCAATCGGGTTTACGCTCGATGAACTGCGAAATGAAATTACCGGTGGAGTCACGCCAGCATCGTTTGAACCGGCGATCGATTATGTGGTGACCAAGATACCACGGTTCACTTTTGAGAAATTTCCAGAGGCTGATGATCGCATTACCACGCAGATGAAATCCGTCGGCGAGGTTATGGCGATCGGCCGCACGTTTCAGGAGTCAATGCAGAAGGCGCTGCGCGGGTTGGAAGTGGGCATGTGCGGCTTTGACCCGATTCTTGAAGCTGACCTGAGTAATGCCAAAGCCGTTCTTACTCGGGAGCTCACTGAACCCGGCGCTCAGCGTATCTGGTTCGTTGCTGATGCCTTTCGCTTAGGCTGGACAGTGGCGACGGTCTTCGATCTCAGTGGTATCGACCCGTGGTTCCTGATTCAGATTGAAGACCTCATCAGGGCCGAAGAATTGCTGCAGACGCAGCAGCTTTCGCAGCTGGATCAGCGTACCATGCGCTCACTGAAACGTAAGGGATTTTCTGACAAGCGCATGGCTCAGCTGCTGGGAGTCTCGGAAGGCGAAGTGTTGCAGGCGCGCCATGCTCTGGGAGTACGCCCTGTGTACAAGCGCGTCGACACCTGTGCGGCTGAGTTCGTGTCAACCACGGCCTACATGTATTCTACCTATGAAGAAGAGTGTGAGGCCCTGCCAAGCGATCGCGACAAAATCATGGTGCTGGGAGGCGGCCCTAACCGGGTCGGGCAGGGTATCGAATTCGATTATTGCTGTGTGCAGGCGGCTTTGGCGATGGGCGAAGACGGCTTTGAAACCATCATGGTGAACTGTAACCCTGAGACGGTCTCGACTGATTTCAATATTTCGGATCGCCTGTATTTTGAGCCACTTACCTTCGAGGATGTCATTGAGGTGGTTAAGCTTGAACGGCCTGTCGGGGTGATCGTCCAGTTCGGCGGCCAAACACCGCTCAATCTGGTCAAGCAGCTCGAAGATGCGGGTGTGCCGGTAATCGGCACCAGTCCAGATGCAATCGATCGCGCCGAAGATCGCGAGCGCTTTCAGCAGCTCATTGAAAAACTAGACCTGAAACAGCCACCAAACTGCACGGTTCGCTCGGTTGAAGAGGGATTGGAGCAGGCACAAAATATTGACTATCCGCTGGTTGTCAGACCCTCCTATGTACTGGGCGGTCGGGCGATGGAAATTGTCTATAACGAAGCTGAGCTGCAGCGCTATATGTATGACGCGGTCAAGGTGTCCAATGAGAGTCCGGTACTGCTCGATCACTTTCTCAGTTCGGCGATCGAGATTGATGTCGATGTGGTCAGTGACGGGCAGCAGGTTGTGGTGGGCGCGATCATGCAGCACATCGAACAGGCGGGGATCCATTCCGGCGATTCAGCTTGTTCGCTGCCACCCTATAACCTGCCGGTCGAAGTTCAGGGCCGGATCAGGGATCAGGTTACCGCTTTGGCGCTTGAGCTGGGTGTGGTGGGGCTAATGAATACTCAGCTGGCCTATCAGGATGGAGAGGTCTATATCATCGAAGTCAATCCGCGGGCGTCACGCACGGTACCGTTTGTCTCCAAATGCATCGGCGCCTCGCTGGCCAAGGTGGCGGCGCGCTGCATGATTGGCAAGACGCTCGAGGAGCAGGGCTTCACTGAGGAAGTCGTCCCAAAGACTTACGCAGTTAAAGAAGCCGTTTTTCCTTTCAGTAAGTTTCCGGGTGTTGACCCTATTCTTGGGCCGGAAATGAAATCGACCGGAGAAGTCATGGGCGTGGGCGAGACTTTTGCAGAGGCCTACGCCAAGGCTCAGATGGGCGCAGGCGATGTAATTGAGGAATCGGGAACCTGCTTTATCAGTGTCAGAGACCGCGATAAGCCCTTTGTCGTGGAAGTTGCCGGGCGGGCACTGGCGCTGGGGTATGAACTGGTTGCAACGCACGGCACGGCTGCGGTAATTGCAGACGCTGGCCTGAAGGTCAAGGGTGTGAATAAGGTTGCCGAAGGTAGACCCCATATAGTCGATATGCTAAAAAATGAGGAGATTCAGTTGGTGTTCAATACGACAGAAGGCAAACAAGCGATTGCAGACTCGTCTACCATCAGACGGACCGCACTGCGCCACAGCGTTTTTTGCACCACGACAATCGCAGGGGCGCTGGCAGTTTGTGATGCGCTGGAATTCGGCAACAAAATGTCGGTTTATACCCTGCAGGACCTGCATGCAGACCTCCATTAACCACCGGCTGTCATCGTGCCACTGATAAAACGCTGACTCATTACCATGTCTATGACTAGAGTTCCCATGACGGTCAAGGGTGCAGAGGCTCTGCGTGATGAGCTCAATGAGCTTAGAAACGTTAACAGGCCGAAAATTACCGAAGCGATTGCTGAGGCAAGAGAGCACGGCGACCTGAAAGAAAATGCGGAATATCATGCCGCGCGAGAGCAGCAGAGCTTCTGTGAGGGCCGCATCAAGGAAATTGAGGGCAAACTCGCCGATGCTGAGATTATTGATGTCAGCAAGATCGAACCCTCGGGCAGAGTGATATTCGGTACTACCGTGGCCCTGTACAACCTGGAAACCGAGGAGTCAGTTACCTACCAGATTGTTGGTGAAGATGAGGCCGACGTGGCGGCGGGCAAAATCTCGGTGGCTTCGCCGATTGCGCGGGCCATCATGGGCAAGCATGAGGGAGATGAAGTTGTGGTGAAAGCACCGGCGGGTGATCTTGGATTCGAGATCGAGTCGGTGGCACATATCTGATGTGTCGGCCCTGCGACTTGGGCTAGGGTGCTTTTCTAATCAGATTGGACAGCTTGGGGTCGGGTCGCTTGGCCGCTCGATAGAGCAGCACAACGTGGCCAATGTTTTGCAATGACTCAGCGTTATGCGTGCCACAAATCTCCTCAAGCATGGCTCTGCGTTTTTCACGGTCAGGAACCTGCAGTTTGATCTTTATGAGCTCATGGGCTTCAAGAGCGCGATGGATTTCCTTGGTAACGTTATCGGTCAGCCCTTTTTGTGCAATGATGACTACGGGCTTGAGTGCGTGACCTATCGCTCTGAGGCGTTTTTTCTCTGCGTTGCCAAGACTCATCGGCCTGCCTCGTCAGTCGGCGGGAACCGGATTCTAGCAACTCACTTCCACTTCGGATACCGGGTTCCCAGTTCACTACAAAAAATATGGCAAGATCAAAGAGCAGTAAACAGTGGCTGAAAGAGCATTTCGATGACAACTATGTGCGGCGTAGCCAGGGTGAGGGATTCCGGTCCCGGGCCAGCTACAAGTTGCTGGAGATGCAGGTCAAAGACAGGCTGATCAGACCGGGCATGACGGTGGTAGATCTCGGTGCTGCTCCCGGTGGCTGGTCCCAGGTGGCAGCAGAACTTGTGGGCGATGAAGGCAGAGTCGTGGCGTCTGATATCCTGCCAATGGACTCGATTGCGGGCGTAGACTTCGTGCAGGGTGATTTCACGGACGATCTTGTTTACGAGTGTCTGCTGTCGGTCATTGGTAAACTCGGAGCTGACCTTGTAATTTCTGATATGGCCCCCAATATCACCGGTATAAGCGAAATCGATCAGCCCCGCAGTTTAGGATTGGCAGAACTGGCTCTGGAGTTGGCGAAAACCATACTGAAACCCGGGGCGTACTTCTTAGTAAAGCTCTTCCAAGGCGCAGGTTACCCGGAATACCATCGGGAGATGCAGACCAGCTTTACCAGCGTCAAAACGAGAAAGCCAAAGGCTTCCAGAGCCCGTTCCCGCGAAGTCTATCTGCTCGGTTCGGGTTTTCAGCCCTGAGTCGCCTGCGTGCAGTGCGGTGAGAGGCATGCAAAATTTTCTGCAGTCATTAGAATGATCTGCGTAGTCTGCCCGAGTGGCAGTGTAGTTTCAGTGCCAGTGGCTCTGATCAATTAGGAGATAAGTCCTTGAATGACATGGCAAAAAATCTAATTCTCTGGATGATAATTGCCGGGGTGTTGCTGACAGTATTTAACAATATCAATCAGGAAACCCGGGAAGAGAATATCAACTATTCTCAGTTCATCAGGGAAGTACGCTCTGGTCGCGTCGATGCGGTAGAGCTAGCCGGAATCAATATTACCGGTATTCGCTCGGACAACAGCCAGTTTCGGACCATTATGCCGCTTATCGGTGATGACCAGCTGATGAATGATTTGTTCGAAAATAATGTCGAGATCATTGCTAACGAGCCAGAACAACAGAGCATCTGGACTCAGCTGCTGGTTGCCAGCTTTCCCATCCTGATCATTATCGCGTTGTTTTTCTTCTTTATGCGCCAGATGCAGGGTGGTGGTGCCGGCGGTCGGGGCGGCCCGATGTCCTTTGGCAAGAGCAAGGCCAAACTGCTGGGCGAAGATCAGATCAAGGTCACCTTCGCTGATGTTGCCGGTGTTGAAGAAGCGAAAGAAGACGTCGAGGAACTGGTGGAGTTTTTACGCGAGCCGGATAAGTTTCAGCGTCTGGGCGGCAAGATCCCTCGGGGCATCCTGATGGTTGGCCAGCCGGGAACCGGTAAGACCCTTCTGGCAAAAGCCATCGCCGGTGAGGCCAAGGTGCCGTTCTTTTCCATCTCCGGATCAGACTTCGTGGAAATGTTTGTAGGCGTAGGAGCTTCGAGAGTCCGTGACATGTTTGATCAGGCCAAAAAACAGTCGCCCTGCATCATCTTCATCGACGAGATCGATGCTGTCGGGCGTCATCGCGGCGCTGGTCTCGGTGGCGGTCATGATGAGCGAGAGCAGACTCTCAACCAGCTCCTGGTCGAAATGGATGGCTTTGAGGTTAATGATGGGGTCATCGTCATGGCGGCTACTAACCGGCCAGATGTCCTCGACCCGGCGTTGTTGCGTCCCGGGCGATTCGATCGACAGGTTGTTGTGGGTCTTCCTGACATCCGCGGCCGTGAGCAAATTCTTAAGGTACACATGCGTAAGGTTCCCATTGACGATCGCGTTGAGGCCAGCGTGATAGCCAGAGGTACGCCCGGGTTCTCTGGCGCTGATTTGGCCAACCTTGTCAACGAGGCAGCGTTGTTCGCGGCGCGGGCAAGCAAGCGCCTGGTCACCATGGAAGAATTCGAGAAGGCCAAAGACAAGATCATGATGGGTGCCGAGCGCAAATCGATGGTGATGTCTGATAAGGAGCGTCTAAATACGGCTTACCATGAGTCAGGTCATGCCATCGTCGGTCGTCTGATGCCTGAGCATGATCCGGTCTACAAAGTGAGCATCATTCCTCGAGGTCGTGCGCTGGGTGTGACGATGTTCCTTCCGGAGGAAGACCGCTACAGCTACAGCAGGCAGCATATTCTCAGCCAGATCTGCAGCCTTTACGGGGGCCGCATTGCAGAAGAAATGACGCTAGGCAAGGAAGGCGTGACAACTGGCGCCTCTAACGATATTCAGCGGGCAACAGAAATGGCCCGGAACATGGTGACCAAGTGGGGTCTGTCTGAAGAACTTGGCCCCCTCCTTTACTCTGAAGATGAAGGTGAGGTCTTTCTCGGGCGCTCGGCGGCCTCACAAACCAAGTCGGTGTCCAGTGAAACGGCAATGGCGATTGATCGCGAAGTCCGCAAAATCATCGACGAGTGTTACGAAAAAGCCGAGCAGATTTTGGAAGATAATCGCGGCCTGCTTGAGGTCATGAAGGATGCGTTGATGGAATATGAAACCATCGACTCTGATCAGATTGATGACATCATGCAGGGTAAAACACCCAGACCCCCAATGGGTTGGAGTGACTCTGATAACGGCGGATCGGGCGCTACGCCCTCAGAGGGCGAAGTCACGCAGCCTCATGCGGAGACAAATCCCGATGGCCAGTCAGGACCGATCGGTGGTCCTGCCGGCGAGCACTAGTTCGCCAAGCTTCCGGCTCTTGCCAACACCATACACCTTGCAGGCTGGAGAACTGCAGTTAGAGCTGTCTTCTCCAGTTTGTATGGGCATTCTTAATATCACCCCCGACTCTTTCTCTGATGGTGCTGAACTGGCACAGTCTGAACGATCTGACTTCAGGTTTGATCGCGACAAAGTGCTTTTTAAGGCAGCGCAGATGGTGCGGGATGGCGCTCTGATACTGGATGTTGGCGGTGAATCTACCAGACCGGGGGCCAGTCCGGTGCACGTTGATGAGGAGCTAGATCGGACGATCCCTGTTCTGGAAATATTGCGTTCTGAATTCGATGTTCTGCTGTCTATTGATACCAGTACGCCAGAGGTCATGTCTGCAGCCCTCGCTGCCGGCGCCGGCATGGTAAATGATGTCAGGGCATTGACTCGTTCCGGTGCCATGCAGGTCGTCGCAGAGGCGCAGGCGGCCCCGGCAGTTTGTCTGATGCACATGCAGGGCCAGCCAGTATCCATGCAAGAATCCTTCTCTTATAAAAGCGTCGTCGATGAAGTATTCAGTTTCCTCAAGCAGCGTATTGCGAACACTGAACAGGCAGGCGTAGATCGATCAAGGATTTTGGTTGATCCGGGTTTTGGCTTTGGCAAATCCGTTGAGCACAATTACGAGTTGTTGCGTCGCCTGGCTGAATTCCATGAGCTTAGCGCGCCAATCTTGGTGGGTGTCTCGCGAAAATCCATGATTGGCGACGTCACAGGACGATCGGTAGACCGACGACTGTCCGGCTCTGTCGCCGCAACCAGCATAGCCTTGCAAGCAGGGGCACATATTATCCGTACCCACGACGTGGCCGATACAGTTGACGCAATCAAGGTGTATCAAGCCTGCCGGAGTGCCGGATAGCCGAGCTTATTGCGTCGTTGCATCAACTTAGTTAGTATTGGCGCCCGTTTTGCGGGGCTCCCGCGGCCTCCTGTCAGATAGGTGATATGTCATGCGGCAACCGCTGGTGGTTGGCAACTGGAAGATGCACGGCAACGCCGCAGGAACTCGGTCCCTGATGGCTGAGCTGATTGAGGCAGAAGGGGCATTCTCCGGGGCAGAAGTCGTCGTTTGTCCGCCTTTCGTCTTTCTGCCGATGGTGGCAGAGCTATGCGATGGTTCGTCTATTCGGGTCGGGGCACAAAACGTGTCGCAACACGACAACGGTTCGTTCACCGGGGAAGTGTCTGCTGCGATGCTTGCAGAACTCGGCGCTGTCTATGTGCTGGTCGGGCATTCGGAGCGTCGGGAGTTCTTTGCGGAATCGAGTGAGACAGTAGCAGAGAAATTTCTTGCCGCTCAGGAGCGCGGGCTGACGCCTATCCTTTGTCTGGGTGAGACACTTCGGCAGCGCGAGCGCGGAGAGACCGAACAAACGGTGCTGGCGCAGCTGAATACCGTCCTGGAAGCGGTTGGTGTTGAAGCGTTCGCAAACAGCGTGCTGGCTTATGAGCCGGTCTGGGCAATCGGGACGGGCAAGACTGCCTCTCCTGAGGGCGCGCAGCAGGTGCACCAGAAACTGCGAGAGCACATCGCATTGTGGGATTACGCTGTCGCCGATGAGCTCCGCATCCTTTATGGCGGCAGTGTTAAAGACACCAACGCCAGAGTGCTGTTCAGGCAACCGGATATTGATGGGGGTCTGGTGGGTGGCGCCTCGCTAGAGGCAGGACAATTTGCCGCCATTTGTGCGAATATGGAAAACTGATCATGGAAACTATTGTAGTTATTGTTCATGTCATCGTAGCGATTGCAATCGTGGGCCTCGTCCTGCTGCAGCAGGGTAAAGGCGCTGATGCGGGTGCCTCATTTGGCGCGGGTGCTTCCCAGACGGTGTTCGGTTCTTCCGGCAGTGGGAACTTTCTGGTTCGTGCCACCACGGTAGCCGCGACCCTCTTTTTTGTTACCAGTCTGCTACTGGCGGTGTTCGCCAGTAATCGGTCCGGCCTTGGCAGCTCCTCGGACATTCCGGTCTTGAATCAGGACATTCTGGAAGAAGTGACGACTCAGCAGTCCGATGTTCCGGTGCTGGAAACTGAGGAGATCGCGCCAGTCTCCACTCAGAGCGATGTCCCCAGCCTGCCGTTAGATCCGGGCCAATAGCTTCCAAGTATGGTCCGGTTGAAAGTGTTAGACATGCAAGTTCAAGAAAAATATGCCGAAGTGGTGGAATTGGTAGACACGCTATCTTGAGGGGGTAGTGAGCTTCGCTCGTGCCGGTTCAAGTCCGGCCTTCGGCACCAAAATCTGGCGAGTCTGGGTGTTCGGGCTCAGCGTTCATAAGCTGCTGGCGCAGCAATCCAATTTCGCCTATTCGCCCTCGGCTGTGCTGGACCGGTCGTCAATGGCCTCTTGGCCGGCCTGTGGTTAGCCTAGCGTATGACCGGGCATGATCCAGACTCTATGGCAGCAACTTCCGGGTTTTTGAGGAAATGGCTCCTAAGGCCGCGCAACGCTTGACCTTAAGACTCCGTCCTCCTTATAATTCGCGTCCCCTGAAATGAGAGAGAGGTGTGTTTCTCCGGAAATGACCGCTTCATTTTTATGGGGTTAGAAGAGATCTGGTGCGGGGTGGAGCAGTCTGGAAGCTCGTCGGGCTCATAACCCGAAGGTCGTAGGTTCAAATCCTGCCCCCGCTACCAACTTTTGGATCCGCTAGACAACGCCTCAGGTAGGCTTGATCCGGCACAATCGTAGCTGTCGTG
>Ga0163109_10000422_pt1 | contig 34356 bp, 50 predicted proteins | sample CRUFie1St13metaG_FD_108704 | JGI IMG/M metagenome (GOLD analysis project Ga0163109, IMG submission 108704) | Marine microbial communities from the Costa Rica Dome - CRUD Field 142mm St13 metaG | ecosystem: Environmental > Aquatic > Marine > Oceanic > Photic zone | place: Costa Rica: the Eastern...
AACATTAATGAATGCTTTTCGAACATTAATACGATCAAGAAACTTTAACCAGTTATCTTGACATTCTTTAGGGTGAGACTTTGAAGGAACAGAATATATGATACATAGATCATGACAATTCACGATCGCAGCCATAGATTCCCATTCACGACCTAGGTTCATTTCCATCTGTTCAATTTCTAAACCTTTTGCTCTTCCCCACTTTTTATCGTTTGCAGATAAGATCTTTGCGCCTGTAACTTTTTGCATTTGTATTGCGCATTGAGTTACACCGCATCCTTCAGTACCACGACCAAGTACAATAATTATTTTCTTTTGACTTTCTAAGAATTCTGCACAGTTAGTAAATATCAAATCTTTCATTTATTCCTCCAAATAACGCTTACAACCTTCAAGCTTGGATTCAACATACATAGGATTATTGAGTAACCTATTTAATCCAGAAGGGTGTGGTAGTATATAGTGCTCGTAATTATTGAGCCTCGTAAGATAATCTGAAACTCTTGATCCCCAAGCCACTATTTTAGTGTATCCATCAAGTAGTTCACGTATTGATTCATGATTAAAGGACTTATACTTAAAGTCCCAATTAGGATCTGAGGAAAGGTTTGTAAACGACACATAATCAAGTCCTAAGTAATCTAGCCATGAATGAAAACGTTTATAAGAAGATCCTTTCGACCTACTTATTGGAACCCGTGAGGGATTCAGACCTACGAATATAAGTTTTCCTTTCATACTACTATTATACTATATTTTTTAGTGTTTGTAAACTATTTTGTGTGTTTTTCTAGAGCTTTTTTTAACGCTCTATCTAAATCATTATCTGCTTCTTCAGCCAACTGTTGAAAAGGATCTTTTGGAGATAGTTTTCTTTTCATCTCTATTAAGTCGTATTCTATCTCTTCAACTGTTCTTTCTTTCACTTTAGGTAGTGGCTTTGTGACATTCAGTATAGTGGTATCAGGTTCTAGTCTATATTCTTTCTGCATCAAAAAAATTCTTTCTTTGATGTTGTTCACCTTATCTTCTGAATTGTCTAGTCGGTTGAATCTTTTAGCAAGCTCCTCCAACTGTTTACGCCTGTCCATCTTTCTTAATACCTAGGAGTCTTTCTTTCTGTAGAATATTATCCTTTTCCTTATTTAACATAGAGACATACGTAGAGTAGTGGTATTGGTGGTCACCATCTATGACTACTCCACACTGAGTCTTACATCTGCTTCCTGCTTTTTCAGGTTTAAATAATATCGTGTGATAAAAATCTTTCCACTGCTTGGACTTCAGTACTTTTTCTGGAGTCATTCCTTCCTTTGCATTTAACTCTTCATCATATATTCCATTAGGATTTTCATACTTATCATGTGCATTATCTATCCAGCAACAAGGAAGATAATAACCAGAGGCTGAAAACGCCATGCACTGACTCATTTGACTAATCATAACGTTTCCTTCGTCGTCAAATGGAAAGCACTTTGGATTAATCTTAAGCTGCATAGTTATCTCTTTCCTCTATATACTTATCAACATCATCAATTATATATGAACTTGTTAAGCCGTTGTCTGACATGTGGAAAGGATTTTTTGGAGGAGCAACTGGATTTCCGAAAGGACCGTTGAACCTACTTGATCTATGGAGAATAAACTCTATCCCTCTTTCTTTTGCATAATTAATAGCCGTAGGAATATCATTTTCATTGTATTCAAATGGTATGTACTGCCAGCTTATTTTTATATTCTCATGACCTTCAGTCTTTTCTGCGCATATATCCATGGCGGTTACAGCGCTGTTCCAGTCTTGATTCTTTCTGTGAGTTGAGCAGGCTTCGTTAATACCGTCAATACCAAATATTATATTAGATGTATATCTACCTTCTTTTAATAAGTGAATAAGTTTCTCCCACCACATCGATGATTTACCAGAACCGTTAGTGTGAATCTCTAAGTGTTTAAAACTTGTTTCGTTCAGTACCTCTATTATTCCTAACAGATCTTTGTGATATATAGGATCAGATATTTGACCACATAAGAAAAGCTTCTTATAAGTGTTACCCATGATTCTTGCATCTTCTTTAGTAAGATCACCGTACTTCTTTCCAGCTTGTTTTACAAACTCTTTTCCGGCCCAATCTCTAGGATCTTGTCTAATGCAAAAAGCGCACTCAAGTTTACACCTGTGTGACGTATCAATATTAATAAATCTGTCTTGTGCTATTTTAGCAAACTGACTATAGTATAAGTCAAAATGATCATATAAACTCAAACTCGACTCCCGCTTCTGCAAACATGGCCTGTGTCAGATCCCATGATTCTTTCCAGCGGTCTTCAATTTCTTGTTTTGGCATGACTACTCTCTTCACACCTACCTGTACAATTCCTTTTGCACAGTCTGAACAGCAAGGTAGTCCTACAACATAAAATGTACTTCCTTCAAGAGAAATGCCACTAAAAGCAGCGTTGAAAATAGTATTCATTTCAGCGTGTACTACATACTTTAGTTTAACTGATCTTTCATGTAATCTTCCGTCATCAGATATATTACGTGGAAAACCATTATAGCCTTGAGCTAGCACTTGTCCTTTATCACCAATAGCAACGCATCCTATTTTAGATGAAGGATCCTTTGACCATTGAGAGATCTGTGTAGCTAACTCTAAATATCTTTTATCCCATTTATTTGACAAGATGAAAGTGCCTTTCGTAAACATGTAAATTTTGAACTTGCCATGTTATAAAACCAACTTCAATTCCTAGCAAGTCTGCAAGTTCTTTTTGAACAAACCTTTGCCATGCATAATCATTCTTATATCCATATACAACGTCATTTGACCGCATTTGTACTACAGCTTGCAACTCGTCATTTCTAATATAGTAAGTAACTGAATTAGTACAAATAAAGTCATTCTTACCATTCTCATTGTATTCTGACCAGATAGAAGGACGATTATAAATCATCGAAGCTCTACGACCATCTGGATTATCACGCAATTCACGATAAACGTTTCCAAACTGATTATTATATTTATCACTGTAAATCAGCTTACCGTAATTAGAATTAATCTCACCTTCTTTATTTGCTGAGTACTGCCAAGCAGCTGGTGGTTCTGGTTTATCCCATATGTCATTAATATTAGTTGATTCAGACTTATACCATTTTATTTCTGCATCAATATACTCATGGTTAGGATCACCAAAAATAGCAGGTTCATCTGCCATAAAGGAAGCACCAATCATTTCAATTGTTTTTTGACCTGTCTTATCAACAGTAAAAGCTTCGTCATTTAACTCATCGATAAAAAACTTTCTAATATCTTTTACACTATACAGAATCATCACATACTCTCTTTCTTAGATCTGATGAAGAAAACCTATGGTCTCTCTTATTAAAGTGTAGATCTATTCCTCTGTTACGACACTCGTCTTTTCCAGTGAAATCTTTTTGTCTATACTCTTCTCCTAGTATTCTTACATCAATTGGATACATGTTTATTATATCAATTAAATCGGCTTCTGTACAATAAATAATCACTTCGTCTACATATTTTATTGCTGCTAACTGAGCTTGTCTTTCAACAATAGACTGAATAGGCGAATTCTTTTCTTTTCTATCAAGAGTTGGATCTACCTGTAGACCACATATTAAATAATCACATTGAGCCTTCGCTTCTCTCAACATCATGACATGGCCTGCATGAAGCAAATCAAAAGTGCTACAGGTAAATCCAATTCTCATTCTACCTCTCCACCAATATCAACATAGTCATCTACACAAGTATAACCTGTTCCTTGACCTGTAACTGATAGTTCGCGCATTACTTCAAAACATTCTGGAAAGGTGTTAAAATAATCGATGGCACCGCCATCTATCGTTCCGTCTGGATAAAGAGTTATCATTATTAATATCCAACCGTATATCATGTTATTGCTCCATATATCCGTGATTTTCTCTCACGATGTCATTGTGATTAAACTCAGCCCAATATAACTCATACGCAACTCCGTCTTCTAAACATTCAAACTGATGATACAAACCAGGTTTAACTTTAGTATAGTCACCTGGTTCTAAAACAGTTTCATCTACTAAATCGTAATCTCTTTGCCATATCCTTATAAGCATACTTCCTGAACTAACAAAGAAACCGTTCCACTTATATCTATGAAGATGTTTTGAACAAACACCACCTTTTAGCATAGTAATTTTATGAAACTCTAGAGCGCTGTTAGCCTCTATCAGTTGTGTATCACCCCAAACTTTACCTGCTCTCATCATTCATAAAATCCTTAAACGTTATACTACCCCAATCTAAGTTATAGTGTTCTGGATACTTTCCATCTTTTTCAAACTGTGATAGTAGCTTATTGAGTTCTACTGTTTCTGGATGTTGCCAAGAGCGAAGTTTCTTTAGCACATGGTTATCTGGATCTTTCTCAAATAATTGTAGCGCCGTCCAATCCATAATCAATTGTCTTAGAGATGTATTAATTGCACCTGCCATTATTCGTCTCCATATACGCAGTATCTAACAGTGATAAAAAGCGCAATAAACATAGTAATTAATAAAATAGTATCTAACATTATTTACCTGTTGCTCCTGGAACTTTACTGCTTAAGTCCACTGGTTTCATGTTCATAGGATTTTTCGGACGATTCAGGAAATCACGATCAGCTGACTGGCCATCAATACCATTTTTCATATACGCAGCAAAGAATGATGCATAGTTAATAATATCAATGCATGAATCTTCAAGTGATTCAAAGTTTGGTTGATAGTTTGGATCATTTTCCATAGCTTCAAGTACAGATTGCATACGTAAAACTTTTGCAAACATGGTGTCAAGAAGAGTAGAACAACCTCTAGGATAATACATTGCTTGTTTAATTCTAGAGTTTGGGTTCTGATAATCATTACCTTTCTTGTTTTGTACTTCAGCCGCTTTCTTTAGTACTTCGAGTGATGCTTTACTCATATAATATCCTCCATTCTAATAATCTATTATACAACATTTTAAACGAAAAGTAAACCATTTTTTTATAATATTTTTTTCCAAGGAGTATTCTTTACAAATTCTTTACCGTTCCACACATACACACCTTCATGATAGTAGTCCTTGTCAACCTTATTATTTATGAAGATATAAACTATGTCAGGGTATCCTCTCCATTCTTCGAGCTTATGCTTCTTACACATATCTAGAACATAAGGTACATTTCCTATATGTCTTGTTACTTTTATTTCAACAGGATCAAAGTAAGGATCGAATAAATCTTTGTACTCTCTTTCATCATCAGTCCAGCCAGTTTCTATAATATACTGTTCAGCCGCATGACCGTACAAACAAACTCTATAGATCTCTTCAAGAGTTCTACCTCTACGTGTTGATTCCTTGCTGAATATCTTTTCAGCTTCGTTCTTAGCTCTTTGGTGCCACTCATCCGGATTTATTATTTCATCCGTATTGAAGCTCATATTATGTTCAAACGTTTCTGTATGCAAATTCAATAGCCCTATCTGCTTCTACGTCAAGTGGCCTACTTCCATATCTTCTAGATGTTTCAGAGTCCAATTGTTTGATTAAACCTACAATGGTCTGACTATTAATAGGATAACTCGACTTGATTGCGTTAATTGCAATAGACACCATGATCTTATAGATCATACCGTATCTTCCGCTGTTGTCTATATGTGCAATGGATTTATATTCAGCGATTAGTTTCTTATTTACAAAAGGACAGTCGCTGTAACCTGTCCAGTATACGTTTGTATTTTCAGCTTTTTCTTTTCTATGTTGAATAACCTGTTTTTGTAGTTCTTCCGGAAGACGATCGAGAAAGTTAGATGATCTAAGTTTTTCTACAAATGGATGCTTTTCCATTAGTGCTTCAGGATCTACAAGTACGCCATCGTTATTAGTAAACATAAAGTTGAAAGCGCCAGTATACGTACCAGGGATATAATACATTCGTGATAGATCTTTAGTTTGTTGGTCATTAATCTGACCGAGTTCGTTGTTAAGGGCGTACCAGAAAGATCTGATGTTATTTGATCTAACTCTTCCTTTAGTTGGAAAGACCAAACGAAACTTTGGTAGACTTTCTCGACTGCTAGCAGTACTATAACAAATAAAATAGTACTTGCCATATAGGTTCCTAAGCTCATTTTCTAAGTCACCCTCAATTTGGTGATCATCAACGTCAACAGCAGCCCAACCTCCCCAATCAACCACATTTTTGTTGGCCCTAGTTGTATTTGCAACATAAGTAGCCGGTGATATAAGTTGTGCATCTTTTTTACCTCCAAGCTTTCTTTTAGATAAGTTGTACAAAAACCCCTCGAACTCATTGAAGTCTGAGAAGTTCATGCGTTTGTGAGTTTTATTATCGTATATATTCTTAAAGAATGTCGCTGATATTTCCATGATTATCTTTGTGGCTTGGACCCTGCCACCCTTCTGGTTTCAATAGATCTGGAAGACCAAACGGATTTGGACGTCCTTCTTTTATTCCAGGCTGTTTAGCCATATTGGCTTTGTATATCTCGTCCCATGCTTTATTTGCATCAACACCAAAAACATCGAGTGTACCAATAGCAAATACACATAGATCAATTAGACCATCAACTACTTCTTCAGGATTTCCAGTTTCAAACGCTTCAATTGATTCACTCATTTCTTCTTGACACATACTCAATCGAAACTTTAGATATGTTTTCATAAGTTCTTTATCGTGTTTATTAGCTTCAAACCATTCATGCACTCCAAACTTCTTGTGCATTTTGTTCATATCATCTGCCCAATTATTCATTAATTATTCCTTCCATTATGTTAACCCTGGCATTGTAAATAGTGCTTTTACACCATCTTGAGGTTTCTGTCTAGCAAACACTACCCATCTAAATCCCATAGCAGCTAGCCAGTCAGGGTGGTGCTTTTTTATATATTCTTTAAAACTTGTACCGGTTGTATATACGTCATCAACAATCATAGTAAAATGATCAGGATTTCCAGATGCATAAGGTGCCAGTGCTTCAGCCAATTTCATTCCACCGCGTGGAATACCTTCTACTTTATAAAAAGGTCTGTCTTGGTAGTCCATAATCATTTTTGCTAAAGCTTCCCACTGATGGTCAGTAATAGCATCACATTCAATCTTCCACTTTAAGTCTAAACCAGCGTGAGATACAAAGTCACCCCATTGAAACAAGTCGGTAGTATTTTCTTTCTTTAGTTGTGGTAAGTGATCCCAAAACTCGAGTTGTTCTTCAGTATCAATCATCGCTGCTATATCTTCTCCACTAATCATGTTTTATCCTTATCATCATAGAAGCAAGCTAGTTCTATTTTATAGTATTCATTGTCAGCAAAAGTCTTCCAGTTCTTAGGTGCTATAAACTCACTACATTCTGTAAGAGTCATAGGCTTCTGATGGACATATTGATTACCTACATATTCCCATTCTCCGGAAGCTGTTTTACCCCATATTGTCACTACTAAAATTACTATATCCGTTATATTCATCTTTGCTCCTTTTTACTATTATACCACACCTACTAACTCATGTACATCTTTTATTTTCCATGCATGTAAATATTTTTGCGTGTCTCGCCAATCTTTTACTTCGACCACTGCAGAATCTTTTCTAGGCCGTAGTGCTTTTCCTAAAGGATAGTCATTACCTCCAACTTTCATCTTATCACCAAAGAATAGGACTGGACCGTCTACTTTGCCAGCTACTTGACTCTTATCGTATCCTTTCGGTATAATATCTAATCCGGTTTCACCTGCTACCTGAGCGTTTAGTCCAACAAAGTCTTTATTAAACTCTTCAGCGAGTCTTACTCTTTCATTTTCTTTATCGTCCCATCTTACATACATCTGTCTTTCACCAACTGTAGCATTTCGACCTACAACACTGAAGTTAACTAGTCCTGGCCTTTCTTCAATGTGATTGCCAGTACGTAACGGAAACTTACTTTCAATTAGTCTCGTACCTAACCAATTCTTTGCCTTTTCTGATATCTGCCATTCAGACGAATATATTTCTTCTCCGTGTCTCCAAACGCTGTTTCCAGAACAATTGTAACATGCTACTACTTTTTCACATACCTCTTTACCAACTTGCTCTACTGTTTTAAGATAATCAGAACCTGTAACGAGATACGTAGGATTGTCTTCAATAAAGTTAAGAAAGAACTTTCTAAATCCTTCATCCATCTTTCCCCTGCTAGGAGTCAGTGTCCCATCTACGTCAAATATAAAGCTGTGTTGTGTCATACAAAGAAGTCCTCCAATGTGTTTGGTTGCATCCACTGCACCGCTTCAAGTATAGGTTCAAGTGGATCCATAAATGTTTTTTCAAATTGCATATCATAGTCTATGTATTTATGAAGATTAAACTCTTCAGGTAGATAATCTGGAAATGAGATAACGTTTTCATTGATAGGATTAGGTGTCTTGAGATAACAGAACTTAATCTTTTCACCAGAGTTGATCATAGTGTATTTTTTACTTAGGCTATGTTTGAGAATGTAGTGATTATATAGAAGAGCACCGCGAACATGAATAGGTGTACCTTTTTTATAAATGAGTTTTCCGTCCTGGAATTTGTGTAACTTTTGTACGCCGCGAGGAAAAGAAACCTCTTCGGGTCTTAGTGATTTAAACTGAGACTTGAAATCGTTTATAAACTTTTCTCCTTCAGCTTCTGTTCCAGATACGATGATCCTGAAAGATTCTTTAAACTTTTCACGTACAACTTCAGGTGTTGAAGATTTGATTGCTTCAATACCCATGATCTTAAGTTTTGGTTCAGCGTACTGTACACCTTCAGAGTTATGCACATTTAAGATGTATCTTTTCTTTGCTGTCCATATACCACGATCCGCGATGACTTCCCTTCCCATTTCAAGTCTTGGCATAAAGTGGCTATGAGTTCTATGTAACTCTTCATATGATTTACTTATAACCTTTTCAAAGTGTTCTTGACATATTTTATCGAGAGCTTTAACAGGATCTTTTGGTTGAAGTTTTTCTACAAGAGGACCAAAGTTAATGTAGACTGAATCGGTATCGATTGCGATAACATAGTCTTTATTTGTTTTGAGTATCTTATTAAGTTCTTTGTTGATTGCTCTTTCTGCCCACTTGATTGAGAGCTGACCAGTGAGTGTAACTGATTCAGCGAGAGCGTTATCAAAGTACTTAAAGTACTTGTTTGCGAGTGCACCATAAAGAGAGTTCAGAAGGATCTTAATAGCCATCTGATTATTTTCGAGTGAATTAATTTCTGCTTCAAGCTTTCGTGTTTTATCTTTCTGATATCTTGACATTGCATCAAGCATCTTCTTTTTAATTTCACTACGTTCTGCATAGTACTCAACAATAAGTGATGGAATGATACCTTGATTAGACTTATAGAACATAACATTATTTGCGCATGTACTGTAGTTTGGATCCATATCAATTTCACCATTGAGATACTTTTCTACTCTATTGAAGCACTTTGGAATATACTTTATCAGAGGAGGCTGGACTGAGGTATCTAGGTGTTCATCAAAATAGTCTGGCTTTGGAATCTTATCTCTTACAAGAGTTTCAGGTGATATATTAGCCTGCACAATAATATTAGGATATAGAGAGTTCAAATCAAAGGATACTACCCAGTCGTGTGCACCGACTTGAGGCGGTTTAACATATCCACCAGCAATAGTAGAAGCTTTTACTTCTTTCATGTCTTTTGCTGCACCGCCGCCACCATTAGTTGAGGTATCTTTGGCACCAACAATAGGATACTTAACTTGTTGAATCTGATTAATAGGTGATACGATTTTATTCTTTAAGAGCTTGCGATATATGATTGATTCCCATATAGACGTGGTACCAAACGTATCAGTAACGTTAACACCAGCTTTGTACGCCATAGTTAATACCAGATTGATAAGTCCCATCTTCTCATCGATCCTATCAACGAGTTGAACGTCTTTAATATTATAGTCAATAAACTTTTGAAAATCATTCTTATATAAGTTAAACAAGTCACCGTGTTCTTCATACGATAGTTTACGTTCACCAAGAACTACATGGCCTATGTGATCGAGCTTGTATGATTCTTGAGCACCATAGGAGTAACCAAACTTTCGAAAGAGTTCGAGATAATCGGCCTGTTGAACGCCTGTAATCTCGAACCCATAGTTCATTCTACCGCCAATAAGTTGATTTCTTTCATTAACGAGTTTCCATGGAGATAATCTTTTCATCGCTTCTTCACTACCAAGAAGCCTGATTCGATTTACGATATATGGTATATCAAACCAGCGAGTGTTCCAACCTGTAATGATGTCAGGATAATCCTTTACCCAATAGCCAAGAAACTTAGCCAGAAGTTCGGATTCGTTCTTACACTTGTGATACTGAATAATATTTCCGTGCAGTTCTATCTGACACTTTTCTGCATCATAGTCACCACAACCCCAGACTTGAAACACAGAAGACTTACTTGATTTTACTGTGATTGCTGTGATAGGATGTTCTGCTCTTTCAGGAACAGGAAACCCATCGTCTGATGCAACCTCAATATCAAAGTTGACTACGTTTATTGAGTTGGGATTGAATGATATATCACCAGGAAACTTATCAGTGATGAACTGGTGAATATAATTAGTGGTACCATACATCTTTAGATTGTCCATGTCCTTGTACTGTTCAAGAAACTCTTTAGCTTCCTTCATAGTTTCAAAGTTCATAGGGACAATATCAGTACCATCAAAGGATGTCCATTCAGAAGGATCCTTTGATGGAATATAAAGTGTTGGACTAAACTTGTATCTATGTGAAGTAGCAACACCACTTTCGTTGTAACCACGATAAAGTATTGAGTTGCCGTAACGATTCACAGACGTATAAAAAGATTTCATGTAAACTATTATACCATAATATTAAGAAAATGTAAACTTATTTTTTCGCTGATATGTATTGATAGAGTTCGTCTGCTTTTTTGACGATCTCTTCCGGTTTAAACATATCGGGTACATACTTGTCGTATGCATCTTTAATGGGTTGATTAGTTTCTTTTGCTTGTTCAACCATTTCACGCATTAAGTCGTATTTCATTTCAAATGATCTATCAAGCATTTCCTTCGCCATGCGAAGTGTTTCGAGACGAATCTCGTAAGGGTTCTTAGACATATTGTCCTCCTGTGTATGTGTTGAAGCCGGCGGACTCGCCGCCGGCCTTTTATGTTATACCCAACCGGATAGGTTAGGATTAGTGCCATATCTTAGCTGTTTCTGTCTTCTTTCAAGATCTGCCAAGTCAGTTGCTTGACTTAGGTATCTCTCTTCAGCTGACATAAAGCCTTGCCATGGCCATGAGAATAATTTCGCTACGAAATTTTTCATTTTAGTTCCTCCCCGATTCTGTGAATATCCCATCCTTCATCAAGCTTATTCCTGATAAAGAATTCGTCCTCTCTTTTAAACTCTGTAGTGGCTAGAAAGTGAGCGACTCGAGCGTTAGCAGCTTTTTGTCGACCATTCATCCAACCTATTGCGATTGCCGCGAAAAAGTTTTTTAAGAGTTTTAATAGGCTTTCAAACAGACTCGTTGAGTAGTTGAGCACTATTGCTGTCATTCGGTTTTCCTCCAGTTCCAATATTAATTGACTGAGGTCGCATTTTCTCTGGTAGAACTACTTCAACACTGACAGTAAGGATTCCATCCGTGAGATCTGCACCGCTGACTTCTGCGTACTCTGATAGCCTGAACGATTTAACAAACTTTCGACCTGAGATTCCTTTGTGGACGTATTTGTCCGCATTTCTTCTCTTTGCTCTGTCACCGGTAATGGTGAGAACGTGATCTTTGAGCTCGATTGCAAGGTCACCCCTGCCAAATCCAGCGACAGCCAACTCGATATCGTACTTCATATCATTGTATTTCACAACGTTATGAGGTGGATATGAATCTTTTGCGTGATTTGTGATGTTTTCGAGTTCATCGAATAAGTGGTCGAAACCTAAAAAAGCGTTCCTAGGGAACATAAAAGTACCAGTCATTGCTATCTCCTTTATAAGCAAGATTAAAATTAAGGACCCGATCATTCGGCATCCATTACTATATATAATCTATTATACCACAACGTGATATAAAAGTAAATAATTTTATTTAATTTTTGCGAGAAATTTTTCTAAGCAGTAGTCTTCTTTAGCTAACTTATTGAAGTGAGTTTTATTCTTTCTATTTGTCCAGTAACTTCTTTTTCTAATAAAGTTAATAAAATCTGGACGTCTAGTTTGTCTTTCAATTTCTTCTACTAACGCTGCTATTCTTTGCTTTATATCGCCAGCATAGTCAAAATCATAACACATCCAAGGATACGTAACGAATCCTAGTTTATGCAGTTGCTCTATTAGTTTAGGGTGACCTACCCATACCGTAGGTTGTCCTAACATAAGAGGTTTAAGAATGTGTTCTGTTATTGTGGGGATTGATGTATCTTCGATGGCTAGGTTTAAACATGTAGATTTTTGCTGCCACGGATAACAAGCCCACCAAGAATCTTCATTGTATTGAGGAACCATTAACTTCTGTTGTTCTAGATCTTCTTTATCCGAATGACACGTATATCAATAATCATGAGGTTCCAACTTGTCTAAAAGTCCTTGCTCAAGTATTTCTTTTATAACTAGTTTCTTAGTGTAAGTAATCTTTCCAAAAGGCATTGACAACTTAAAGTGTATTTTCTCAGAAAGAACACTAAAGGCGTGTAAGAACTCATCTTCAAGTGCAGGTCCATACCAGTTATAAAGTTTAGAAATATATGATGGAACAGCTATAATATTTTTTTCAGGACTATCGAGTCCATTTAAAAATAGCTTAGCGTTTGGTATCTTGTTGTTTTCATACCAAAACTTAATTGATTCCCAATGTGTAAGATTTCTAGAACCACAGGCAAATATAATTGGAATATCGTTATCTCTAGAAAACGCTGTAAGTCTAGTGCTTACACTTTCAGGTAAATCACTGTAATTTTCTATGGGTATGACTATATAGTTGTGATCACCATTAGTCTTATCTTTATAGACTGTTTTATACTTAACTTCTACAGACGTAAAACAGTTTATAAACTGATTCTCCATCAAGTAGTAGTCTATGGAGTTCTTATCTTCTACCCATATATTAAATTCTATTTTCGACCTATGTTGTACTTCGGGCATAACTCCCACTGGTCCTTATCTTTAAATGATATAATCTTAATTTGTCTAAGAGGTGCAACAGGTGTTAGTGCATCCAGTCCTTCAATAGTTATAAGTCCCCAGTCTGACATAAGAGTCGCAATTGTATTTCTTCTAGCAATGTCCGATTCTTCTAAGTTTGATTTCTTTCCGTCTAGCAAAAAGAGCTCTTTGAAATGCACAATAAAATATCTACCCTGCTTATGAAGTATATGACAGGATTGATATAATTTTTTGTCTTTTCTTGATGCTACCCCTATGCGAGTAAGGGTTTCTCGAACCTTTAAGAAATCATCAGGTTCGTTGAGCGAAACTTCTAACATCAGGTCAGGTTTCCACTCAATTAAAGTGTTTTCAGTTTCCATTTTTCAACTCACTTTTATTATTATAATAGTTAACCATGAATAAGCATCATGTTACTACTATTTATAAATTTACTTTTTTCTACCTCCTTTACTCAATTTGAGGTGAATGTGAGCGAGTTGATCCTGTGTTAGAAGAGATAAGACCTGAAATGCCTTTTCCCTTGAATAACCATAGTATTCCTTAATAGCTTCTATATCTTTTGTCTTGTCGGCCTTTCCCCATTTAGAAAATCTTTTCTTCTTTCTAACTACACTTTTTAAAAAGTCATACTGCATTCTGTTATCTGCATGAGCTCGTTGATTCATTTCATTTGCAAGAAGTGCAGTGTCATAGAAGTATGATAAGCCTCTATTGACCATAAACGAGTTATATGCTTTTTCAGATATGTCATCAATCATTATATCTTTTTTATTATCGTTTATACTATTTAAATAATCAAAATGGTTCATCCGATTGCCTCAACTAAAGCTTGTATTCTCATTACGTCCAACGCAACATCATGTCTAGGATCATGTTTAATAAATCCTTCACAATCCGGAGGAACAAATTTATTATCTAAGCCTGATCCCCAAGCCAATCCATCAATAAGAGATCTTGTATCTCTTACTTGCCACCAGTCATAAGGCATAGGATCATGTGTATCTCTCATGAGATGTTCTAAAAATATAGGATCAAAAGTATTTCCTCGAGTGTATACCTTTTCTAGATTTTCTGGTCGGTGACTAAGAAAGAACTTATAAAGATTTTCAACAGATTCATCATCAGGTTGAGGCTTAATCCACTTCTTTGCTTCAGGTGGCTGACCTTGCCACCAGTCTAAAGTTTCTTTATTGATATTTCTTTTATAGACTTCTACTTGTTGTTTTACGTCGAACTTAATTATCTTTGAAGAATCAACAAGCTCCATAAACTTGTACTTGTTATCTGTAAATCTCGACTCATCAAATGTAATCAGTGCCATGCACGTAACAACACCCTTAACCTGATCTTGCGACAAAGTTTCAAAGTCAAATATCATTGCGTTATTCATAATATATTATACCACTTTTTTTTCTATTCGTACACTCTATTATGCGTATCATAGCATTGAATAAAGGTTGTACACTTACTTAATTGTTTTAATTTGTTTGCACCAACATAAGTACATGCTGACCTAAGACCACCAAGAATTTCTTGAATAGTGTTCTTAACTTTTCCTCTGTAAGGAACAACAATCTCTCTTCCTTCAGAAGCTCTATAATCTTTTAGTCCACCAAAGTGCTTGTTGTTTGCAGCCTCTGAACTCATTCCATAAAACTGAATAAAATTCTGTTCTTCGAAATAAGGAACGTATGTTCCTTCGGATGTTTTATATGCACCACCTGTTGCAATATGTTTAGTTATAATATCTCCACCACCTTCATCGTGTCCTGCTAACATTCCTCCAAGCATTACAAAATCAGCACCTCCAGCAAAAGCTTTCGCTACATCCCCTGGGCTAGTACATCCGCCATCAGCGATAATATGGCCGTCAAGACCGTGAGCAGCATCAGCGCATTCAATGACGGCGGAGAGCTGGGGATATCCCACACCAGTTTGGATACGAGTAGTGCAAACACTACCAGGACCAATGCCCACCTTAACAATGTCAGCTCCATTTAAAAGCAGCTCCTCTGTCATCTCACCAGTTACAACGTTTCCAGCGATGATGACTACGCTCGGAAACATCATTCTAAAGTCACTTACAAACTCTACAAACCTTTCACTATATCCATTTGCAACATCAATACAAACGTACTTTAACATTTGTCCGCATGAGTCAGAGACGATTGAAAACTTTTCAAGATCTCTTGGAAGGATACCAATACTCATCGCGACATTTTCTGCTCTAGTACCAATAGGAATATGATCAGCATCTACTTGATTAAAGTAATTTATAAGTTGCTTTTCATCATATCCTTTCACAAGACACGTAAAGATACCTTGAGTAGCTAACTCATCAGCCATCTTCATAGTTCCTACGCCGTCCATGTTTGCAGCCATAATAGGGATACCTTTATAGTGTTTATCATCTTTGAACTTAGGGTGTCCATTCTGCTGATAGTTTCTAAAAGTAAATTCCCTCTTTACACTTACATTTTTTCTACTTCCAAGTGTACTTCTCTTAGGTCTAAGAAGAACATTGCTGTAGTCTAATTTCTTTTCGTTATCTATTCTCATTTACCAAAATCCTAATATTCTTCCGTTGCCAACAATTATAAACAAACACGTAAGAAGATGAATTATCACCCATACGGATCTAATGATAAGCATAGCTTTATCATAAGGTTCAGTCTTATCGTCTGAGTAAGAACCTAATGAATACAGCCAGATTTTATACAAGTTCCACATCTGAAAACGGTACCACTAAAGTCCAGTTACTTTCGTCATCCTTCAACTCGTAAAGTTCTTGATTAGTATCACGTTTTTTGAGTGTACCAAACCTTTCAAGTATCTTATAACCAACAACTGGTAGATCTGCTAAACTATAGAAGCCACCAGGTCGGCCAAACTCGTCGACAGGAAACTTATATTTGTATTTACATTTCATTATGAAAACTCCACATTAGCCATTATCTCTGTCATACACGCTACAACATTTAATTCATGATCAGCAACAAAAGCATTTTTATATTGATAGTCAGCAAGTATCAATACGAGTTGAGGAACTGACTGAGGTTTACACTTATCAATCATTCTATCGTATATTCCTCTGAATATCGCAGCTGCATCTGTATCTATGTTATTAGTTACCCATGATCTCATCTTTTTAAAGTCTTTGTCTTTTAAGAATTTAAATAGATTATCATAGGACTGATCACTTAGGTTGACCAGAATACCTGCATCAATTCTACCACTAATGGAATACCTTTGAAGCTCGTTTAAAACTCTTCGCCAATCTGGAACGTACTTCATGATAAGATCGACTATGACCATCTGATCATAACCAATACCTTCTTCATCAAGTATCATTCCAATACGCTTTAAGAAGAGTGCACACAATCCTTGAAGATCTTTCTTAGATGTATTAAACTCATATACAGAACATCTTGAATGAAGAGGTTCAATAATACGATTTTTAAAGTTACAAGTAAGAATGAACCTACAGTTATTAGAGAACTCTTCAATGAATCCTCTTAGTGCAGGTTGCGTAGATTGTGCATTAAGATAATCTGCCTCATCAAGTATGACAACTTTATATCCTCCTTGAAGAGATACAGAAGAAGCAAACTGCTTTATCTTATTTCTGAGTGTATCAATGTTACCTTCTTCAGACCCATTGATAAGTATGTAGTCAAGACCGAGCTCATTACATAAAGCTCGAGCGACAGTAGTTTTTCCTGTACCAGCCGTTCCACTAAATAACATATTTGGAATCTCTTTGGATTCCACAATCTTTTTGAAAACGGTCTTGAGATTTTCTGGAAGGATTGTTTCTTCAATAGTTTGGGGTCGATACTTCTCAACCCACAAGAAAGTATCTTTCATAATATAGTCAATCCTTTTTTATTCAGCTTCGGCTTGATCCTGTTTCCAAGCTTCAACTACCTGTACACCTTGTGTACATTGATCACGAAGATTTCCAATAGTGGAAAGTTCTTCACCACGAAAACCACCACGTTGTGTGATAGTATCGATAACTGCAATTGCGCTTCGTGAGATTTGATTAAGCAGTTCCATGCCTTTTTTCATTTCTTCATTTGCGCCGCTGTCTTTTTTATCAGCCATATTAGTCTCCATAAGTTGATGTTTTTTCAAGGGCTATCCAATATTCAACATTCTTTTGCTTAAATGATGAAATCAGTTTTGTTGAGATTGATACATCATAATCTCCTGACATCATCTTTAAGTTTGAAACGTTAAACACAAAGGAATATTTATTTAAGTTAGATGTACCGGGTACATCGATTGAGAAGTTGTTTGCGGTTGCGTTCTGTGTATCAGATACAGTGAGTGTTACAGAATCACCGCCACCTGGTGTAACCACCAATTCTTTATGACCAAGTGCAGCTGCTGCTCTCTTGATTTTATTAAACGTATCGTCATCAAGTGTAAACGTTACGTCTGCCTCAGGCATAGTTACAGACTTAGTTGGTGCCGTAAGCATTTCAGTATCTGTATAGAAATATTTTACTTTAGATCTTCCAGTTGAGTCACTTACAACAACAAACTTTTCGTCAAACTTGAGATTAGGTTTGTCTACTAATCCTAGAACTCCTAGGAATTCATTTAGATCGTATACACCAAATCCCTTTTCGAAGTTGACATCATCCAACGTAGCAGTTGCCAAAATATTCTTGGCCTCTGAAATAGTCTTCAGGATGTTTCCTTCTTCAATAACAATATTTGAGTTGATACCCGAAAAGTTCTTAAGAACTGAAAGGGTTGATTCATTTAGTTCCATTACAAAGTCTCCATTTGTTCATGCATATACTATTATACCACTTTTTCACTCGAATGTAAACCACTTTATGCAACCATTTTACTAAAATTTCTATCTTTTACAAACTCAATCTTTTCATTAAACTTGCCGTCAAGAATATCACCTTTATGAGATATGACAAACACGTTAGTGTGATTATCAAGAGTATGTAAAATTTTCATTAAGTTATCTACACCATCGTGATCAAGAGACGAATCAAACGTTTCATCTAGGATCAGTAGGTTGGTTGCAACTGAGTTCTTCATCTTTGCGATCTGGCGCCAAGTAAATAGTAGTGCTAAGTCAATACGCTGCTTCTCACCTTCAGAGAATGAGTCATACGTAAAGGCATCTCTATGACGTGATCGTATCGTTTCTTGAAAGCTTTCATCCAAATTAAAGTGAACAAAGAAGTCAAGAATCTGAAGATACTGGTTTACAAGTTTGTTTATCACTGGAACATACTGCTTAATAACTTTCGTCTTTATTCCAGTGTCTTTCAACATTTCTGACATAACAGTGTTATATGAGTACTCTTCATTTAAGCTTAGCTTTCTTTCTAGAAGAGAATCACGCTCTTTCATTATTTCTGTTAGTTCTGCATTTGCTTTTCCTAAGTCTCCTTCTCTTGAACTGAGTAGCTGTATTTCGTTATTCAAGTCCGATACTTGACCTTGAAGAGATCCTATTGTTTTGTTGTTACCATTGATACTCGACTGGTGTTCTCTTATATCGTCTGAAAGCTTTTGCCATATAGAAAGATCAGCGTTCATTTCTTCTGAAATAGTTCCTAGTTTTTCTAGACCACCATTAAGTTCTTTTGCCCTATTCTTACAGTCATGTATTTTTTGACCTTTTAGTTGAGAGTCTATGACTTGAGAACATGTTGGACACGTATCATTCTGTTCGTAAAACTTAGATTCCTTTACAAGAGTCTTAATAGCACTTTCAGTTTCTGCTTTCTGTTGATAGATACTCTGTTTCTGATCATGAAGTTCTTTTAGTTTACTCGCAACTTCTTCTGAGTTTTTAACGATAAACTCTGAGTGATCTGCATTTTCGTTGTTTAAGAGTTGGATCTCATCATGTAGCTCATCAATCTTTCTGTTCTTGTTCTTAAGCTCATCTTTATTGATCTGTGTAATATCTCTTATGTATTTCTTTTGCGCTTCTATATTACTAGACTTAAGATCCATTTGGTGAGTATTATCTTTTAAGTCCTCTCGCAACAGTGCGTTTTTTTCTTTGATTAACTGGTTCATTTTTGAGAATATGTTAATGTCCAAAAGATCCTCGATAACATCTCTCCGATGGTGTGCCGGAAGCTGCATGAAAGGAATGAAGGAAGAAGATCCCAACACTACGATCTGGTGAAAGCTTTTATGATTAAGCTTCAAGATGTTTTGTTCGAGGATCTTTTGGTACTCTTTGGAATGTGACGATTGATTGATCATGTCGCCGTTCTTCCAAATCTCAAAGGTGTTAGGTTTGATTCCACGTAACACTCTAAACTTTGACTTGCCGATAGTAAATTTTACTTCGACCTCAGTGCCTTTACCATTGACACTGTTAATTAACTGGTTCTTTGTAATACTTCTATGTGGTTTACCGAATAGAGCAAACGATATCGCATCAAGAAGTGTAGACTTTCCAGACCCATTGTGACCAACAATGAGTGTGGAGTTTGTTTTAATCAGATCTATTTCTGTAAAATTGTTTCCCGTTGATAAGAAGTTTTTCCAACGGATGTGTTCAAATATTATCATACTATTTCTAGAGCCTGTGCTTCACTTAATAAATTTCTCATTCCAGCCTTCAATCGATCCTTATCGAGTTCTGTATCAACTGCTTCTACATAACTGTCAAGTAGTACTGAAGTATCTTCAAGAGATATGCTGTCATCTTCTACGTTTTCACCTACGAACTCATTAAAGTTTTCTGCTATCTTAAGTTCGTGTATTTTCCTATTCTGTATTTTATCAACAAATGTGTCGAAAGTAAATAGGTCTTGTCTATTTATTACAACTATTTTTACAAATTTGTGATCTAATTGTTCCATATCATATTGTAGGTAGTCTCTTTTACTATCGTCATAAAGGATCTTATGGAACAAAGTGTTAGGGTTTCTAATCATTTCCATTTCACGAGTTTCTGTATCAAGAATATGAAAGTGCTTAGGATCACCTGCGTCTGACCAGAAGAACTCCATTTGAGAACCTAAGTACCAAATGTTTTCTTTCTTTGATGCTACGTGATAGTGACCAGTCATAACAGTTTCAAACTTATTAAAGAGCTTCATATCCATACCATCATGTGCAGTGATTCCTCGCATCATTTCAAAACCTTTAAGTTCGAGGTGAGCGCCCATCCAGTCAGCTTTACAGTTCTTAATAAAGTTCATAGACTGTTCATAGTTTTCATTGCATATCCATGGAAGAAGAGCCATCTTTAAAGATCCATACTCCATAACCTTAGGATCCATGATGATATTGATTTCATTCATATAATGGCCTAAACACTCTTTCAAAGAGTTTAGATCATTTGTGTTTTTGTAGTACGTATCGTGGTTTCCCGGAATGATGTCCATATACATCCCAAGTTCTCTTAGTCTATTGAGAAAGTGTTTACGATTATGATTAAGAGCTCGAAAGTTTACGAATTTTCTGTGATCATAGTAATCACCTAAGTGTACAACTTGTTTTACACCTTGCTCTATACAATTAGGGAAGAACACTTCATCCCAAAATTTTGCTGCATTATTTAAAAAAATCTCAGACGAGTTTCTTATACCGCAGTGGGTATCATTCAAGATAGCAATTTTCATATATATTATTCCAAAAAGTCTGTTAGATCAGAGTCTACGTTTACCGCACGTTTTTTACGGGGTTTCTTGATTTTGTTCTTGTCAGCGAAAGTTTTGATCTCGGTGTCATGTGCTTTTACTTTATCTATACGATCTTTAAGTGTATCTACAAAGTGAGTTGCAACATTCGTAGCGATATCATCTCCATCGGCGATAAGAAACGCCTCAATACCTGATTGAGACAAATACTTTTCTTTAATCTCTTGTTGCTTCTTTTCCTTAGTTATTCTACGAAGAAAGGCGTACCAAATGATCTGAGTAAAATACGCAAATGCGTTTGGTTTACCAGTTCTAGTGGTAGCATTAATATCATAGTTTTCAATAGCTTTCAAGCAGTTTTCCACAGCGTCCATAACCATTTCTTCTCGGTACGTATATCGTATGAAGTTTGATTTGTGCGATAGGTTTTCTGCGATTCTAAGGAAAGACACTGCGATGTAGTCAGGTACAACAGGAAGGTTCTTATTTCTATTCTTAGCTTCTTTAACTGTTGTAACATAATCAACTACGGCAGATGAAAATTCTTGGTTATTAATATAATGAACGTTCTTTGATCTTTTTGCCATATTATATTCCTGTTTCAATTAGTATAATTGTACCACAGATACGCGAAAATGTAAACTAATTTTTTTTCACTTTTTGTGCATTTTTTCCTTTACTTTTTGCACAGGTGTGGTATAATAGTAGTATTACTACTGAGGGGGAGGATAGTATCTAGTGTAATTTAGACCTGTCGATTGAGGTAAAATCAATTACATTAGACATGTTCGAATCTAGTTCTTCGTTCGGGATTCCGTAATCCTTCAAAACGTCTTCTTCAGAAGTATTTAAATATTCCGGGTCGTCTTCCAATTCTCTTATCTTCTTCAATGCTTTATTATACTGCTTTAATAGTTCTTCATGGGGGTGAGCAACTGACATGACATGATAATCACTTAAGGACACTAAATGATTTGTAGCTTCGATATAAGTCATCCAAGGTTTAAATGTATATAACGTCTTTTCAAAATTAACATCAACTCTTATAACGCGAAGCGGCGTGCGAAGGATCAACTGATCTTCGTGCTCTTCAATTATTTCTGCTATAATTTCTTCGCCGTCAGAAAGTTTGAATTGTTTCACATGATCTAAGATAGGTATTTCCATTTAATCGTCCTGTTCGTAAATATAAGTTGAAATATGATCGTCACCGTGCTTCTTAAGCTTCCGCCTGATTAGAAACATTCTCGCCTTCACCTTTATTTTCCAGATAAGTTTTCTTATAAAATTCATAGTATATCTCTGCTATTCTGCGACTACCGGAGTCACTTAATGTTTCTAACTGATCATCTTTAAAGTATTTATACTCGTTATCATCTCCAAAATGCACCTGCTTGAGCTGTGTCAATATTGGTATATCACGTTGTGGGTATCGAACAAAGTTCGTATCTTCTAGACCCATATAAACTGGAAAGCTCCATCCAGGATTTTCCGGATCTCTATCCGTGTATTTAGTTTCTCCTGATCCGTATATAAAATCAAATGTAGATTTTCCGAATAGAGGTTCATCGAGTGTTTTTGTTACGGTATGAACTAACCATTTAAAATACATCTCATAATCAAAAAGCCAGTAGGGCTGAGCAGGTTCATTTCTATCATGTTCGCCATTTTCTTTGCAATAGTTATATATAAGTTTCCAATCAAACGGATCTTCCCAAGCCGCGCACATGAAAATTATATCATTCTTTTCACATACCTTTTGAATTACAGTTAAGTCATTAAGATAATCACTTATCATTCTCATGTTAGCAAAGTATTTTGTGTATAATCCTTTATCGTCCATTAGTACTCTATTAAAAGATTCTACTACACTTTCATCTTCTGTTAGTGCGGTGTTTCCTTTCAGTAACTTGTTTCCATCAAATATCCACCTCTTCTTTACATCCCACCACCCTAGATGTGTTGTACCCATAATAACATAACTGTACTTAGAAGGATTTTTTAGTAACTCGTATAATATGTTCTGAGCTATTATGTGATTAGTGGCCGGTTTTTCTGACACATCGGTATAACTACATCCTATACCTTCCTTACTACACAGATACTCTATCCACTTACTATCATACGGTGATCCCGTCAGCGCGTATTTTTTCTTACTTAACCACATTTCTATATTCTTTCAAGTAGTATTGCGCTATGCATTCTTGACCATAGGCGTTTGGATGTGTATCTTTTAAACTTATTTTGTATTTTTCTCTACCTTCAGCCCAACTCTTGTCTTCTATCTCTTCATATATTGTCCAGCCTCCTGCATCTCTTAAGCAAGGAAAACCCATCCATGATTTAACATCTATATCATTTATATAATCATTATTAAACCAACCGTCCATTGAAGCTTCAGATATCTGAATCATGTATGGTCTTGCTTCTTCACTCTCTCTACCATATTCATCAGCTATCATGGCTCTATACATTGCGCCTACATCAAATTGAAGTAAGTTACCCATAATCAAAGGTATATCATACATCTTACATAGGTTCTGTAAAATAACCGCGTGCTTTAAAAAGTCTCCATATATGTGTCTACAAAAGTCTGCCGACAAGGTTTTATTTTGCCAACCCCAATTATTAAACATATGAGTAATAGGTAAAGCAGCATCTTCAAATGGGTTTCTTGGTCTATTACTTCGATTCTTTAAGCCTATCTCCGTAAAATCAGCGAGCATATTAACCGAAGCTCCGTGATAAAAACTTTCTCTCCAAGTCTCGCTCCACCCAACCATAACGGCTGCGATGTCCTCAGGGTGACCTACAATATGAGGGATTAGAGAGTTTGTGATATACTTGTATCCACATCCATTTGTGGCCACATTCAAATCTTCGAGTCCTAGTTCTCTTGCAACAATCTCTGGCCATTTAGGCCAGCTACAGTCTAATTCTGGATGTACCTCTGAATAGTATTTACGATTGGTGTAACTACATCCACCCGCTAAAATATATTTAGACATGTTTATTAAACCACTCCGCTATAATCCTATGCCCTTCATTATTAGGATGCGCATCTCTTTCACTAATCCTATGAATCTTATCTTCTCTCCTAAAACCTTTTCCTTTCTGTAAAAGTTTTTCAGCAGGTTGTCCTCCCATTTCCCAAAAGAAAGGCCAACCTATCGCAGTAAAATCTTTAGAATCACTAATCAATTTCCACATATCTGACTCTATAATATGATTGATAACCCATTCTGTAAATCTGTGTCCAATCAGTTCAGGCCTAACACCTTCTAACACCTGCATTATATAAAGCTTAATTCCTCTTGCTTTACATATTTCGATAAGTGTTAACACTTTTCTCATATTCACATCCATTATTTTAGTGAGTAGATCTGGTCCCCAATCATCAAGATTTTCAACATCATTAAAAAATGTACTGCACAATCTTCCGTAATCTCTTTGAGCATTGTCTAGAGTATCAAGCTTGTTTTCTCTTTCTTTCTGTTGTACATAAAATGAAAAAGAAACGTTTAAGCACTTTGTAATAAGAGGAAACCTTAACCATTCGGTTAAGCCTAACACGACTCTATCTACTTTCTTTTCTATAAACAATATATTAAGGATATCGTCTATAGATCTAGAGATAGAATTACCTGATGTTGCTGTGTGTATAAATTTTACGTCAGTGCCAAAGTCTACTTGCTCAACCCATGAAGTACTAAATATTTCTTCAGGAACTTTAGCTCCACCTTGACCACCACCAAAAACTGGATCTGTACTTCTGTAGTTCGGATCACTCCAACTACAACCTCCAGTAACCACTACTTCCATTTAAAAAACCTTTACACCATACTTCTTTTCAAACTCTTTTGCGTCATCCCAATTATCAACCATTGGTTTTCCTTTTATATTTAGGCTCGTGTTAAGTAACATTGGACACTTGGTTTGTTCATACCATTCTTCAAGTAAAGGCCTAATTACAGAACTACAGTCTTTCTTAACAACCTGAACTCTGGCAGTTCCATCTACATGAGTTACAGAATGATAGTCATGCTTTGCTTTTGACACAAATTGCATGTATTCGTTCATTGGTCCTTCAAAGTATTCGTCAGCAAATTCTTCCAAGATTGCAGGCGCAAAGGGTCGAAATTTTTGTCGTTGCTTAATTTTATTGACTGTGTCCTTAATATCTCTTCTAGGGTCTGCAAAAAGACTTCTATTGCCAAGAGCACGAGGCCCAAACTCAGCACGACCATGTGCAACGCCGCAATAACTATTGTTCCGCAAGTGATTAACAATCTTTTTAACATTTATTTCTCTTTTAATATTAGTACCTAAGTATGGATCTTTCCAGTTTAGTTTCTTTCCATAAGCCAAAGCCGCCGCGCCAAGCGATGATCCACAATCACCTGGATTAGGCATTATCCAAATATTCTTTCCAAGTTCTGCAACTTTACTATTAGCTACACAATTAAGAGCAACTCCTCCCATTATAACAAGATTATCGTGCTTACAGTATCTTTTTACTAGAGTCAATATTCTTTCTTCAACAACTGCTTGAGCAGAAGCTGCTAGATCTTCATCTTTGTATATTGGAAGTAAGAAATCATTGATTCCTTTATGACAGTTGTGAAACTCTAAGATCTGTTTCATTTTTTTAGTATGTAATGGTTCTCCAAACGCAGCCATTCCCATAGTAATGTACTCATCCTCGTTTGGTTTAAGTCCTATAGACTTAGTGATCGCAGAATAGAACAGACCAATAGAGTATGGATACTTGTAGCTTCTTACCTTCTTCATTTTTGGAACGCCATCTTTCATCCAAGCTTTCCATACTGAGATAGTATCCCATTCGCCTATAGCGTCAAGGACAAGAATATTACACTTATCAAAGTTAGAAGTATAGAATCCTGCTGCAGCGTGTGTTTCGTGGTGATAAAACGATATATCGTAATCAGATCTATTAGGTTTCCATCCCTGACCTGCATATAACTGTCTTGTTCTTTTTAACCAAGGTTTTTCATAGAACGCAATCTTATCACATTCTAATCGTTGACGAGGGTGTAACCACTTATCGTTTTTGATTCTAGAATATCTTTCAGCGTGAGTAGCAGAAATGATTTCTCCATCCTCAATTAAACACGCGCCAGCGTCATGAAACCCTTCACTAATTCCAAGTATTTTCATACTATATCTCCAAAAAAAGGCTTTTCAAAGTTTTCTGTTGGTTTATGTAATTTTGTCATATTACCGTGCTCATCATAAAAATCAAACCAATCTTCTCCAGGTGTAAATCTTGTTGACTTAACCCATGAAAAACCTATTGCTCCGTGTTCTAGAGCTAGGTTTTCAATTTGTTTTAGGTAGTCTTGGTTATGTCGGTGAATTACAGTAAAGATCTTTGCAGTTCCACCACCTTCACTAAATGACTGCATATTTTCTAGTAGCTTCTTTAATGACGTTTTCCTTCTATACTTAGCGTGCATTTCTTGAGTTACTCCTTCTAGTGCAAACCAAGTTGAGACTTGACGTCCTAACTTTCCAAGATCGTGCCACCACTCTTTACTTCTAATAGAACCGTTTGTAAAAATAATAATCTCTGCATCTTTATTACCTTCTAATATATATTCAGTCATTTTAACTAAGTCTTTATTCATAGCAGGATCTCCCCAAGTTCCACAGAACTCCCACCTCTTAGTCTTAGAGATCATTTCCTTGCTGTAAGATTTTTTGAATGTGTCAAGTGACCACTGTACAAGAGGAAGCCATTCTACTTTATTGAGCCCCGGCTTTGTATGTTCTGTTCGGTGACATTCTGGACATCCGGCATTACAAAAGGTTGATATATCTAGCCAAACGTCTAGAATCCCGTTATCATATACCTGTTTGTATGATGTCATATCTCAACGTCTACCACCTTGTACTTGAATTTTTCTTTGCGATATATCTTTAATCTTTCTTCTGCGTGACTCAGCGTATAGTTCTTTTTTGACTTGTGCTGAAGGTTATCAGCTATGTCGTAGAGTTTCGTCGTTTTTCCGTCCTCTGTTTTTCTGAGGCCGCGACCAATACTTTGTAAGACCCTAATCTGAGATTTACTAGGCGATGCAAATATAATATTATGGAGATTGCGAATATTAATACCAGTACTGAAAGTGCCAAGTGAAGCCACAATGATAGCATCTTTTTGTCCCTCCGTTATTTTTCTAATCGCCTCTCTGTCAGAAGTTTCCGTAGCACCACTCACAAAAAATATCTTTCTATTTTCTTCTGCCTTACTATTTATTAAATTATATAGTGGCTTTCCGTGTTTTTCTACAAACTGAAAGAGCACAAGGGTATTACCTTCTTGCTTTAAAGCAAGGTTTCGAATAAACTTATTCCTAGGATCGTACTGCGTTATAAAGTCGACTTCATCTTGATACTTTAGTCCGGTTGTCATCTTTCTTGTTTCAGCGTTGTAATTTAACTGAAGCATAAAAATATCCAGATCTGCAAGAGTATTCTTATCCTGTAGATCTCTTGTGGTAGTTACTTTCATAACTTTACCGAATAAACCTTCTAGTACGAGTTGATGCGTTTGTGTACCGTCCAGTGTTCCAGTAGTTCCAAACCTATATTCCGCTAACCTAGCTTTATTCATAATATTGGTCAGTGACTTAGACTTAAAACCATGACACTCATCGCCAAAAACTATACCAAACTGTTCGAACCAAGTAAAATGTAATTTGTATATTGACTGCCAAGTACTAATAAAGATTCTTTCAGATATATTTGTTTTAGGCTTACCTGAATATATTACATGACACTCGTCTTTAGCCTTCCATGAATGATCGTTTGATGAATAGTCCTGAAAGTCTCCAAACATTTGCTCTACAAGAGAAGTCGTTGGAACAATTATTAGAACCTTTTCTCCAAACTTTTCAAGATACCATCTCATTAATACATATATGATAAGAGATTTTCCAGAACCTGTAGGAGAAAGTAGTACAGCTCTCTTTCTCTTAATACTTTCGCATATTGAATTAAACTGATAGTCTCTTATTTCGATAGGTTGTCCACCATTATGAAGATCTAAACTTTTTACAAAGTCCATAACTTCTTTAGGATCTACTTCATTAAAAGATTCTGGAGGACCGTAGTTACTATCCTCATACTCTATATTATATTTTCTTTTTTTCGCAAAGTCTTTTACATAAGGAAGTAGTCCACAAGGTAGTTCTTTACTCTGTGCATTAAACAAACGTACTTTTCCATCCCAAACTCTATTTCTATAGAGAGGCATGAACTTATATCCTGGAACAAAAAACGAGAAGAAGTCGCTCAACTCTGCAGCAACTCCATGATCACAACCTACAGACATAGAACTGTGATTGTTTTTCTGTAAGACTATTTTATCCACCTGATTCAAACTGCTTCCATTTTATAATATTACCAATTGTTTGGTGTCTCCAACGAATAGTATCAACAATTTCTTGTAGAGTTTCTACAATAGTTTTGAAGTACGCAATCTTTTCTTCTGATTTTTGTATATCTATATCAGAATCATAGTAGTAGTTCATGTCTGTCTTCATTACCTTTAATCCATCGAAAGGATCGAAAGGCCAACCTTTTTTGGCTATCTCATCTTGACTCATCTTACCGTTATAATACAGCCACTTATCTTTCAATAAGCTTTTTTGTGCTAGTTGATATTTTTTTAGTTGTAGCTTTGCTAGTGATAGTTGTTTCAAATACTTCGAATGCAGTACCGCAGTATCTACCGACGTTCTAGTCAGATCCATACTGTTAACCTTACCGTCAGTTTCCCAGCTGCTAAGTATTTCTTCAAGATTCATAATAAACTCCTATATATCAACATGTACGTTTGAGAACGTAGGTTTCTTACCAATTTCTGGTAGTCTTTCCTTTAATTCGTCAATTCCTTTCATGTTTTTGTATTCATCTCTATATACTATTATACCATAGTTTATCAGATTTGTAAAATCCCAAAGTGCATAATATAGGAATCTAAACGTAATATGTAATATAGATGAATCAGATACTGAGAATATATCTTCAGTTGACACCGAAGCGTATCTACAACTTGCCTTTTTCATAGCAGCCCACAGCTTTACGTTTACATCTCTTGTATACTTTTCATTAGATAACAGTTTATCTACGTCTAGACTTTTATCTTTATTAGTGTGATACCACAGAGAAACTAGCCTATCGTAACTATTTCTCCTATATAAAAGAACTGTACTGTAGTGAAAGTAATTAAGACACTCAAGTATTTCTGCACACAGCTCCCATGGAACTTCTTCAGGAATAACTCTCATAACTACTCTGTATGACATAATAGTTCGAACAGCTAACCTGAGTCTTTCAACATCTTGATATTCTTTGTTAGAATCTTTAAATTGTTTTGCTACATCATAGAATATACCAGTTTCTTCATCAAACAAGTGATTCTGATCTATCAGCTCTCTCGATCGCTCTACGGTGTAACCCATATTTTCTATGTTTGTATAGATCTCTTCCCAATCGTATCCTAGTCTGCAATTAAAGTTTGCAGCTTCATTAACAGGTTCTTTTTCTTTTACGGATCCTCCAGCAAAAAAGTGCATAAGACTTTTACTTCCGGACTTTCTGTTTCCAAAAATAACCAGTGCTCTATACGATTTTACTTGTTGGGTAAGTTCTGCGTGTCGGCCACGGATAGGGCCTTTCTCAAGTGGCACATCTCTAATATTCATTGTATTCCTATACTATTTCAAAAAAATCAATCTTAAACGTTACTGGAAAGCTTATTATATCTATATCACCTGCAGTAGCATCAAACGTAACTGCTCCTACTGATGTTGGGATTGCGTTCTTATAAACAATTGTTCTAGATGTATTATTGTGGCTGTTTAACGCAACAACAGTTATATCTGCTTCTATAAATGTTTGTTGATCGTAATCACTTCTTTCAACTGTTAGTGACTGCAACCAGTTGTTAAAGTCTAGATATGATTTCCACTTTTCATCAAGAATTATATCCATCTGAAGTTCATCAAAGTTAAGAGTATCACCTGGAACAGAAACAGTTTGAAGTCTAGATACTGGAACCTGAGCTCCACTCACTGCGATACCCGGATGGACTATCCTTTGAGCGTAATATTGTAACGACGCGTATTTTTCTTTGTCTATAGAAACTATAAACTGCGTCGGTTGAAAATAATTATTTTCCTGATATTCTTCAGCCATTATTTAGCCCTCTTCTTCATCTCTTGTTTTCTTATCTCTTTTTTACCTTTTTCAAATGTATTTACTACAGATTTCTTACCCATAACTTTAGCTCTTTGTTGACCAACGTTTAGGATTTGAATCTTACGTGCAAAAGGTTTTTTAATATTCTTAACCTTAGAAACCGTAGCCTTAGCGTCAGCATTAGTAGCAAACTTAATTCTTACAGTATCGTCAGGATTCTCGTCAGTATACAGCCTTCTGTCTGATCCCTTAGGTTTTTTTCCGGTTCCTACTTTAGGATCACCTTCTCTTATGTCTCTAAAAGTTTTCATAATTCTATTTATACAAAAGAAAAGGGGTCCCGGAGGACCCCTGAAGTTTAGTAAGTAACTACTTTTATTATGATACGAGTAGGTTGTCCACTCTGAAGATTCTGTAGTACTGGTTAGATTTAGCAGCAGCTAGACCGTCAGCAGGTGTAGCACCTACGAATGGGTTTGATACCATTCCGTAACGAGTCTTGAAGCCGATTTTTGGTTGGAATGTGGCTTCCGCTACTGCTCGTACCATTGTTAATGGAACGTATGGGCAATAAAAGAGACCGGCGTCGTATGCGTTGGTTCCCTTATAACCAACAGTGATGTAGTCTACTGTTGCATATGGGTCAATGTATACTCTTGTTCGACCATTTAGAACACCTGCGAAAGTGTTTCCTGTGTCGTCTACATTCAATGCAGTTGACATCGCTGGTGCATAGTCGAGCATTCCAGTTGCAGACAATGCAGATGCTACATCAGATGATGTAATGATAAAGTTACCTCTACCTCTACGTGTCTGTTTTGCGATTGTGTTGGCTTCACGGTCGATTTGTACCATTAGGCCTTTGAATTTTTCAACTGACCATCTACCATCGGCGTCAGAGTTCAAGTTGAAGATACCGTTGATCGCTGTGTTAGCAGATGAAGCACCAGTTTTAGCTTGGCTGTTAATTGTTCTGATAACTTCTCGGTTGATTTCAGCGAGGATTTCAGCAGAAAGAATGTTTGATAATTCCTGCTCTGCATCAAGACCGTGAATCGCTTTCAAGTCTTGTGCAAGTTCCAAGCTGTATTCTGCTTTCAGCGCTCTTGACTTCGCAGTCACGGTCGCTTTCTCAATGGTGAATCCCATTTCGTTGAAAGTAGAAGAAGTTGAACCAAGTGCTTCAGCGTCAGCTGTTGGCATTCCTGGAGGTGCGTGGTTAGTTACACGGTCATCATCGATACCAGCTGCACCATTATCGGAGATACCTGATAGACCTGAAGGTCCAGCAGCTCCTACAGATCCGTTTGAATCACCTGAGAATGCTGGGTCAGCTTCGTTGAAGAGAGCTTCTGTTGATGATGTTGAACCTGCACCAAAGCGTGACTTCATTGCGAAGATCAAGCCAGTTGGGCCAGTCATTGGTTGAACACCGCAGACATCATATGCCATCATGTTTGGCATCGCACGTCTTACGAGTGAGATTAGTACTGGATCCCATCTATCGATGGAAGCAGTTGAGTTTCCGGGCACAGCCTCAGTGATTTGCTGGCGCTGTTCTTGAAGTGCAGCTTCCTGGTTTTCTAGAACAACAGCGGTCACAGCTTTTCTGTAAGAATCCTTGATTTCGCCAGCAGATTCTTCGTTGAGTACTGGGGCCCACTTTTCAGTAAGATTTTTGTAATAATTTGACATTACTTTTGTCCCCTATTAAGATTGGTTTCTGATTGCTGTGAGGTATTTTTCCATGACGGATGATACTTCTACAGATGTTTCATCGCTAGTTTCTTCGGTAACTTCGTCCACTTTTTCTGCAGCGGCTTCGACTGCTTCCACAGCCTTCTCTGCATTCTCAGCGAAATAAGTTTCCTTGAGCGTAGCAATTTTCTTTGCAAAAGATTCTTCGTCACCGAATTCAACACCTTCTGCGAGTTTTTCAAGCTTCTCTTTTTGAGTTTCAGCTAGATCTTTCGACGCTTCACGGATAACCATGGTGCGTGTCATGTGATCGGCAGCTTCTCTCATAGCGAGAGCTTCTTCGGTTTTCTTGTTGACCTGATCTTCAAGTTCTTCAACCTGTTCTACAAGATCATCAACTAGGTCCACCTTCGATTCAGGAACCTGAATGTAAGATTCCTTAAACAACTCTTTCAAGTTGCCCATGAAAGTTTCTGCGATTTCAGTTCGTAGACCTTTCTCAACGGCCAGTCTATTCTCTTCCATCCATGTTTCAACTACGTAGTTTAGATAGCTATCAATCTTGTCTACTAAACCATCTCTGGCTTCTTGTAGACCTTCTTCGATATCTGCCTTATACTGCTCTTCCAAGTTATCAGCGCGCTCTGCAAGTTCAGCTTCAATATCAGCTTCCTTTGCACTTATGTGCGCTTGAACTTTGGAGTTAACAGCAGCTTCGAAAATAACTGCAGCCTTTTCTTTAAATCCTTCTGTAAGACCTTCTTCGTTCTGAATTAGAACGGCTAGATCTTCATCGTGATTAGAAGTAATAGCTTCAGCATCCTCATCAACTTCTACACCTTCGCCTACTACGGCATTATACATGTCTCCAAGCTTCTTTTTATTAGCTTTTTTCATGGCACCGTACATGGCGTTGATCATCCCAGCTTTAGTCAGCTTAGGCATTGGATCTGCCTTTCCGCCGGCTCCGCCAGGTTCCTTCGCTGTAGGTCCAGCTTTACCAGCAGCAGATGTTGCTGCTATTGACTGTGCCTCAGCATTCTTAGGATCGTGAGCTTCCTCGAGTTCGTCCTCAGTGAGCTCAACATCCTGTTCTTCGATTTGATCAGTCATGCTTGACTCCTTTTTAATTTATTTTAACAACGAGAGGAAATTCTTAAACTCACGTTCCTGTACCAAGTGTAGATCGGCACGTGGAGCTTTTTTAATTTCAGTCTCAATTTCTTCAATGACTTGAGGTTGTATTACACCATTGTTCCATACCCAATCGACTCCTTCCATAATCCCATTTACGAAAGCTTCTGGAGCAGATGGATCCTGTACAATGTCGACAGTTGCTAAGTGAAAGTCGTCTTTCACATAGGCTGTCCCATTACGATTCTCAAGACTTCCCATACCACGAGTTGAAACGCCTAATTGACAACCTCCTTCTAGGAGACCTTTAACAATGTTTCCCATTGGTGTGTCTAATACAAGCGCTTTTCCCATCACGTTATTACCTTCCCATTTCATGTCGGTAATGCGATGTGAAACCTTATCTAAGTTAACAGTCGGACCATCAGGGTGGTTTAGTTCTCCAACTGCTCTCTTAGTTTTAACCTGTTCGTTAACAAACTTATCCACGGCGGGAGTTAATACATCCCTAGAATAAAACCTTTTGTTTCTATTTTCTTTTTCCGCTTGAGCAAATACACCTTCAATGACGTAGTTTTTTCCGCCATTCTTGCCTTCAGTGATTGTACATTGAATGTCCTGCTCAGTGTATTCAGCAATAAGTTTCATGTTGTTAACCCTTATATTGTTTTAAAAATTCTTTTGCCATTTTGATAGCTAATGCTTCACTCTTATAATCATCAAGCTTATCACCATCGACCATAGCTCTATACTTCGGTCCTACTTTTTTTATCTCAATAGTAACTCCCTTTATCTTCATCTTTTTAGCTTCAGATAAAGTGGACCTCAGTTCTGCAAAATTCATGCTGCGACTACTTCCTCACCGTCTGTTTCTGGTTGCGCTTCAACTTGTTCAGCGTCAGCCGGAGCTTCTGGATTATAAATTCTGTCTGCCACTGCGATCTTTTCGTTATCTAACGCAGCTTGAACTCTATCACCTAGTATAGAATTAAATGCATTACTTGCACTTACAAAATCTTTATTTTCAATAGAGCCAATAAGCTCTGAAATTGGATTTGTTTCTGGTTCTTCAACAGCCTCAAGATCATCTTCAGCTGAAGCGTCAACAGTTTCTGGTTCGGTAACCTCTACTTCATCTTCAGTTTGAGCTTGAATCTCTTCATTTTCAATCATTTCATTTTCCATTTATAATCTCCAAATTTTATATTATTTATACAAAAACAGTTCTTCACTGCAACTATTATTTATAATTTATTTAAGTGATAGTTAAAGCGCTTTCCTTTGTATACGGAAAATGCAATAACCGGTTCTGGCCAAATATAAGACTTCTATTGTTCGTATAGTCATTATTTAAACCTGTGTCGTAAATATAATTACGTGATGTAAGATCAATTATCCTTTGCCGTAGTTCAGCAGGTGT
>Ga0163109_10000423_pt1 | contig 34205 bp, 19 predicted proteins | sample CRUFie1St13metaG_FD_108704 | JGI IMG/M metagenome (GOLD analysis project Ga0163109, IMG submission 108704) | Marine microbial communities from the Costa Rica Dome - CRUD Field 142mm St13 metaG | ecosystem: Environmental > Aquatic > Marine > Oceanic > Photic zone | place: Costa Rica: the Eastern...
ATTGCGTATCCTTTCATATCTAAGGCAATTACTAAGTCTTGACTTAAAATATCATGAAAAGTTATATTTAAAATTCCACCGATTAGATTTTTGCCATTGACTGTATATTTTATATTTTCATTTTTTAAATTATTCAAAAATAAAGATTCAAAATTAGATAATTTTTTATGCCAGCTTTCACAATCTTTTACAGCAAGTTCAAGAGCTATTGCCATTCCATGGATGTAAGATATATTTTCTGTGCCAGGTCTCAAATCTTTTTCCTGACCGCCACCAAAGTATGTTGGTATAAGATTTACTCCATTTCTAATATAAAGTGCACCTACACCTTTTGGACCATAGAATTTATGTGCTGATAAGCTTAATAAGTCAATTTTAGTATTTCTTAGAGTAATATTCTTTTTACCAATTGATTGAACTGCATCAGTGTGGAATAAAACTCCCATATCATTAGTTATTTGAGATATTTCTTCAATCGAGTTTTCAGTTCCAAGCTCATTATTTACATGCATTACTGAAACTAATTTGGTGTTTTCTTTAATAGCACCTTTGATTTCATTGCAATTAATAATTCCATTCTGATCAGGCTTAATATATGTAACCTCAACACCTTTTAGTTCAAGTTCATTGGCAGTTTTAAGTACTGCAGGATGTTCATAACTTGTAGTAATCAAATGATCATTTTTGCTGAGTAAACCAAGCATTGCAATATTGTTGCTTTCTGTTCCACATCCAGTAAATATTATCTCACTTAAATCACACCCAAGAAGATTCGCTATTTTAAGTCTCGATCTTTCAATTATTGCTCTAGATTCTTGACCAAATTTATGAATGCTTGAAGGGTTACCAAAAACGGTAGACGAAATTTTATTCATTTCAACTATTACATTTTCATTTAATGGAGTCGTGGCAGCGCTATCGCAGTAGATCATTTTCATGCACTTAATTTATTAAATATTTTTCAAAAAAATATTAAATAACAGCCTCAAGGACTTCTTTAGGAATAAAAATTTCCATACCTTCTCTGGCTGATAATGTATTCGTGAATTTACTTTGGGCGTCTTTTTCAATTTTTTCAAGCATTGAGTTAGAATGATCAGGATTGTGATGGAATAAGACTAATTTTTTTACTTGAGCTTGCAAGGCAAGGTCTGTACATTGCTCCCATGAGCTATGTCCCCAGCCTTTATACTTGGGCATTTGTTCTGGCGTGTATTGCGCATCATGAATTAGAATGTCAGTTCCTTTTGCAATATCAATGATATTTTGATTTAAATGACTACTGGGATGCTCGCAATCTGTCACATAGGTAACAGAAAAACGATCAAATTCTACACGTAAAGTATTTGCTCCACCTGGATGCCCATGCTTACATGTAATTATTTGTAGATTTTCATTAATTTTTATTTTACCTGAAGAATAGTGCTTAAAATTTATTTTCGCATTAAGCATATCAATGTCTACTGGCCAAAAGCTTGGATTTAAAAATGCCTCAAACTTAGTTTTAATTTCATCATCACTTTTTCCAGGTCCATAAATGTTGATATTAAATTTATCTATAAATAAAGGAACAAACATTAAAAAGCCAAGTATATGGTCGTAGTGATAATGACTTAAAAATATATTAATATCTTTAATATTTGATTTTTCTTTGATTAGAGAATTTCCGAAATTTCTTAACCCTGTTCCCATATCAAGTAAAATTAGATCATTATCAGATGTTCTGACTTCAACACATGAGGTTTCACCTCCAAAGGATTCATTTAATTCAGTAATTGGGAATGAACCTCTAGATCCCCAGATTTTAATTTTTAATGTATTCATTAATTTTTTACTTTTAGATTCATAAGGATAAAATATATCCATATATTTTTTGCTACACAAATAAAATAAATTTTGTTCTAGAATTATTGTTTTTAGTATATAACTTATATATATGAATATTGTTCGAACAAAGATTGTTGCAACCATAGGTCCTTCTTGGTCTTCAAAATCTATGATTGAAAAAATGATTATCGCTGGGATGAATGTAGTGAGAATAAATATGTCACATTATAATCCTGATTTCAATTTACCTTTAATTATTAAACAAATTCGAAAAGCTGCTAAGAATCAAAATAAAAGTATTGCCATTCTTATGGATTTACCTGGGCCAAAAATTCGAACAGCCAACAAAGATATCATAGCGGTTAAAAGAGGAAAGGAGTATACTCTTGGAGCTGAAGCTGACATTCCAATTAATACGCAATTAAAGTATAATAAAATTAGGGATAATGCTAAAGTTAAAATTGATGATGGTAAACTTTCATTTAAAGTAGTAAAAAAAATAACAGCATCTAAAATTAGAATTAAAGCTTTAAATAGTGGAAAAATCTATACTAGAAAAGGTGTTAATATTTCTGGGTTAGATATTGGCTTGCCCTCAATAAGCAAACAAGATCTTAAGTATGTTAAGCTTGCTGTTGAATTAGATGTAGATTGGATTGCATTAAGTTTTGTACAATCAAAATCTGATAGAGATTCAGTAGACAAGTTATTTAAAAAATTAAAGAAAAATATCCCGCTTATCGCTAAAATTGAAAAACCTGAGGCTGTTGAAAATATTGATTCAATCATTGAATCTTTTGATGGAATTTTAATTGCTAGAGGAGATTTAGGTCTTGAAATGGAACTTGAAAAAGTACCTTCGCTACAGAAAAAAATAATTAAAAAATGTAATGAGAAATGTAAACCTGTAATTACAGCAACTCAGATGCTCGAGTCTATGATAAAAAGTCCTTTGCCCACAAGAGCAGAAGTTAATGATGTTGCTGGGGCAATATATGATGGATCTGATGCAATTATGCTATCTGGTGAAACAGCTATTGGTAAGTTTCCCTTGGAATCTATAAGAATGATGAAATCTATTACTATTAATGTAGAGAAAGAAATTATGGAAAATGATGGATTTAGTCGACTGGTTAAGACCCCAGAAAAAAATAATCCTAAAAAATCAATATGTTATTCAGCATTTCAAATGTCTGAAGATTTAACTATTAAAGTTATGGTAGTAATGACAGAGTCTGGAAATACTGGAAATACATTATCTAGTTTTAGGCCTAGTTCTGTAATTATAGCAATGACACCTAGAGAAAATGTGTATAGAAGATTGTCATTGTCATGGGGAATTCTCCCTGTAAAAGTAAAAAAATTCAGGTCAACCGATCAGATGCTTGATTTTAATAAAAAGTTCCTTATGGATAATAACATTATAAAAAAAGATGATATGTTTGTTATGACAGCTGGAGTACCAGTTGGAATAACAGGAACTACGAATATGATAAAAATTGAGAGAGTTGAATGAAAAAAGCTCAGGCAAATTTTTTATTTTTATGTTTATCTTCAATTTTTATAGCTTCGCTAGTTTCTTGTAACTTGATTTTTCAAAAATTTTTTCAAATTGATATCTGGGTTCCTTTTTTAGGAATGTATACATTCCAACAGTCCGTGGGTTTACTGCCGTATCCTATTACGTTTATTGTAACTGATATTATTTCGGAGTTATATGGAAAACAAAAAGCTAATCAGGTAGTAACTGCTGGATTGCTAGCCTCATTATTCATGTTATTAATTGTTACAGTGTCAGATAAAATACCTTCTGCTCCGTTTGGAGTTGGAAGTGAAGTATTTAGCCAGGTTTTTGGATTATCTTCAGCCGCTGTATTTGCATCAATGATGGCATATTTATTTGCTCAGTATATTGATGTAAGATTATTTCATTTTTGGAAAAGAATCACCAATGGAAAGCACCTTTGGCTACGGAATAATGCATCAACTGTATTCTCTCAATTAGTTGACACCTCTGTTGTTTTGTTCTTATTATGTTATTTTAGTGTTATTGAGTGGAATATGTTTTTTCAATTACTTTTAAATGGCTTCCTATTTAAGGTATTGTTTGCGGCATTAGATACTCCTATCATTTACATAATCCTTTATTATGCTCGTAATTATTTTAATTTAAAGTTTGGAGAAGAATTACGTTAATACAGCAAAATATAAACTGTAACAACATGTAAGTTTTCAAATTTTCTAAGAGTATTTAATCTTTTTTTTTATTATATTTTAAATGAATTTTTTTTTCAAACAAAATAATGGAGGAACGAAATGAATATATTAATTAAATGGTTTTCGTTGTGTTTGTGTGTATGTACTTTAGTTTTTGCAAGTGCAGATATTAAAACCGGTGAAAAATTAATTAACGCTGATGGATCAAAAGGATTAATTGGCAAAACTGTAGTTAGTGAAAGTTCAAGCAGAGGTGTATGCGATGAATCTTTTTCTGTCACTGGGTATGGAGATCTAAATGGTAATACAAGTTTAGAGCTGTGTTATACAGATGGAACAGGTTTCTTCAATTTTGCTTGGGATGGTGGATGTACTGCTCTAACAATAACTGGCCTTGATGGACAAGAGTTAGATGTGTCAGCTTCAGGATTTACAGCAGGTTTTTTCTATTTTGGTTTTGAAGCAGGCCTAGCTGAAGAATTTATTATTACATTTGACGATGGAACTGCCGCAGTAGGTTCAGCAACTATAGCATGTGGAACTACATGTGAAGATAATGGTTGGGTGGAATGCTTTGATGGTGGTTGTCAAGTTGATGAAGAATCATGTCCTGTTGAGGGTGAATGCGCTGAAGGCCAGGTCCTTGACTGCGTAGATTCTGATTGTTGTCCTGAATCATGGATTGGTGATGGATTTGAAGATTGTGAAGACCAAGCTTATGGTTGCGATTTAACATGTTATGAAAATGATGGTGGTGACTGTGATGGAACATCAACGACCGGCGGAACAACTGGTGGAACAACCGGCGGTGGTGGCGATGAATGTTCTGAAGGTTTTTGTCCTGAGGGTACTTATTGGGATGGAACTTCATGCTATGATTGTAGCTACTGTGTAGATACAGCTGATGATAGTGCATGTGATGAGCCATATGATTGCTGTGGAATGTGTGGTGGTTCAGCTGATGGTGGATGCACGAACTGTGAAGATGAAGGTCTTGTTACATGTTGGGATGGATCTTGTGCTGCAGCATTAACAGATTGTCCTGAGGAGCCTGAAGTAGCAACTCCTGCAATTTGTGTTGAAGGTACAATAGTTGAAGCTGCCCCTGCTATTACTGCAACTTGGTTTATTGAAACTGTTTGTGGCGATGGTCTGTGCAATGGTGAAGAAGATTATTATAACTGTCCAGAGGATTGCAATGCTCCTGGAGAATGTGACCCTGGTTTTGTGCCAGATTGTGTAGATGATGATTGTTGTCCTGAGTCATGGATTGGTGATGGTTTTGAAGATTGTGAAGACCAAGCTTATGGTTGTGACCTAACTTGCTATGATGACGATGGTGGTGATTGTGGAGCCGGTGCTACAACAGGTGGTACAACAGGTGGTACAACAGGTGGTGGAACAGCTGCTTGTGAGGATTGTGAATTTGATTGGTCTGCTTACGGATCAGAATGCTGTGATACAGCATGGGATGAATTCGGAATTGATTGTGCAACTCTTGAGTCAACATATGGTTGGGATTGTGCTGGATGTAGTTGTCCAGGTGATGGACCAGCTCAATGTGGTGATGGAAATTGTACAGGTGATGAAGACTACTATAATTGTCCAGAAGATTGCTTGCCTCCAGGTGAGTGTGCAGATGGACAAATAGCTGACTGTGCTGATGATGATTGTCATCCAGATTCATGGATTGGTGATGGTTTCTGTGATGGTACAGCTCAACAGTATGGTGCTGATTTATGTTGCTTTGATAATGATGGTGGAGATTGTACAGATGCTGAATGTGCTCCAGGTAGAGATCTTATTGATGTAAGTTCAATTAAAGATCCAAGCCATGTTAAGAAAATGAATGCAGCTAATACATATAACAATTCTAACTCTGCTTCACTTAGAGATGGATATTACGCACCATCAAACAGATTAACAGATATGACAATCTTTATTGATTGTGATGCGTGTTTAACTGGTGGTCCATATTCAGGTTCATTTATTGCTGATCCTGCATTAGGTGAATTCTCTATATATGGATTTGATGATGGTTCAGCTGTAAACGTTTCAGCTCAGGCCTGTGATGGTGCTGCATGTGGTGATATCGTTGGCCCAGTAACTGTGATTGCAGGTGCTGCTGATGGTGTTCAAGAATGTACAGAAGGCGGTGGAGGTGATCCTTGCTCTGGTACTCTTGCTGGTGATGTAACACTTGATGGTGAAGTTAACGTTCTAGATATTGTTCAGATTGTTAACCACATTCTTGAAAGTGCATTATTGACAGATGAGTGTGCTATTGGTGCTGCTGATTACACAGCTGATGGTGAAGTTAATGTTCTGGATATCGTTCAGATAGTAAATATTATTCTTGAAGGACGAATCACAGGAGATGCATCATCTGCTAAATTAATCAATGAGAATGGTCAAATGAGCATTGATGCTAATGGTTACATTGGTGGTGTTCAGATGACACTTTCTCATGGTTCTGACTTTAGTATTAAGCTAACAGAAGATGCCTTAGTTGCGGACTTTAACACAATGGGTAACACAACAAAACTAGTTATAGTTGCTCCAGAAACTGATGAGCTATTTTTATCATCAGGTGAATATACTATAGATGAAGTTATTGTTGCCAACTCATCAAATGAGGTTACTGTAAGTATGCCTTCAAGTATTGAGATTGTTGGAGCATATCCAAATCCATTCAATCCGTCAACTACTGTTAGTGTAAGCGTTGATGATGCAACAAATGCTACGATTATGGCCTATGACATTTCAGGTCGTTCAGTAGATGTTGTGTTTGATGGTACGCTAAGTGCTGGAATGACATCTGTAACTTGGAATGCTTCAAGCTTACCAAGTGGTGTTTATTTCTTAAAACTAAGTACACCTGATGGCTCAGCTTCAATGCAGAAAGTGATGCTAATGAAATAAAAATCTACTGTAGAATACAGTTTGATATAAAAGGGGTGGTTTATTAATCACCCCTTTTTTTTATCCTTTTATTTATTGCCAAATAGCAATTTATTATTAATTATTTTTCAGTTTGGTTTTAAATTAGAAGATATTTTTATTCACATTGATTAGAGCATTTTCTAGATGAAATTTAAAGACATACGTAAAAGTGGTGTTTTATTGCATCCAACATCTCTTCCAGGAGAAGAGTTGTACGGTGATATTGGTCCCAATGCATTTAGATTTATTGATGATTTATCATATATGGGTCAATCATTATGGCAAATACTACCAATTGGACCCGTAGATCAATATAATTCCCCATACTCTTCAACTTCAACATTTGCAGGAAATGAGCTGCTTATTAGTCTTGACTTACTTGTTGAAGACAATTTGTTAAATCAAAAATATTTAAACAAATTTCGTTCATTAGATAAAGTAAAAACTAGTTTTATTTATTTTTCAAATTATAAGAGGTCGCTTTTAAAACAAATAGCATCTGAATTTCATTCTAATGCAAATGATAATATCAAGGATAGATTTAATACTTTTTGCAAAAATGAATCTTATTGGCTCGATGATTATGTTCAATTTTGTGTTTTAAAAGATTGTAATTCTCATAAACAGTGGTTTGATTGGACTACCTTTGATTATCGCTCCGCTGATGTAACTTTTTATAAAGTAATTCAATTTTTATTTGATGATCAATGGAAAAAATTAAAAACATATTGTAAGTCAAAGAATATAAAAATTGTCGGAGATATGCCAATATATGTCGGTTATGATAGTGCTGATGTTTATCATAATAAAGAATTATTTCAACTCAATGATAGTGGTTTAATGAAGTTTAAAGCTGGTTGTCCACCATGTAATTATCAAGAAAAAGGACAAGTATGGGGCAATCCTGTCTATGATTGGATAAATCATGAACAGTCAAATTTTAAATGGTGGAGACAAAGGTTTAGAAGGTTGTTGGATATGGTTGATGTTATTAGACTTGACCATTTTATTGGCTATCAAAGATATTATAGAATACCTATAGATGAATCTACAGCCGAAAATGGACATTGGGATGATTCCAAGGGTGATGAGCTTTTTGATAGTTTGGCTCCTATGATAAACAAAAATAATACAATTGCTGAAGATCTGGGTGATATAAATCCTGAAGTAATTAAACTTAGAGATAAATATAGATTTCCTGGAATGGAGGTTTTCCAATTCAATTTTAATCCATCTCTATCCTTAGAAAATAGTACTAATCATTCTGTGGTATATACTGGAACCCATGACAATGATACTATTATTGGTTGGTTGAATTCTCTTGATCAAAAAAATATAAATTCTAATAAATTTTCAAAAACTGATTTACTTAATTATTTTAATTGTAATGAAGATATAATCAATTGGAAAATTATCAATTATGTAATGAGTTTAAATAATTACATATGCATTATTCCAATGCAGGATATATTATCTCTTGATTCTACATGCAGATTCAATACTCCTGGTATTTTATCTGAAAATAATTGGAAATGGAAAATGGAAGAACATTTAAATAGCACGGTAAAAAACAAATTAATGGAATTGACAATAAAAAATAATAGAAAGATTTAGATATGAATAATAAGAATATAAAAATTGCATACTTTTCTGCAGAAATTGGACTATCTTCAGGTTTACCAACTTACAGTGGTGGCTTAGGGGTATTGGCTGGAGATCACATTAAAGCATCCGCTGATGCTGGAATACAAATGCTAGGTATCTCATTGCTTTACAAAGAAGGTTATTTTAAACAATTACTTGACAATGAAGGAAATCAAAAAGAAGAATATCCAAGATTCGAATTGGGTGATACTCTATCTTTATTGCCCAATAAATTTTCAATTAAAATAAGAAAAAGAAATGTATGGATTCAAGCATATGAATATTTGCATAAATCTGAGACAGGGCATATTATACCCATATATTTTTTAGATACTGATATTGATGAAAATATCGCTGAAGATCGAATGATCACATTACGTTTATATTCTGGAGATAAAAATCATCGAATTCTCCAAGAATCAATACTTGGTTTTGGTGGAATACGTTTTTTGGATACCTATGATTTTAATCAAGTTGAAAAATTTCATATGAATGAAGGACATTCATCATTTCTTACATTAGCATTACTTGAAAAATATAATAAAAATGAAAAACAGGTGCAATCTATGTGCCACTTTACAACTCATACACCAGTATCTGCAGGTCATGATAATTTCTCAATTGATAGGTGCTCAAATTTACTAGATTCACTAATACCTGATGATTTAAATCTTCCTTCAATAAAGGAAAATAGGTTACATATGACTGAGCTTGGACTTTACTACAGTAAAACAGCAAACGGTGTTTCTAAGCTTCATGGAAAAGTAGCTCAAGAACAATTTCCAGATTTTAAAATAGATTATATAACTAATGGAGTATATCATCCACATTGGATAGGAGATTCGTTTTCAGAATTATTTGATGACTATTTTAAAAACTGGAAATTAGATCCTGATCTTTTATTAGGTGTAGATAATATAGATGATGAGAAAATAATTTCAGCCCATGAAAAGCAAAAAGATAAATTGATTAGTCATGCTAATTCATGTACAAAAAATAAATTATCTAAAGATATATTAACTATTGGGTTTGCGCGAAGAGCAGCTGAGTATAAAAGGGCAGGTCTTATTTTTTCAAACATTGAAAAATTAATTGAAATAGGTTCAGGTAAAATTCAGATGATTTTCTCAGGTAAGGCACACCCTAATGATATTAAAGGTAAGCAAATTATTAAAGAAGTTGTAAAAAATGCTAATCTCCTTGTTGATTCAGTAAATATTGTTTTTTTAGAAAATTATAATATGCATCTTGGGCGCCTAATTACCTCAGGAGTTGATTTATGGCTAAATACTCCAATAAGACCAAATGAAGCTTCGGGTACAAGTGGTATGAAAGCAGCCCTAAATGGTGTTCCAAATTTTTCAGTTATTGATGGATGGTGGGCTGAAGGATGTATTGATAATAGCAACGGATGGGCAATTGGTTCTCCAAATTCCTGTAATGACAAGGCCGATGCTGATTCATTGTATTTAAAATTAGAAAACCAAATAATTAATACATTTTATAATGATAAAGTAAAATGGGCTCAAATTATGAAAAATTCAATTAAAACTGGAGTAGACTTCACAGCGCATAGAATGGTTAATGATTATAAAAATAAATTTTATAAATAATTGATATGATAATAAAGATAAGAAATATCTTTTGGCTTTTTATTATATCAAGTCTATTCTCAAGTTCCATATCGGTTATTAATATCTGGCATCAAATGCTATATGAAAATAGAAAATTGCTACGTGAAGTATGTGATCAGTATGAAAAAAATAATCCAGGAATAAAAATCAACCTTACATATAGAGAAACTGAAGAATTAAGGTCTAGTTATCAAGCAGCTGCCATGGGTGGTAGTGGTCCTGAGTTAATTTATGGTCCTTCTGATCAGGTTGGCCCTTTCTCTGCAATGGAAATAATTCAACCACTGGATAATCTTTTATCAGAGCAATTCTTTAATCAATTTGTACATAATGCAATAGTACAGTCTGATAAAAAGATTTGGATGATTGGCGATGTAGTTGGGAACCATTTAATGCTCATTTACAATAAAGATTTAATTTCTCATCCTCCTAAAAATACTGACGAGTTAATCAAGATTGGTAAAAAAATGACTATTGACACCGATCTAGATGGAAAAATTGATCAGTATGGATTGGTATGGAATTTCACAGAACCGTTTTTTTATGTACCGTGGTTAGGTGGATTTGGTGAGTGGTTATTGACAGATGATGACATTCCAAACTTAGATACAGATGGAAATATTAAAGGCTTTAAGTTTATTAAAAGTTTGAGAGATGAACATAAAATTATTCCTAAAGAATGTGATTATGAGATTGCCAATGCAATGTTTAAAACTGGTCGAGCAGCAATGATTATTAATGGTGATTGGAGTTGGGGTGACTACAATGGAGTTGTTAATTTTGATATTGCAAGAATTCCTAAAGTTAGTGAAACAGGTCAGTGGCCATCTCCTTTAGTAAGCACAAAAGGATATTCAATAAATATTAATACAAAAGGAAATAAGTTAAATCAGACTATTAATTTATTAAAATACTTAACGAGCGCTGAAGTTCAATTGTATTTCACAAAGATTTTAAATACCCAGCCATCTTCAATTGCAGCCCTTAATATGCCTGAAGTTAAAAATAATATTATCTTAAATAAATCATCGAAGATTATTGAGGTAGGAAGACAGATGCCAATCATCCCTGAAATGAGAGCAATTTGGGATTCACTTAGAGATCAATATCAAGCTTTATTGGGGGGTATGGTAACACCTGAGATTGCTGCAAAGAAAGCACAAGAAAATTCATTAAGTCAAATTAAGGTTATGAATGAAGTCGTTAAGCCGGGTGGTGAAGTTTTTTTTATAAAGATTATAGCTTTACTGATAATTGTATTTTCATCTTTATTTTTATATAAAAATAAATCACACTTTTTAAGTGATTTCAGGAAACACAATATAGCCTATGTATTTTTTATGCCTGCATTTTTAGCCATTATTTCAGTAGTAGTTTTCCCGTTTATATATAATATTTTAATTTCTTTCTCAAACTACTCACTTAGGACTTTCAATGATTGGCAAATTATAGGATTTTATCATTATTTAAAAGTTTTTGGAGATTCTCAGTTCTACTATGTTTTAGTTAAAACAATTATATGGACAGTAGTTAATATTACTTTCCATGTATCTTTAGGTATATTTTTAGCAGTTCTAATCAATAGAACCTTACCGGCCAAACCAATACTTCGAACGTTGTTAATAATTCCATGGGCAATCCCCCAATATATAGCTGCTTTAAGTTGGAGAGGAATGTTTAATCAGGAGTATGGAGCGATAAATATAGCTTTAACTAAATTTTTTAGCATACCTGCAATCGAGTGGTTAAGCCAGCCTCTTGAGGCTTTCATCGCATGTATTTTAACGAATATTTGGCTTGGCTTTCCTTTTATGATGGTTATAGCTTTAGGTGGATTACAATCAATTCCAGGTGACCTGTATGAGGCAGCAAAGGTGGATGGAGCTAATAGATGGCAACAATTTAAACATATTACTATACCTATGCTTAAGCCAGTGATGATTCCAGCCATTGTCCTTGGCACAGTTTGGACATTCAATAATATTAATGTAATGTGGCTTGTTAGTAATGGAGGAGAACCTTCAAATCAAACTCATATACTAGTCAGCTATGTTTACAAAGCAGCATTTAATTTATATAGATATGGATATGCAGCTTCTCTATCAATGATAATCTTTTTTATACTTCTTTGTTCTACTTTATTTTTCTTAAAGCGAACTAAGGCTACTGAAGGCATTTATTAAATGGCAAAAAAAATAGAGACTATAATTATATTTATATTTTTATCATTATTCTGTTTTGCAACAATTTATCCTGCGCTAAATGTTGTCGGTGTTTCTCTAAGGACTGATGACGCATTTCAAAATCGCTCTTTATCTTTGATTGAATTTGAGGAAAAATATGAAGATATAAATGGTAATGGTAAATGGGATAAAGGTGAAAGCTATGAAGATGTAAATAATAATAATAAATGGGATTCTGGATCTAGTATGAAGTCGTATCTAAGTTTATTTACGGAAACAGATTTTATGCTATGGACTTGGAATTCTATAATTATTTCATTTGTAGTGACCTTGACAGGTGTCGTTTTTGCATCAACTGGAGGGTATGCACTTTCTAGATTTAAATTTAAGGGACGAGAATTTGGAATGATAGCCTTAATGACCACACAGATGTTTCCTGCTACTATGCTCTTATTGCCTTTCTTTATATTGTTATCTTATCTTGAATTAATCAATTCATATTTTGGTTTGATAATTATATACTCTTCAACAGCTTTACCATTTTGTATTTGGCAAATGAAAGGTTATTATGATACTATACCTCCTTCATTAGAAGAATCTGCTCGATTAGATGGATGCTCAAGATATCAGGCTTTCTATAAAATAATTTTACCACTTTCAAGTCCAGCGCTTGTTATTACAGCATTATTTAGTTTTATGGCAAGTTGGAGTGAATATGTCGTAGCTGCAATTATTTTACAAGATCCAAAACTTTATACACTTCCTTTAGGATTAAAATCATTTCAGGCTAGCTTATCAACTCAATGGGGTTTATATGCAGCCGGAGCTGTTGTAGTTAGTATTCCAGTTTGTATTTTATTTATTTCACTTTCAAGATATTTAGTTTCCGGACTAACAATGGGAAGTGTCAAAGAGTAGTATTATGAAAATTATAAGGAATTATTATGAGTAGCGTAATGTTAAAGAAATTAAGCAAATTTTATGGTAGTCAAGAGATTCTAAAAGGTATCGACTTAGAAATTAAATCAGGAGAATTTCTTGTTCTTGTAGGGCCATCTGGTTGTGGTAAATCTACTTCACTTCGCCTTATTGCTGGCTTAGAAGAAGTAACAAGCGGAGAAATTTATATTAATGATCTTTTAGTAAATGAAATAGATCCTTCTAATAGAGATATTGCAATGGTTTTTCAAAACTATGCGCTTTACCCTCAAATGACGGTTAGGGAAAATATGGCATTTGGATTAAAAATACGTAAGTTTAATCAATCTGAGGTTGATAACCGTGTATTGGAGGCATCTGATATATTGCAAATTCAAAATTTATTAGATAGAAAGCCTAAAGAGCTGTCTGGTGGACAAAGACAAAGAGTTGCACTAGGTAGAGCAATTGTAAGGCAACCTAAAGTTTTTTTATTTGATGAGCCACTTTCAAATTTAGATGCAAAATTAAGACAAGAAATGAGAATTGAGATTAAACGTTTACATGATTTATTGGGAACAACTATGATATATGTAACACATGATCAAGTAGAAGCGATGACAATGGGAGATAGAATTGCTGTTATGAATCAAGGATTTATTGAGCAGATAGATACTCCAGAGAATACCTATAAAAAACCATCAAATAAGTTTACATCTACATTTATAGGAACTCCTCAAATAAATTTATTTAATGGTAAAATTGAAAAGAAAGATTCTGATTTATTTTTTATTACAAGTCAATTTTCAGTAAAAATAAATAACTCTCATTATCAGTATTTGAATTTAAATGAATCAAAAATAGTAGTTGGAATAAGGCCTGAAGATATAAGATACGTTGATGAAAAGAATACTAAAAATATTATTAAAGCTTCGGTTAACTTCATTGAGTATCTTGGCCAAGATTTAAATATTCACCTATCCATGGGTAAAATGAATTTTACAATGAAGTTAGATGATACAATTTTTTCAAAATCAAAGGATTCAATTAAAGTAAATCAAAAGATTAATATTAATATTAATCTTGATAATGTTCATTTCTTTGATTTTGAAACTGGAGAAGCTGTTTGATTTATAAGTATTTAATATATTGCATTTTATATTTATCATGTTTAGTTGCAGAAACTAGTGCTGACTTATCAGATCGTATTATTATAGATGGATATTCAAATGACTTCACTACTGACGAAGAAGTTGTTAATGATATGCATGAATCTTCATCAGATTCATATTGGGGTGAATATAATGATGTAAAAGGTATAAAAGTTACTTGGGATAATACATTTTTATATTTAGCTGTTGATGCATGTAGTTGGGATAATAATGTAATGCTATTTATAGATGTATATGACTATTATGGAATTGAAGATATGAGCCAGGTAAATGCATGGCAACGATCATTTAAGTTTTATAATATAAATCCTGATTATTTTGTTGGAACATGGGATACAAACGATAGTCCTCAATTTTGGAAAGTCCAGGAGGGGGGTGCGCTGCAATTAGAGTGGATCCAAAATGTAGAAACATTTTCAACATACAATACGGGAAGCATCAATAGATCTATGGAGATGAAAATTCCATGGACTGATTTGCAAGCAAACCAAGAGCCCATTCGCAGTATAAAACTATTAAGTTTGATTACAAGCGGTGATGATTTTAGCGGAAGCCCAGATTGTGCTCCTGATAATCTAGGTGGAATGTCCAACAATTCTAGCCAAATGGTTGTGTTAGATAATTATGTTAATATACTTATTGATGCTGATAGCAATGGAGAGCCAGATCTTGGTATCCTTCCTCAAGAAAGAACTACTTTCTATAAGACCCCTCCATTTTCTCCGCTCCCATTGTTAGTTGAGAATGTATTATTTCAAAATGGAAAAGTATTTTCTCCTTCCTCTGGAGAGAAGGTTTACTTTGAACTTGAAACGAATAGAGGTTCAGAGTTTGATGTAAAAATATTTGATTTAAATGGTGAGTTTGTTGATTTCTCTGATGATGAAATACAAACATTGAGCTGGAGTTGGGATGGTAGGAATCAAAGAGGAGAAATAGTCCCTTTTGGGGTATATATTTTATATTTTATTGCAAATTCAGGCGAAATAAGCCAAAAGGAAACAGTGGTGGTGGTAAATTGAAAATATTAATTTTATTAACAACATTATCAACAATTCTTTTAGCTGATTTTTCTGGTATGAATAGTGGAGCTAGGTCATTAGGAATGGGAGGAGCATATACAGCGCTTGCAAATGACGCAACGGCTATTTTTCATAATCCTGCTGGTCTTGCAAGAATAAATTCAATAAATATTTTTAGTTCAAGACAAAAATTATACGGTATTTCTAATCTTTACAGTGATATGATTGCTTTAGCTCTCCCAACTCCTTACCTAAGAACGGGTATAGCAATTCAACAAATTAATTTAGTTGGAACATATTCCGAAAAAATAATTTATTTTTCAAGTGCTGGAATTATATGGACTTTAAATAGGCCCCTTCGATTCGGATTTTCATTGAAGTATGAAAATGCACATGTAAAAAACTATGACAATGCTGATTCCCCTACAAATTTTGATTTTGATATGGGAATCATTTATGATATAAATAAAAATTTATTTTTAGGATATTCGGGTAAGTATCTTGCGAAGCCTGAGTTTCAATTTATTAATAAAAAAGACTCTATTGAACCAGTTCACACCATTGGATTATGCTATAAATGGAAAAATTCTGTTAATTTTTTGATTGATCGTAGTATAGCTAAAAATAACACACTATGGCATTTTGGTACAGAATTATGGTTTTATGATGTGTTCGCATCACGATTAGGAATGTTTGATGAAAATCTAACAATTGGTTTTGGAATTAAATCCAATTTATGGATTTTGGATATAGCTATAGTTTCTCATGAAGACCTTGGCAGTACATATAGATTTTCTTTAGGAATTAAATCAAAAACAAATGAATAAAATTTTCTACATATTATCTATTTCAACTTCATTACTTTTATCTTCAATTAATATGGAAGGATTTTATGAGGGACAGTTTGGTCGTGGATATGAATCTGACTTTTTTGATTGGAACATATGGGATCCAAATTATTATTTAGAAACCCGTATTAACGGAAGCCCGACTTATGGTTCAAATTTTTATATTAAATTTTATGCGGATAAAGATTACTCTCGAAGCCAAAGACCTTTGGCTGTCTTTTCAGAAGGGAATATTGAATTTAGAAATGAGATAAATGGCAATGGATTTAGCTCAGTATTTTTTTCAAGAGAAAGTAGACATTTTTGGATTGACGGATCTATGCTTGGAATTATAAATACTAGCTCTGTTAATAATGATGGTAACAGTCAAGGAGGAAGATTTGATTTATGGAATCGTTCTAATGGTAGCTTGACATATGTTTTTTCTGATTTTTCACAGGGTGAGGGTGATGATATACATTTATTAAGATATAGACAATCACTGTTTAAAAATAAATTGAATACTGGTTTATTTTTTCAACGAAAATTATACTCAAGCGGTGGAGAGCTTGATTATAATCAAGTTATTGCAAATGATATCAAGGTTAGTTTTGGTAGATTTTATTTCACATCAGAGGTAGCGTTAAGCGCAGTTCCCAGCGATAGTATCATCACACAGCTAGCTGAAAGCTATCAGAAAGAAAAATTTCTCAACTCAAATGTAGCGATTAAGTCAGAATTGAGGGGTATAAGATTTGGTGGAGTTAAGTCTGGCTATTGGTTCATTAACCCTGGATTATTTTCATACGGAGATGCATATCGTAACTATATGGGGGATAATCAATATAACCGGCATGGGTATTGGATTAACTCATACTATTTAGTTCCTCAGCGGGCTATTACTGTTGTTTTAAATTATAGTAGATACTCAAAAATGATTCCAGACTCAACATTAGATGTAGAAACTTATGACCCAACTACAAATTTATATTCAGAGATGTATGTTGAGTTCATTAATGGATTTAAGGGTAAAGTTGCATTTAATAAAAAAGATGAGGTATGGCAAGGAAGCGAATATAAACACTATGATTTTTTTACAGAATTATCAGTTGAAAACAAATTAGCTAAATTACTTGCCCAATTTAAAATTAAAGATTTAGGAGAAACATGGGAAAAGCATATTGTAGGTATCGAACTAAGTGTAAATCTAGCAGAAAAATGGAGAATATTCACTAGAGGGTTAGTTACAAATGACAGAGTAAGTGCGAGATATAGTTTTTTTACTGAATTACAATATAGAACGGGAGGTAATGCAGAACTATATTTACAATATGGGCCAAGCTATTGGGGGCAGTATGGGCTAGTTAATGATGATGGCTTTGCCTCCTCTGGCTCAATGAAGAAAGAACTTAGACTAATAATAAAGGGTTGGTTTTAAATGAGAAAGATAAAGCTCGTTTCAGTATTGCTATTAATAACATCAGTTTTATACCCACTTAAAATCACAGATAGTGGCATTATATTTGAACATGAAGACAATAATGCTAATTCTGTTTATTTAGTTGGTACCATGAATGACTGGGACACTACTGCAACTCCAATGAATAAAGATGAGGACGGTATATGGAGAGTATCACTGAAATTGAATTATGGTGATTATGCATATAAATTTATGGCTGATGGAAATTGGGCAATTGATGAGTACAACTCAAGCATTGAGGATGATGGGTACGGAGGTTCAAATTCAATAGTTAGCTTTTATGGAAAAAATAGTTTAAAAATTGATAAGAAAAATAAAGCTAAATTAATTCAATCAAGCTTTAATCCTAAAGTATACTTTAAAGGCCAGTACTTTTCACAAAATAATTTTCAAGAAAATAATTCTAATCAATATATGCTTGATAAGCCTGAGCATGATTTAAATTTTGGAATCCAAGTAAAATTCAACACTGATTTTGAAGCTTATACGTTATTTAATGTAAATAATATTAAAGAAGGTACAGATATGTGGAAGACCCACTTTAATTATAAACGAAGTATGTTCAAACTTAATGCTGACTATATTGATATTATTGCATTTGATAATATGGGTATTTTTTCTTTTGATAGTCCATTAAATATCATTGGTGACATTGGACATAATAATTATGACTTTGGATTTAATTATAGCGGTGTATCTGCTCAGACTTCAAGCTTATTTACAGATAATTTTTTATCAATTATACCTATAGAAATTTATGGTAAGGTTTTACTGGCAGATAAGGTTGGCTTTACAGAAGACGATGTATCTGCTTCTAGAATAAGGTTAACTAAATCATTTTCTAATAAGAATAAGCTCATTTTAGGATTATCTCATTATAAGTATACTACTAACCTATCAGATCAATTTTATCAAGAGCATGATAACTTTTCTTATGATATAAGATTTTACAAGCAAATTCAGAAATCAAATTGGAAAGATTCAATGATTTTTTCTCTATCATCTGAATTTTCTCAATATGAGAATTCAGATATAACCTCTTTCAAGAATATATGGATGAGTGGATATAATTTTTATTTAGGTTCATCATTGAAATTCCCTGCGGCGTTAAAAGTTTATGGTAACTACATACATAGTTCATTTGATATTAGCGGTTCATCATCAGTTGATAAAATTAATTTAGGATTAAATTATAGCTCTGAGCGTTTTTCTTGGAATGTAGGTTTAAATCATTGGGAAAATAATATTTCTGATAGTTTAGGATGGGTTGATTATTATAAATATTTTGAAAAGAGCGGAGGTAATGGTCGATGGTATCAAGAGTATTCTGAAACTTCGTTTGAAAAGTATACTCTCTTAGGATATGATAAGGGAGTATTATTGAACTCAAAGATTAGCTATACTTTTAATCTATTTAAAAAATCATTGAAAACTGTTTTGATAAATACTTTTGCGAAACAAGGCCTATTAACAAATCCTAAATACATAGAAAATATATTTATCATTGAATATGAAATATCTGATGTTTGGATGTTCAAATATGATCTTCGTATTCCCTATTACAATGATTTGTTTCTAGGTTTGGAAACAGATTTCACGGACAATAAGGATGTTTTTATAGATGAATATTTTGAACTATCTTATAATATTTCAAGTGACATTTGGGTATCTTTTGGCTACGGCATTAATCCTTTTTCAATGGATAATTTAACAGATAAATTTCACTATAAAGGAAGAGAAGAATATTTAGATAGTGTTGGTGGATTGCCCAGTCACCTAGATTTATATTACGGAGGCCTTGGTGCAAAAATTAGACAAGCTGAAGATTCTCTTATGAATGACAAAATGATTTTAATGAGAGCAATAATAAAATTTTAGAGGATTAATTTGATTAAGAATTATACAATATTTTTATTTATATATTTATTTTTAATATCAGGATGTTCATTAAGTATAATTAAAAAACGCTTGTCTGCTCCACATGAGACTAGCTCGGGTATTTTATTTCAATTTGATGCTCCATCTGCTCGCCAAGTAAATTTAGCTGGTAATTTTCCAGATAATGAATGGCTTAAGCATGGTGACCAAATTGATATTATGTACGATAATGGTAAGAATGGAGATAAGGTAGCTGGAGATGGAATTTGGTCAATTGTAAAACAATTAAGCTCTGGTAGATATGAATATAAATTTGTAATTGATAGAAATACATGGGTGATTGATCCCAATGCTATTGATACTTCAGATGATGGATATGGTGGCAAGAATTCAGTTTTAATTGTAAAATAATATGGGAAAAGTTATGAGAAATATTTTTTTATTAATAAGCGTATTTATGCTTAATAGTTGCTCTGATATGAATAATGATACTCCTTATGATTCAACTAGAGATGTAATATTCACAGTAGATATGCAGCAAGTCATTCAAGATAATATTTTTGATATTGAGGTTGATACTTTAGAACTTATTATAGATTCAAATAATACATACAATATGGTTGATATTGATAATGATAACGTTTATATGTGTACAGTTTCTAATTTAATTTTTGGGAAAAATTATTCTTACACCTATTCAATAAATGATAGCATGGAAGATTTAGATTCTGCAAGGTTTTTCACAGTAAACAATGAAGATAATGTTATAGAAGATTTCTATGGTGAGTTAAACCCCACATTAATAAGATTCCTTTTAAATATGTCATACCAAGTTTCTCAAGGAAATTTTAATCCTGCTATTAATTATGTTGATGTTGCGGGGTCATTTAATGATTGGGAGGGAACTCAATTGGATTTAGTAGAAAATGATATTTATAGTTTGGTTGTATCAGATATTAGTCCAGGAGATTCGTTGGCATTTAAGTTTAGAATAGATGGCGATTGGAATAATGCGGAATTCCCTGGGGGTGGAGCTGATCGAATATATGAAGTTATTCAAGGTGAGAATATTTTAGAATTCTGGTATAATGATGAGGGTGGTATATAATGAAAATAATAATATTAATGTTAAGTTTGTTTTTTACAGGCTGTTCTACATTAGGTTTTGGAGATTTTAATTCAAGTAGTGATTTAAACAATAATCAATCTTTAGATTCAAGTGGTAAAGTCCCTGTAACCTTTACATATCAACCGTTAACTGGTGGTAAGCATCAGGTATATATTGCAGGTGACTTTAATAATTGGTCAGAAAATGCAACTATAATGAATGAGGATGATGGCATTTATTCTGTTACATTATTTTTAAAAAATGGAAAATACTCATATAAGTTTATTGTTGATGGAAAGTGGATAAGCGATGATAACGCTAAAGACTTTGTTGAAGATGGATATGGAGGTCAGAATTCAATAGTATTTGTTGGTAATAAAAATGATATCGATGCTCTAAGAAAAGTAAATTTCATTTATAAACCCTCAAAAATTGTTAAAGAGGTTTATTTGGTAGGTTCCATGAATGATTGGAATATTAAAACAAATAAAATGGTGGAAACTAGTAAAGGGGTGTATGAGATTTCCTTACTTCTAAAGCCAGGCGAATATGAGTATAAATTCAATGAAGATGGAATGTTTTATGTTACAGATCAAAATGCCAAAAATTTTGCAGATGATGGATTTGGAGGCAAAAATTCCGTATTAGTAGTAGATGAAAGTTTTGATAAAGTTACCATTAAAAAAGGAGATGGTATATTTTTAGACTATGGATTAGCGACAAATCAAAGCCTTGAAAATATAAATCCACTTTCACCTTTATCTATTGAGTTTAAAGCAAAGGCGCATTTCAATGATGTTGAAAATATTTTACTTTTGATAAAGAAAAATCAAGATAGCCAAATATATGAAATGGAGAAAGTTGCAGAGGACGGTTCATATGAATATTTTCAAAAAATAATTTCACTTTCAAGTGAAGACGATGAATTCGACTACTGTTTTATTTATCAAGATGGGTCTGAGCGTCTGTATTTTTTAAATGAAATGTTTTCCATGCAGAATGATGAAAATAAATATTTTCACTATTCCAAGTCTTTGGTCCAACCCTTTTTTACTCCAGACTGGGTTAAAAATGGAATCATTTACCAAATTTTTACGGATAGATTCTATGATGGTTCAAAAGATAATAACCCTGATTTTAAAGAGTGGTATTATGAGGGTGTGAATATCCCCCCCAAGACTGGAAGACTGCATGAAAAATATACAGAGTATTATCATTTTGAAGATGACTGGTATGACTATTCTGGTTTGGTGAAAAGTCCATATCATTATCCCAATAATGAAGGACATCAACCTGATTATAATAGTTTTTACGGAGGAGATATAGCCGGAATCCATCAAAAGCTTGATTATCTTGAAGATCTTGGAATTACTATTATTTATTTTAATCCGCTTTTTGAATCTAAATCGAATCATAAATATGATGCTGTAGATTATATGAAATTAGATCCTCATTTTGGTACCGATGAAGAGTTTAAAGCATTTGTTGATGACGCACATAACCGAGGTATTAAAATTATTTTAGATGTTGCATTTAATCATACAGGTGAGACATTTTGGGCATTTCAAGATGCAATGAAAAATGGCCCTAAAAGTAAGTACTACGATTGGTATGAATGGAAGCAGTGGCCACTTCCTGATGTATCATCAATGAATGATTATAAGCCCATAGACTACTATGAATGTTGGTGGGGGTATGGTCACATGCCTAATTTGAACTTTGATTACGATAAAGCCAATCCATCAGAAAACAGCATTAAGGATATCAGTTTAGCTAACCCTCATTGGGATGTAGTTAATTATGTATTAGATGTTGGAGAATATTGGATATCTGATATGAACCTTGATGGATTTAGATTAGATGTGCCTAATGAGGTGCCCTTTTGGTTCTGGAAGCTTTTTAGAGAAAGAATAAAATCTATTAAGCCTGATGCATATTTAGTTGGAGAACTCTGGAGTAATGCAGTTGATTGGGTTAATGATGATTACTTCGATGCGGTTATGAATTATGCATACTTTAAAGATCCAGTAATGAGATTTTTTAATACAAGACAATGCAATGCAAAAGCATTTGATCGTGATTTAAAACAGGGCTTGTTGTCATACCCTGTACAGGCGACACAGGTTATGATGAACTTGATTGATAGTCATGATACATTTAGATATCTGGAAACTTGTAATGGGGATATATCTAAATTAGAAATGGCGGTGTTGTTTCAAATGATGTATATCGGCACCCCACATATATGGTACGGAGATGAGGTGGGAATGATGGGTGGTCATGACCCTGATTGTAGGCGACCATTTGACTGGAATTATACTCAGGACCCTATTAAAGTTTCTTTGCAAAATCATTATAAGAAATTAATTCAAATACGTAAAGACCATTCAAGTTTAAGAACAGGAACATTTAAAACATTAATTGCAGATGATATGGTATATGGGTTTGAAAGAAGTGATAGTGAATCTACTATTAAAGTAATTTTGAATAATGATACAAAGTTTAACAAAATTGTTCTTCCATCAAGTAATGACTTGTATATAGATTTGTTGAGCGGAAACTCATACAGATCAGATAACGGTGAAATAGAAATTGATATGCCACCAATGAGCGGTTTAATATTAAAATAATTTTTTATAATATTTTGAGGAGAGTTTTTAATGAATATTTTTAGATATAGTATTTTGAGTTTGTTTGTTTTTACCTATCTTTTAGGAATTGATATTAAAGGTGACCCTAATTCCTGGGAAAAGGACCACTTTTTGGGATTTGACTTAATCGGAGATTCCAACTTTGAAACTGGGGATATAAGCTCAGTTTTTGCTAAAGTGGATAATCAAAATATTTTTTTCAGAATTACATTTGATGATATGTTCTCAAGATCTAATAAAGAAGATTTGTTTGAAAATCAAGATATCACTGCACGTATTATAGTATCTGAAAGAGATGTTGAAATTATAAATCAGTTTATTGATATTGGTTTGATTTCTAAATCAGATGATTTCTATGAATTTCTTAGAACGCCAAATTATAATCTAATTGAGTTTAGGTTTGAATCCCCCCAAGGACTCGATAGAAAAGACCTTTCATTTAACGTCCAAATTTTTAATCAAACACAAGTTATTGATGAGTATATAGCTTATGGAAGCAATGATTACCGTGGAGGTAATGCAGCATTTATTCATCATGGCAATCAAGGTCTTACTTATAGTGAAGTTTTTTATGGTCAAGAGCCTTTAGAGTCAAGTGGCTTTGATGAAATTTTAGAGATACATCAAGCAACTGGCATCCCTGGTAATTTTCATTTGTCAGGAACATTAATGCCTGCAGCTGAGTGGCATAATCCAGAATTTAATGACTGGCTTTCTTCTGGTGTTAATGACGGCTATGTCGCTATGATGACTTCTGCATTAGGTCAGCATATGATGCCATTTGTTACAAATGACATGAATAATTGGTCAGTTTCGATTGAAACGGATATGGTTGAATACATGTATGGCTATTCTCCTAAGGTTGCTTGGGTACCAGAACGCGTATGGTTATCTCCTGGAGTTTATCCAGATGCCGGCGTTATCGATTGGATTGGAGATAATTGGCATGAGCACGGTGTTGAAGCAGTAGTTTTAGATGATTATATCCATTGCCCTGGAGCAGATAATAAAAAAATTCACTATATGAATAATGATGATGGTATTAATCTTCGCATAATACCAATTGACAATGATTTTGTTGGGATGATGCATTATGATGTAGATGCTGCAAAAAACCATATATCTTCAACAGGTCAATATGGAATTACAGTTTATGGTACTGATTGGGAGGTTGCTGCAGAGATGAATGAGCATCACGAGACTTCCTTTCTTGATAACTATGAAAATGTTCTATGGTTTAGCTATGATAATTTCCCAGCTGTAAATATTTGGAAATTAGATGCGGCTTTATATAACTCTGATTTCAATGGATCTGGCATTGATGTTCAAAATGGTACTTATGGATTATTGGGTGGCAGTGATGGGTATGGAGGTGGAAATAATAGCTGGTATACAAACTGGGCAGCTACTGGCTCACATTCTGACTTTCACGATCCTCAGTGGAACTATGGTACGGTTTGGAACGATGCATACAATAATTTAATGTCAGCACCGAATAATTCTCTATCTCAGCTTGGTTGGTATACACTTATGATTAATCTTCATGAGACAGGTTGGCATGATGGCGGAGAGATCGCAGGTTGGGAGCATAGATATTCTTCTCATATTAAAAATGCAAATGTATATGCTGAAGCTGCACGCTGGGCCAATGGGGATTTCACTGAATCTACAGCGGCATTCTTCAGTGATATTGATCATGATGGAGGTGAGGAGCTTGTTATTCATAATGATAGGACATTTTTTGTATTTGAGGGTATTGGTGGTAAAGCGAATTGGATTTTTTATAAAGATGGTTTTGGAAATGCTTATTCAGTTGTTGGATCTGATGTTGCGTATTATCCTGAAACAGATGGTGATTATAATGAGTCTTCAAATAATCATGTGGCAGCTTTATCAGACGTATCTCCAAATCAACAAAATGCTATTTATGATATTGTAATTAATCAATCTACTGGTAATACTGTCAGCGCTACATTATCTCAATATGGAGTTAGTAAAACTATAGAGCTTCATACAGGAGATAACTATTTAGATGTTACCTATAATTTTTATGGTGATACCGGCTATATAAAATCTGGATGGACTCCCGATCTGCTTGATCTGATTTGGTCTGGGAAAAGTCATCTTCAGCGTGTGTGGGGACCATATGGCAGTTATTGTGGTCAAAGAAACTCTGCTAGTGGTGCCACAGCAGCGCTTATACTTGGAAGTGGGGGCGCATCATTTAATGGTGAATTTGAAGGGACTCTCGTTAAAGGAGATGAAATTTACGGCCCTGGAATTTTTAATGTTTACTTATATGCAGGATACACTTCTGACCCATACGATGAAAACCTAAGTCATATTGCTGAACTAGACGAGTTAGCATCGGGACTAGTTGATGAGATTGGACCTAGACTCATTTCAGCCCTTCAGGTTTCACCTAATACAATTCATTTATATTTTAGTGATAATCTTGATGCTGAGTCAGCTGAAAACATTCAAGGGTACTATATTGATGGATTAGAAGCAGGTGTAGAGGTAGAGTCTGCATCTTTGATCTACGGAAGAAAGGTTTCACTGAAATTAACTCAAGATAGCTTTGGTAGTCAAATTACGGTAATGGGTGTTTGGGATAGCAGTGGAAATGGCGTTGATCCTGAATTTAATACAGTATCTATTGACCCTTTGCTGGTAACGCCTCATTTAGTAGGAACATTTAATGAATGGACTCCAGAAAATCATGATTATGATTTAACTATGAATGATAATGGGATTTGGGAGTTAACTACAACTCTTCCTGCTGGAGATTATGAGTACAAAGTTATCGAAACAGATGAATTTAATGAAAATGATTGGCCTTATGTTAATCAGTCATTTAGCTTAGAAGAAGATGGTGAAGTTACTTTCCTAGCAAACTGTGGGTTTTATACTGGCGTAAGGAATTATGATGAATTTGTTACACATACAAACCCAGTTATTGTAGGAAACTTCTTAGATGATATTGATATGGGTGAGGATTGGACTCCAACAAACACAATGGGTGAGATGAGCAATAATGGAGACGGTATATTTTCATGGCAAACCTTATTACCTGAAGGACAATGGGAATATAAAGTTGTTCTTAATCAGAATTTTGATCAAGATACATTTGGAAATGGTGGAAATTTCTTTGTGACCTCTGATGGCCAATCTCCAATTACTTTTAATTATGATTTTATTCAAAATTCAACATGGGCTTATATCGAAGTATTAGAATGCACTCCATCAGGAGATGTTAATGGTGATGATAATGTTGATATCTTAGATGTAGTATCAATGGTTGCAGTGGTTCTAGGAAATAGTGAACCTATAACATGTGCAGATTATAATAACGACGGAAGTATTGATGTTCTTGATATTGTAAATGTTGTTTCATTAATCTTAGGAAGTTAGTTTTATTGAAAAATAATAATATTAACTTATAATGAAATTTACTTTTGTTGTATGTATTGCTGTATCTAGCCTATTAGGTATTTCTTACCCTGAGTTCACTATTCATATCAATCAAAATCCATTTCCTCAAGATATCTTTATTCATTCAACTGGTGGACATGTACAGCATATGGCAATCCTTGATTCTTCTCTTAATATAAAATGGAATATTGTTTCTTCTAATGGGAAAGGATGGGATTTCAAGGTAAATCATAATGATAAGCTGACCTATTTTAGAAAGCCATCAAATGATTGGAGCCCATCAGGAGGAGGTTTGTTTTATGTAATGGATTCAAATATGAATGAAGTTGATACCTTGGCATGCGCTAACAATTATAAAGCCGATTATCATGATATCCAAGCAACAAATGAAGGTGGATATATTCTTCAGGCTTATGCAAAGCAAGAAATTGATATACCTCAAACTGAAGTGATTGATAGTGCCAATGTTCTGATTATTCAAGAATTTGATGAACAGCATAATTTAATTATGGAGTGGAAAAACTTTGAGCATATGGATATTCAAGATTATGTAGAGGAGTTGAATTTAAATTCAACGTATAGAAATTGGATGCATGGTAATAGCATTGAGATTGATAGCGATGGAAATATAATTCTATCGAATCGTGCAATGAGTGAACTAATAAAGTTTAATCGTGAGTCTGGTCAGATCTTGTGGAGGCTAGGGGGACCAATGAATGATTTTACGTTTATTAATGATCCTTTAAATGGCCCAAATAGACAGCATGATGCTAGACGTCTTGAAAATGGAAACCTTATGATTTTTGATAATGGTGATCAAAGACTATCTCCATATACAAGAATAACTGAATATGAATTAGATGAAGAAAATTTAATAGCAACTTTAGTATGGGAATATTCTCATCCTGATGGTTATGTATCATTAAATCAAGGCTGCGCACAACGACTTGAAAATGGAAATACTTTAATATGTTGGGGTGGGGTTTCAGGGCGTGGTCAAATTATCACAGAAATAAATGAAAGTAACGACAGAGTATTAGAAATAGAGTATCCAGCTGGCTGCTATAGCTATAAGGTTAGAAAAAAAGATTGGAGTTTTTCTATTGATCTGATAAGAGCAGATTTAAATATGGATCAGAATATTGATATCCTTGATATCATTGGAAATATTAATTTTATTTTGTCAGGAGATGATCCAAGTCCATTTCATCTTTATAAAATAGACCTTGATTTTAATGGTAATATAAATGTTAATGATATTGTAGTATTATTAAGTCAGATTATTTAGATTGACACTGCTGAACAACTTTTTTCCCAACATTCATCATCTTTGAAACAACTTCTCCGGTAGGGTGTTTTCCAGCTAATATTTCATTATTCCATTCACTAAATTCATCATAAGTAACAATAGTTGACAAAATATCTACTGAGCATTCACAGAATTCTGTAGGATTTCCTGATCTTGTACAAAAATTAATAGCTTCCGCAAGCCTATCATCTGTCCAGTTAGAATTATTGCATGATATAAAAAGTAATATAAATGATATATAAAAGTATCTTTTGTTCATACTTAAAATATAGTGCATTAAAAATAAATTAGAAAAATATTAGTTTATTTGTCCTTAGATAGTTGACATTGGCAATTTTTTTCGTTACATTTTAACTGGTTCGTGCGGACTTTACTCGAATTTGAGGAAGATATAATCAGTAAAACGACGGTTTTGCTCAAGTAATTTGTGACTCTTGTCACTAATTCGTTCCCTAATTTTCCCGATATTGTCCATAGATTAGTAAAAAGTTTAGTAATAGTGAGATTTTTGCATGGTGTGAAAAGCTCATGCAGTAAACAAAATAAAAACGCAAGGAGGAAGTGAACATGGGTACATTTAAGAAAATGTTAAGTGTTATGTGTTGTTGGTGTTTATGTTTGTCCTTATCTAGCTTCTCGATAGCTGAGGAATCTAGTAAGATCAAAGAGAAACCCAATTTTAAAGCACAAATGTTGATAGAGCAAAAAATTGCTCTTGAAAAGGAGAGATTATCAAGCGCTCCATCAACATTTAAAAAGAATGAGGAAAAAGCAAGGCTTACTAACAAAAAAGCTATGACAAAAGATCGTCTAGCCAATACGAAAGTAAGTTTTGAGAAAAATACGATTAGAGAAGAAATAAATCAGAAACTTATCATGCTTAATGGTACAAAAGAGGAGCATAGAGCTTCTTTTGAAGGCCCAGTTCTTCACGAGCGTTTTACTGTAGCTCCTTCCGAAGGATCTAGAGACGGTCAAGTTAATGTTATGATTTATTCTGATGAGTATTATAGTGAAGTATACTGGATTTTACTTGATACAGTAAATTATAATGCATGGGGAGCTAGTGGATGGACTCAAGCTGATGCTGGAACATATTATGATGGTACAGCATTTAACGTATCAGTTCCTGCTGGTGATTATGTTTTTATTTTAGCTGATTCATGGGGTGATGGTGGTGCATCTGCGTCTGTTTCAGTTAATGGTGAAGAAGTTGGAACAGTTGCAACTGCAACTGGAGATGCTTTAAGCGATTTATCTGATTTATATGAAGCGCCATTTAATTTTTCAGTAACTGATGCTCCTATTACTGACCCAATTGTAACATTTGATATTGATGGTCTTGATGATTGCGCTCGAATTCATATAACAGGAGACTTTGATAGCTGGTCTGGTTGGGGAATAACTAATGAATTTAGTGATGATTTACTAATTGATCTTGTAGATGGCTCTTATGAGTTTAAAATCTTATGTGTAGATATCAGCGTTGATGGCTGGTGGAATGACGTATGGGCTAATTCAGTTGCATACGGAGCTCCTTTAAATTCTGAATGCGATTTCGCTCCAGGTGATGAATATAATAATTATGGATTCACTGTTGATGGAGCCGATATGACTGTATCATACTGTGCAGGTACATGCGATGCAGCTTGTGCTGAGCCAGATCCATGTGCAGATGTCCTATTCCCTTCATATGTTGGTGATGGTTACTGCGACTCTGCTAATAATGTGGCAGATTGCTATGACGGTGGTGACTGCTGTGAGTCTACTTGTGTAGATGGTTTTTATAGCTGTGAAACATCTGGTGGTTGTAATGGAGAGTGTTTAGACCCTAACGGAAATGATGATGCTTGTGGACCACCTCCAACATGTGCAGAGCAAGGTCTTACAAGTTGTACAGAAGTTGATGATGGTTCAGAATGTACATTTACATCTTATGTTTGTGATGGTTATCCTGATTGCTCAACTGGTTTAGATGAAGTAGGTTGCGCAGAATTAACATGTGAAGATCAAGGTTTATTTGACTGTGGTGATGGCCAATGTATACCAACATCTTATGTTTGTGATGGTGTAGATTATCTTTGTAGTGCAGGCTGGGGGCCAGACTGTACCAATGGTGCAGATGAAGGCCTTGAAGCATGCGCAGAAGTCGATGGCTATGCAGATCAGTGTAATACTGTATGTAATGAAGGCTTAACGCCTTGTGATCCAGGCTATAATATTGATTGTGATTTTGATTATTTATTAGATGACGATACAGCTATTTGCGTATATAATGTTGCAGGTGGATTTACATGTGAGGCGATTGAAGCTTATGGTTATGATTGCTCAGCTCTTGCTGCCTGTGGTGGATGTCCAGTTGTTGAAGATCCTTGTGATCTAGCCGGTGGTAACTCTGGCTGGACAAGTGATGGTTACTGTGATACTAATAATAATATTGAAGCATGTGGATATGATGGTGGTGATTGTTGTCCATCAACATGTGTAGATGGTACTTATAGCTGTGCTACTTCAGGTGGTTCATGTGATACATGTATAGATCCTGCTGCAGAGGATGCAAACTACGGTGGTAGTTGTGCAGATGCTCCAGTGTGTGGTGATGGCGTTTGCGATGACGGTGAAGTAGGTGGCGACTTTGGTTGCTATGTAGATTGCGGATGTCTTGAAGGTGAATTTGAATGTGCTGCTGGTGGAAGTTATGGTAATTGTATTCCAGCTTCTTGGCAGTGTGATTTAGCTGATGACTGTGCTGATGGAGCAGATGAGGCAGGTTGTGCAGAATTAACATGTGAAGAGCTAGGTCAATGGGATTGTGGTGATGGTCAATGTATACCTACATCATATGTTTGTGATGGATCTGTTGATACCTGTAACGCAATTTGGGGTCCAGACTGTGCTAATGGCGCAGATGAAAGTCTGGAGACATGTGGTGAAGATCATGATGAGTGCGTTGAGGTAGATTGTGATTTAGGTTGGGCTACTTGCTTATCAAGTCTAGCTGATTACGATTATTATAATGGAACTAACTGGTATGCAGACTGTTCAGCTTGTGCTGATACATGTGCTCAAAATCCAGATGTTCCTCAGCTCACAGCTGACTGTGGTGCACACGCATATAATATTGGTGTAGGATTATGTCCTGATCCATGTGGAGCTCCAATTGATCCATGTACTGAAGCAGGTGGTAATCCAGCTTGGATTGGTGATGGCTTCTGTGATGGTGATGGAACTGGAATAGGTAACAACCAAGCCGCTTGTGACTTTGATGGTGGTGACTGCTGTCCAGGTGACTGTATTGACGATGTATACCTATGTGAAACATTTGGTGGTACATGTGAAGATTGTTTAGACCCAGATTCAGCTGATTTAGCTGATGATGGTCAATGTTCAGATATTGTACTAGGATGTACTAATGAGTATGCTGATAACTATAATTCAGATGCAACAGCTGACGATGGAAGTTGCTTATTTGAAGGTTGTGAAGAAGCTGGAACAATGCCAGGTTGTTCAGATCAAGATGCTGAAGATGATTGTGTCTCATCTGGATGGGTTGGAGATGGTTTCTGTGATGGATACGCTGAGCAATATGGTGTTAACCTTTGTTGCTATGGCCTTGATGGCGGTGACTGTACAGAAGCAGAATGTGAAGCTCCATCAGAATGGGATGCTACAATTACAGGCTTAGCAGCTGAAACTACTGACTATGATCCATACGGCGATGGAACTCTTTTCCCTGCTGTGAATTGGACATGGGATGCACTAAGTGATGGTACAGCTTGTGAAGATAATGGTCAAATAACATGTCCTGATGGATCATGTGCTGCTTCTGAAGAAGATTGTCCTGAAATACCTTTTGCAGATTGTCTAGGTACTATTTCTTGGATAGGTGATGGATATTGTGATCCTACCAATAATAATGCTGAATGCGGATGGGATTTAGGTGACTGCTGTCCAACATCTTGCGAAGAGTCAGTTGCTGCTGGATGTCCTGAAAATCCAGATGGATGTTACTCTAATATAAGTTGTGGTGACTGCTCAACATGCGATGATCCTGATTCAGCTGACTTAGCTGAAGGTGGTGCATGTTCTGACTACGAGCAAGCTACTGATGCTGAGTGCGCAGCTTCAGTTACAGTTTCTGGTTCTGATGATGTAACTGGTGATGGATATGTTGATTCTTGTTATAGTGATGGATCAGGTTACTTCTCATTTAATTGGGAAGGTGGCTGTACTGCTACGCAGATATATTATGTAGATTCAGATGGTCTTGATCAAGTTCTAGATCTTACACCATACGCGTTTACAAGTGGTTTTTGGTTCTCTGGATTTGGTTTCAGTGAAGAAGTTCCATTTGTCTTAACATTTAATGAAGACTCTTCAGCTACATTGGTTGCAACAACAGATTGCGAAACACCTCCTGTGGGTTGTGGTGATGGCTATTGGGATTGTGGTGATGGCCAGTGTATTCCAGAAAGTTATCTCTGCGATGGATCTGTAGAGTTTGGTAATGCAGGTTGGGGACCAGACTGTTCAAATGGTGCAGATGAAACTCTGGAAGGATGCTGTGATTCAGCTTCATACGCTGGTGTTGCAGAGTGCGGTGGAAGTGCTGATGATGGTGGTGAACCTGAAGGTTGTGCTGCAGATCAGTTCGATTGTGGCGATGGCCAATGTATCCCTGCTTCATACTTATGTGATGGATCATTTGATAATGGTAATGCAGTTTGGGGACCAGACTGTACAAATGGTGCTGATGAAGTATTAGCAGATTGTTGTGCAGCTGGAGCTGGCGCTTATTCTGGTCTCTGTGGAGATGATAGTGCTGATGATGGCGGTGAACCTGAGGGTTGTGCTGATGATGAATTTGATTGCGGTGCTAACAATGGTGGATGCATACCAGGTTCATGGGAAAACGATTACATTTGTGATTGTGATGATTGTGTAGATGAGTATTATTATGGTAGAGATAATAATGTTATTCTTTCATCACGAAATGTAATTTCTACAAATAAAGCATTGAATGAAAAAATTCATGCTGCAACATTAGCTGCATATAAGAAGTCTACAATTTCTCATGAAAAAGTAGAAAAAGTTGCATATGAAGCTATCCTTGATATTAGATCAGGAGAGATTACTTACACTTCAAATCATGATGCAAATAGAGCTGTAAGCTATACAGTTAATGTTGCATGTGAAGCGTGTGTAGGTGGTGGTCCATGGGGTGGTACATTTACTGCTCAGACATCAGAATTCCTTATTTGGGGTGCTGATCCTGGATCAACATTATGCGCAAGTGTAATTGGAGTTTCAGATGTTCTCGGTGTAACTGCAGAAAGTGATATTGTCTGTGGTGATGCTGGTCAAGGCGGCGGTGGAACTGATTGTGTACTATTTGATTGTGAAGGAAACTGTGCTGATGGCTATGAAAGCTGGATCGGTGATGGCTTCTGTGACGATGGTGCATGGGGACTTTACTTCAACTGTGAAGAGTTCGCCTGTGATAACGGTGACTGTCTAGATGAATGTGGTGAGTGTAATGGTGATGGTTCATCATGTGCATGTACCGCAGGTGATGTTAATGAAGATGATGAACTAAATGTTCAAGATATCGTTGTGATGGTTGGATATATCCTTGATGGTTCAAATGCTGATGTAGTTGAGTCATGTGGAGATACTAACGCTGACGGATCTGTAAACGTTCAAGATATCGTCGTACTTGTTAACTATATCTTAGGCGGAAGAACAACTTCTGATGCTACAGAAGCACGCTTAAACATCAACGATGGAATCGCTAGCTTAGATGCTAACGGTTTTGTTGGAGCGGTTCAAATGACACTAAGTCATGAAGCTGGTTTCTCGATTGAGTTGACAAATAAGGCAATGGTTGCTGATTATAGAACTAACGGTAATTCTACTACACTAATCATCGTTGCTCCAGATAGTGACGAGCTGTTTAC
>Ga0163109_10000424_pt1 | contig 34201 bp, 32 predicted proteins | sample CRUFie1St13metaG_FD_108704 | JGI IMG/M metagenome (GOLD analysis project Ga0163109, IMG submission 108704) | Marine microbial communities from the Costa Rica Dome - CRUD Field 142mm St13 metaG | ecosystem: Environmental > Aquatic > Marine > Oceanic > Photic zone | place: Costa Rica: the Eastern...
TAAAACGTACCAATCTAGTGAATATATTTTACGATTTTGTAATAAAAGAATTAAAATAAAAGTGATTAATGATAATGATATATAACTATTAATTAATGATTTTTTTAAAAAAAGTCGACAAGACAACTCTTCTACAACAGGAACTAATAAACAAGGTATCAAATATAAAAACCATTTATTTTTATAAAATTCTAATCCGCTAGTACTGGTATCAATATTTTCAAGTTTAAAAAAAGAAATACCTAGAATAAATAAAATATCAAAAATAAAAATAGAAGTAATAATCAAAATAAAAACCCAAACATTAACTTTTTTATAATCATGGTCAAGGTTTGGATTAATTATAAAACTTAAGAGTTTTTTCATTAATTAAATGTGTAAAGAACTATCAAATACTACTCAACGGTAACTGATTTAGCTAAATTCCTTGGTTGATCTACATTGCATCCCTTTAAAACTGCAATATGATATGCTAACAACTGTAACGGTATAGATGTTAAAATAGGTGTAAGAGAATTATGGAATTCAGAAACATAATCTAAATATAAAAAATGATCTGCTAATGATCTTAAATCTTCAGTATCAATAGAACTTATTACTAAAAGTTTTCCGCCTCGTGATTTAACTTCTTGAATATTTGATAATATTTTTTCATATCTTTTTTGAGTAACTATAACAACTACAGGCATTTTATCATCAATTAAAGCAATAGGACCATGTTTCATTTCCGCTGCTGGATAACCTTCCGCATGTATGTAAGAAATTTCTTTTAGTTTAAGTGCGCCTTCAAGTGCTACTGGATATTGATACCCTCTTCCTAAATATAAAAAATTATCTGATTTATAGTATTGTTTTGAAATATCTAAAATATCATCTGATAGTTTCAATAATTGTTCTATAGCATATGGAAGTTTATGAATATCAGTAATAATTTTGTTACTTTTCTTGATGCCTAATTTTTGTGCAATAAAATTACTAAAAAGTGATAAGGTGATAACTTGTGAAGTAAATGCCTTAGTTGATGCAACTCCAATTTCAGGACCAGCGTGCATATAAACACCACAATCAGTTTCCCTTGCTATTGAACTGCCAACTACATTTACTATACCAAGAGTTAAAGCACCACAATCTTTTGATTTTTTTATTGCTGTTAATGTATCTGCCGTTTCACCGGATTGACTTATTGCAATTACTAAGGAATCTGAATCGATATGTTTATTTCTGTATCTAAATTCAGAAGCATATTCTACTTTAACTGGTTTATTAATTACTGATTCAAGCATATAACTACCAATTAATGCTGCATAATAAGAAGTCCCACAAGCAGTTAAATATATATATTTTTTATTTAATATCTCTTGTGTCCAATCAAAAATTCCTCCAAGTTTTACTTTGTCATCTTTAACTCGACCTCTATATGAAGCTTTAATTGATGCAGGTTGTTCAAATATCTCTTTTAACATAAAATGATCAAAATCACCTTTTTCAATTTGCTCTAAATCATACTCAATTTCTTTAATTTGTTTTATAATTTCGTCATCGTGACTAAGATGTTTAATAGTATAACTGTCTGCATAAACTTCAACAATTTCATCGTCATCAAGGTATAATATGTTTCTCGTGTGTTCAAGTATAGCAGATGGATCTGAAGCAATAAATTTCTCATCATCATTTAAACCTAAAATCAAAGGACTACCATGTCTAGCTGCTATTAATTTATCAGGTTCATCATTTTTCATAACAATTATACCATAAGCACCAATAACTTCTTGCAAAGCAACTTTTACAGTATCAAAAAAAGATAATTTTTTAGTTTTATGAATATAACTAATTAACTGAACTAAAACCTCAGTATCTGTATCGCTGGTAAATTTAATTCCTTTTTCAATCAAAAATGTTTTAATACTAAAATGATTTTCAATTATACCATTATGAATGATACTAAATTTATCAAGTTGATCATTATGGGGATGTGCATTTATGGTATTTGGTTCACCATGAGTGGCCCATCTAGTATGGCCTATACCAATTGAAGACTGATGGTTTTCGTCATCAATTATATTTACTAAATCTGATATTTTACCTTTTGTTTTTGTTGTAAAGATACCATTTTTCTCTAGAGTTGATATTCCTGCTGAATCATACCCTCTATACTCTAATCTTTTTAAACCTGATATTACAATATCTTTTGATTTTTCATTTCCTATATAGCCAACAATGCCACACATTTTATAAACTCCCAAAATTTATATCTATAATATAAATTCTATTTGGTATAATTTGTTATTATTTTATGAATAAATTATATTAGTTGATATTTATCACAATAATAAGGAATAAATTATAATGAAATTAGTTGTTGCAAGTGGTTATTTTGATCCATTACATGTAGGACACTTAGAATATTTAGAATTAGCCAAGAAACTTGGTGATAAATTAATAGTTATTGTAAATAGTGACATTCAAGCAAAACTTAAAAAAGGTAAATCATTTATGAATGAGCAAGATAGAATGAAAATTGTATTGTCTATTAAATGGGTAGATGATGTTTTTCTATCAATAGATACTGATGAATCACAATGTAAATCACTTGAAAAAATTAAGCCAAACTTTTTTGTTAATGGTGGAGACAGAAAAAATAATGAAATACCAGAAGCAAATATATGTAAAAAATTAAATATTAAAATTATTGATGGTTTAGGAGAAAAAATTAGATCTTCATCTAATTTCACAGGCATTAAATAATTTATCTAATTATTTTTATATAAATCCCATGTGGTTTTGATTATTGTATCTAAATCAGAATATTTGTTTTCATAACCTAAAATATTGTTTGATTTTGCATACAAAGCTCCAGTATCCCCGCTTCTTCTTCCAGTAATCTCATAACTAATTTCTTTATTGCTTATATTAATAGTTTTATTAATGACATCCAAAACAGAATGAGAATTTCCTGTAGCTAAATTTGTTATAACCTTTTCAAATAAGTTCAATTTTTCAATTGCTTTTACATGTCCTCTTGCTAAATCATTTACATGAATATAATCTCTTAAACATGTGCCATCAGGTGTGTCATAATCTTGACCAAAGACATTAATCTTATCTCTTTTACTTGATGCAACTTCCATAACAATAGGAATTAAATTTTGAGGGTGTTTTTCTGTAGATATAATTCTATTATAAATATCATACCCTGCAGCATTAAAATAACGCAAACAGGCTACTTTTATTCCCTTTATTTGGTTATACCATTTTAAATGATTTTCTATTATTAATTTTGTAAATCCATAATAATTAATTGGATTTAAAGGATGATTTTCATCAATTGGTAAATATTGTGGATTTCCGTATACTGCAGCTGTTGAAGAAAAAATAAATTTTTTTATATTATTTTCAACACAATTATTAATTAAAGAAATTGAATCAATAATATTGTGTTTGGAGTATTTTAATGGATTTTCCATTGATTCACCTGCGGCTTTTAAGGCGGCCAAATGTATCACACAATCAATTTCTTTATATATTTTAGAATTTATTTCAACAAATGATGTTTGAATAAAATCGGCTCTTTTATCAATATTATCTAAACTACCTGTACTTAAATTATCTACTACAATTACATCATAACCATTATCACATAATTCATAAGTCACATGAGAACCAACATATCCTGCACCACCTGTTACTAAAACCTTCAAAATTATCCTCTAATCTTTTAATTCTAATTTAGGTACACCAATTTGAAAATATTCAAAATCATTATTTTTCATCTCATATTTATCAAATTGATTTCTACCGTCAAAAATAATGTATTTTTTCATTAATGATTTCATTTTATTAAAATCTAAAACTCTAAATTCAGGCCATTCAGTTAATAATATTAAAGCGTCTATATCATTTAAAACTTCCATCTTATCTTCACAATATCTAATTCCATTTAGATTATTAAAGTAATTTTCTTTTGCATTATCCATAGCTTTAGGGTCATAAATTGATACTTGACCACCTAGTTTTAAAATTTGGTTTACAAAAAAAATACTTGCTGATTCACGCATATCATCAGTACCAGGCTTAAATGATAAACCCCATATGCCAAAATTCATATTTTTTAATGATTTAAATCTATCTAAAACTTTATTGAAGAAATATTTCTTTTGATTACTATTAACTTTATTAACAGCATTTAATATTTCAGGATTGTATCCTACTAAATTAGAAAAATTTAATATAGCATGTATATCTTTAGGGAAACAACTCCCACCGTACCCTACACTTGGATAAATAAAATCATACCCTATTCTACTATCAGAACCAATACCATGTCGTACTTTATTAATATCTGCTCCTAAATTATCAGCAATAATAGCCATTTCATTTATAAATGAAATTTTGGTAGCAAGCATTGCATTGGCAGCATATTTAGTAAATTCAGAACTTAAAATATCCATGAATATTAACTTATTTTGCTTTATTGAAAAAGGTTTATATAACTCAACCAATAAGGAATTCACCTTTTCATTTTCACTGCCAATTACAATTCTATCAGGTTTCATAAAATCACTTACTGCTTTACCCTCTTTTAAAAACTCAGGATTATTACAAATTGCAAAATCTATGTTCTTCGATCTACTATGAATTATATCTGAAATTATTTTTTTTATTTTATATGTTGTTCCTACAGGAATAGTTGATTTTGTTATAATTATTTTGTGTTTATTAATATATTGACCTATATCAGTAGCTGCTTTAAAAATATAATCTAAATTTGAACTGCCATCTTTATTCATTGGAGTACCAACAGCTAAAAATATTATATCACTTTTTTTAATTGAATTTTTAATATCTGTAGAAAAATATAAATCTTTATTTTTTAAACCTTTGGAAACAATTTTTTCTAATCCAGGCTCATATATTGGTATTTTACCTTCATTTAATAGTTTGATTTTTTTTTCATCTATATCAAGACAAGTTACTTTATTACCCATATAAGCAAAACACGCCCCTGTTACTAGACCTACATATCCAGTACCTATCATAGTAATATTCATTTATTTACTTACTTTTTTATTAATTTTCCATAAAAACATAAATCTTACTCCAAATATCAAGAATAAAATTAAGATAATACCATATAATAAATTTACACCTTTCAAATAAGAATATATAGCTATTAGATTAGTAAAAATTGTTATAAAATATAAAATAATAACTGATTTCCTTTTTGAAAAACCTGCATCTACAGTTAAATGATGTAGATGGTTATTATCTGGACTAACAATAGATTTAAATCTTTCTTTTAATTTATAATTGTGTCTGCTATTAAAACGCTTTATCATAACAAAAATAACATCAAATGAAGGAAGACCTAAAGCCATTATAGGTAATAATATTGATAAAGAAAGACTCGTTTTTTGCGCATAAAATAAAGAAACAATACCTAATATCCACCCAATAAATAAACTACCAGTATCTCCTAAAAATGTTTTAGCTGGAGGTTTATTGAATATCATAAAAGCACACAAAGAGCCTAAAAGTGAAAATAGTACATACATTTCTATAATTTGAATACCTGATAATAAACTCAGCACAATGAAAAATACTGATATTATAATAGAAACACCTCCTGCTAAACCATCTAAACCATCAATAAGGTTTATGGCATTTAATATACTTACTAAATAAAATATACTTAAAAAAGAAGTTAAGTAGATTGATTCAAACCTATTAAAGAATGGCCAGTCAATTATTTGGAAATCTTTAAAACCTAAAACTAAAATTATTGCAGCAATAATTTGAAATAAAAATTTATTGTATGCACTAATTCCCCTCATATCATCAATCAAGCCAGTTAAAATGATTATTAAAGAAGATAAAAATAGAATTAAAAATTCAAAACTTGAAATATTTATAAATTTGAAGTTAAAATAAAATGAAATAATTATTATAAATAAAAAACTAATTACAATACCCAAACCTCCTACAATTGGAGTAGATACTTTATGTATTTTTCTATGATCAGGATGATCAATTAGTTTAAATTTATATGCATACTTTATTAAAATGTAAATTAATATAAAGGTGACCAAAAAAGAAAAAAGAAAGACTATATGGTGTGCTTTTAGAATCAAATTATCTTATCCAAAATATCAATAATTCTTTTGGATGCTTTACCATCCCAACCATAAGGGGTTTTATAATTTATATTAATATTGAATTGATTTTCTTTGAATGATTTTAAAATATCAACTTTTTTATTTCCTACTAAATAATTTGTTCCTTGTTTAATTGTAATTGGTCTTTCAGTATTATTTCTTAAAGTATAACAAGGTACTTTTAAAATAGTAGATTCCTCCTGAATACCACCACTATCAGTAAAAATTACTTTACTATCTCTCATTAAACACAAAAAATCTAAATAGGGTAGCGCATCAAGAATACTAATGTTTTTATTAAATTTAATGTTGTTTTTATCTATGATACTCTTAGTTCTAGGATGAATTGAAAATAATAATGGTATGTCATTTGATATTTGGGACAAGGTTTCTATTATTTCTTTTAATTTATCAATATTATCAACGTTAGAAGGTCTATGCAAAGTTACTAACCCATACTCTTCTTTCTTAAATCTCAATCTATTTTTAACTTTTTCTAATCCGTAATGCAAACTATCAATCATTAAATTACCAACAAAAAAAATTGAAGATTCATTTTGTCCTTCATTTAATAAATTACTTTTTCCACTATCTTCAGTAACAAAAAAATAATCAGTTATAGAATCTGTAATTAACCGATTTATTTCTTCAGGCATTTTTCTGTCATTGCTTCTTAGCCCAGCTTCTACATGAGCAACATCGATGTGGAGTTTTTTAGCAACTATTGAACACGCCATAGTTGAATTAACATCACCAACAACAATTAATAAATCTGGATTAATATCCAAGCAAATTTTTTCAAAGGAAACCATAATTTTGGCAGTTTGATTAGCATGTGAACCGGACCTTACATTTAAATTATAATCTGGCTTTGATATATCTAAATCATCAAAAAATACATCTGACATTTTTTTATCATAGTGCTGCCCAGTATGAATTAATGTCACTTTGTAGGATTTATGTTTTTTTAATAACCTCAGAAGAGGAGCAACCTTCATAAAATTTGGTCTAGCTCCAACAATTATAACGATGTGTTTCATTTTTAAATATTTGGTTAATTTAAATATACATTAAATTTACAACTTAATTCTTATAAATTCTATCATTTGATTAGCAAAATTTTTTCGATTATATTTTTTATATACATATTCATAACCATTATCTGATAAATTTTGCATTAATTGTTTATCGTTTACTAATTTAACAATAGATTCATTTAATGATTTTGGATCTTCTGGAATCATTTCAATACCGCATTCTGCATCTTTCACAATTTGATTAGCTTCACCTAGCACACCCATAATTATTGGTTTTTTTAAAGCCATAGATTCAAATATTTTTGAAGGAATAACTTTTCTGAATTCAGGTTTATCTATTAGATGTACTAAATTTACTGAAATAATTTGATTCAAATTTATTATCTCCTGCCAACTTATACTTGATATAAAAATAACATTTTTCAGACTATTATTTTTAGCTATTTGTTCAAGATAATCTTTCTCAGCTCCATCACCAACAATTAAAAACTTAACCTTTTTATTAATATTTTCAGATGCCTTTAAAATAACATCTAAACCATGAGCCATTCCTATAGTTCCTATAAAACTTACAATAAAATCGTTTGGATAAAGATTATATTCTTTCCCTAATTGGGATATAGTTTTTGTCGGTGGAATTATATTATCAAAATTAAATCCATTCTTAATCACAATAATCTTATCTGAGTCAATACCTTTATTAATTAAATGATCTTTAAAAGAATTAGTAACGCAAACTATTACTTTAGCTCTTTTATATAAAAAAAGTGCAATTTTAGATAAAATTTTTACAATTATACTTGATTCTTTCATTGCACCGACCGTAACTATTGATTCAGGCCACAAATCTCTAATCTCTAAAATATAATTAGATCTTTTAAAAAGTGATATAAAATAACCAGAAATAGCAGTGAAAAATTGAGGGCTGGTAGCAATTACTACATCATGTTTTTTAGTAAAAATACCGCAAATAAATGAAGAAATCATAAAACTGATATAATCTAATATTCTTAATAAAAACCCTTTATTTTCAACAATATAAGTCCATACTCTTTTTACATTAATTTTATCAATTGATTCTTTTTGATAAATTTTATTTCTATATCCATCAAAAACCTTTCCTATTGGAAAATTAGGTGCACCTGTAATAACTGTTACTTTGTGACCAACCTTTATCCATTCTTTAGCATGTTCATATGTTCGTTTCGCTGGTGCATTACGTTCTGGAGGGAAATTATCTGTAATGAATAGTATTTTCATTTTTAATAATAAAAAATTTTAAATAGTACTTTCATAAATGTAGCTTTGTAAATATTTGTTTTTCTTAATAAATATTTATTCCACTTACTAGATATTTGATTGAATTTTTTAATGCCAGTCATTTCGTATAAAATTTTTAACTGCACAATATGTAATCTATGATAGAAAGTACTTGCTCTCATTTTAATTTTAAGATTAGATAATTCATATAAAGACCAATAACCAATATCATAACAATCAATATTTTTTTCAATCGTTTGTGAATATTTGTCAAACAAATTTTTAACATTTTTATCTTTTGTTAACAGCCAATAATCATAAATACCCCAAAGACCCCATATAAATCCATTTAAAATATGCGTTGGCTGACTAACAATATATTCTTCAATCCATAAATTTTCATCTTCGTCAATCATAGTAACACCACCATTGTTTACATTTTGAAGAAAGGAATTATAAACCTTTTTTGATGAATTAAGATATATATCATTTTTTGTTTCATGGTAAGCTCTAATTAAGACAGATAAACCTTGACCCTGTGCGAGACCTGAATACCATGGTTTTTTTAGTGTTTCTTTGTATATCCAATCAAATTCATGCATCCAAACATATTGTCCTTGAGAATTTTTATTTAAGTTATCTACTAACCAATCTGCAACTTTAATAAAATTTTTATATCTTTGATCAGAATTTGTATCTTTCCATAAATTATAATTGCCCAGAGCCCATTGAGATATAGCAATTGGATTATACTGGATACCAATATCACCATGATAGTTTAATAATGGAATACCTTTATCATCATACTCACCGCTATAATCTGCCTTGTAGTGAAAACTCATATAATACTGATCTATTTGATTTAATTTTAATTTAGGATTGACCTGGGGAATACCATGCCAAAATGATAAATTACTTTTACTTTGTAAAAAATACGATGAAAATATACGTTTCCAGTATACTATTCTTTTATACATCAATAGTATTAATCCATTTATTTTCTAACAATGACTTAATAGCAGAAAAAGTAGTCTGTGTTGTATTTACAATTTCATCAAATGGTATTATTTCAGAATCTCCTTGATTAAAAGAATCTAAGAGTGATTTAATTAATACAGATTCTGAATTTATTCGTGGAACAGGTATTTCTTCTAATGAAGTTTTAACATTTTTAATATCTTGAATAATCTGTTTCAATTATATTTTAAAATTAATTACTTAAAAAATTGTTTATTTCTTTAATTATCTCTAAGACTGAGATCATTTCTTCTTTTGTACCAATTGTAATTCTAATATAATTTTTAGCACCTTTAACATGGCTATAGTCTCTTATGAAAATCCTATTTTTTAAAAAATAATCCAAAAAATATTTTCTTAATTTGTTATCATTAATATTTAAAAATGTAAAATTACCATGACCATTTATATATTTTAGCCATTTAAACGCATTTAATTCATTTTCAAAAAATGATTTTGCTTCCAATACATCATTGACATATTTAAAGGTATAATCTACATCATCTAATGCAGCAATAGCTGCCTCCTGTGCAAATAATGACACATTTTTAGGATTTCTAATAGAATTTAAAATTTTTATATTTGATTCATGAGTTATTACATATCCAATTCTAAAACTAGCAAGGGCAAAAGCTTTAGAAAAGGTTCTAGAAATGATTAAATTTTTATTATTCTTAACTAAACTTGATACCGTTTTATTTGAAAACTCGTAATAAGCTTCATCTATTATAAATAATACATTTTGATGTTGTTCAATTATTGTTCTTAACTCTTCTTTTGGATGTGATGTTCCTGAAGGATTATTTGGATTAACAATATATATAATCTTAGGTTTATTATTATCAATATATTTCGAAAATTCTTTATAGTTTAAATTAAAGGTTTTATCTAAATTAAAATATTCTATTATTGCACCATTTGTTTCTGCTACAGCCCTAAAATTATCATAAGTAGGGCCTACAATTGTAATCTTATCATTATAATCAATAAACGATCGAACAATATATTCATGCAAAGCATCAGAACTAGCAAAATACTGGAAATATTTACAATCTAAATTATTATAATTTGATATTTTATTTATTAGTTCAATATTATTAGTATTAGGATACCAATTTAAATGATCATTTTTTATTACAAATTTTAATCTATCAATTACTTTAGGTGATGGAGGTTGTGTAGATTCATTCCAATCTAGTTTAAGTATATTTTTATCATTTTTATATTGCCATGCTTTGTGGGAGGATAGCTTATATGGCTTGATATTTTTAATACTTTTATTTATAAACATAAATTAACCTTTAAATTTATTATAAAAATTTTTAGTACCTATTTTCATCATTTCCATATCTCCTTCAGAATCACCATAAACATAAATTTCGTTATAATCACTCAAATTATAATCTTTATGTATTCGATTTACTTTTTCAAAAAAATTACAATCATGAAAATCAATGCATTTTCCAGTAAATTCACCATCTATGACCTCCAAAGTATTTGTAATTAAATTTAAATTAAATTCATTACAAAAACCTAGTATTAATATATCATATGATGCTGATACAATAACAATTTCAAAATTTTTCTTTGACAAGACTTTTATTGCATTTAATGCATCGACTTTAATATTGTTTTTTAAAAAAACTTTATAAAATTCTTTAGATTTGTTCATTATAAACGTTTTCGAAAAATCTTTAATAAGTTTATTGATTCTCTTTTTTTTTAAATACGTATAATCTTCAATCTTTAATTTTAACTTTAAAATTTGGAAAATATGATATAAATAGTAATGATAAAAGAACGTTTTACCATACATAAATTTAAAAAAACTTTTTACGCTATCATCATGCGTAATAGTTCCATCAAAATCAAAAAAAGCAATATTTTTTTTCATAATAAAGATATAAAAGTTGGAATTTTTCCTTCATTTTTTTGTATAAATTTTGAGTTAAATGATAATTTAATATTTATTTCATCATTTAATCTTTTAAAAATATCAGTTTTAATATTTGTTTTAATAATTTCATCAACTATTCCTTCGTATTTGATGATGAATTCAATATTATTAAGATCTTTTTGTATAATTTGCCATTGTTTAATATTAAGATATGTATCAAACATTGTATAAAAATTTACTGTTGGAATCATATATCCACTTTTTGTTTTTATAACAGAATCATTTCTACCATAAATGTTTTTGATAGTTCTAAATTTTTTTGTTGATTTATACTCTGTTTCGGATAATTCAGCAAGATCATTTGTTTTATATCTAATTAAAGGCATTGCATAATTATGTAAATTCGTTCCAATAATTTGTTTTATGTTATTATCAAAACTATCTACTGATTCTAATTCTAAATAACCATAATCTTCAAAATTATGTAATAAATTAGTTTTATTACAATTTGCCATTGTTATTGATATATCAGCCTGCCCATAATGATTATAAACTTTACAATTAAAAGCTTTTGATATAGTTTGTCTCTGTAATCTAGACAGCCTTTCAGATGCAACAAAAATTCCCTTAATATTTCTTAAATTTATATTATTTTTAATTGCAATATCTGCTAATACCTTAATAGATGAAGGATAGCCACGTAAAAATTTTATTTTTTCATTTATCATATCTTTTAAATATAAAATACCATTATGTTCATTAATGTGAAATGGGCTATAGTATTTAAAATTTCTAATATAATCATATTTAGTTAATTTAGAGTTATTTTCTGGAACATAGCTACGAACAATTGCCATTTTATCCCTAAATTTATACCCTGCCCATTTCCAATGCCTCCAAACAGATGCTTGCTCCACAATCCATGCATTGTATGATACCCTTACTTGAAGTGGATTACCAGTTGAACCGGATGTGTGTAATGTTAAATATTTATTAATTTTTTGATTGTAAAATAATTCTGGATTTTGTCTGACAGTCTCTTTTTCAAGTATAGGAATTTTATTAATATCTTTGATTGCATTAAAATCCCTGATCGGGTTAAATTTAATTTTATTAAACAACTGAGTATAATAAGGCACATTTCTATGTGACTCAATAAGTAATTTTTTTAATTTTTTATACTGGTACTCTTTTAAAAAATCAGTGCTTTTATATGGGTTATCTTTAAAAGATACATAATACAAAGATATACCTTTAAGGGTTAAATAAAAATCGTTTAGTAATTCAAATTTTTTTAAAATTTCATTCATAAAATTTAATTATTATTTTAAAATGTTTTTAATTTCAAAATTTAATTTTTCACCCTCGTCTGTATATATATAAACAGAATTTTTTAAATTATTAATATTATTAATCCAATTATTTATTTCTGATTTTTTTAGTTTAGATATGTTATCAATAACGGTGTTTACCTTATTATCAGAAACAACCATTCCAATACCATATTTGTCAACCAACCTTTCCACTTCAGTATCTTTTCGACAAAATATTGGCTTTTTAAAAAAACATCCTTCATAAAATCTATTAGGAAGAGCCCATTTTGTTAACTTAGTTGGTGGATTGCATCCCCAAATCATATCAATTTCATTATATAGTTTAGGTAAATCAACCGATTTATATTCTCCAAAAAAAGTAATATTCTTAATATTTTTAATTTCAGATTCTAAATTAATTGGTAAATCTACAATTCCAGCAAATATAATTTCAAATTTTTTAGGATATTTAACTGCGAGACTCTTTAATACATTCCAAGACCATTGTGATCTTAAAACACCAAAATAGCCTATTTTTATTTTTTTACTATTTACCATTCCTGAGGGCTTGCATTTATCAGTAAAATTTTTTTCCAACTTATTTTCAATTAAAAGATATTTAATATTTGATTTTAGCCAATTTTTGTAATATTTATCGTAAAATGATTGAGATGTAACAATTAAAAGAGTACATTTTTTTAGTAAAATTTTATCAAAAAATCTAACTAATTTTCCAATAATACTATCTGATATTTGGATAGCAGTTAAATCTCCAACCTCTAATATTATTGGTTTATTAATTCCAATGTTCGCTAAAATAGCTAGATATGCTAAATCATGACCAGCACAATAAACTAAATTATGTTTTTTTATTTCTGATCTAATTTTAGGAATGCAAAAAAGCAATTTAATTAATCGTTTAAAATATTTACCGTGATCAATATTACCTAAATAGTTTATTTCACAATTAGGTAAGCGTCCTGTGTGATAATCCCTTTTAAAAGACATTATATTTATGAGATATTTATATTTTTGTAGCATAGCAATTCTTTTACTATGTCTTGGGTGTCCTATTAATGGCAAAATTGTTAAAATTTTATTTTTCATCATTTATCTACTTTACTATTTTGATAATTATTATTCATAACCAAAATTAAAAAAATCCAATAAAAGGTACTGGAGTACAAATTACCTGAAAAAAGTGAGAAAACAAAAAACTGTATAAATAGTAATCCTATCCATTCATAATTTGTTTTAGAAACTATATTGCTTGTAATTGATAATGCTCTATAATTAATAAATAAAAATAAAAAACCACCGAATATACCCAATGCCATAAATGCTTCAATAAAGATATTATGTGGATATGCACCCCCTAAAGGATGAGTAGTTATCACAAATGAATTACCTAATATCGGGTTTTTTATAAACTCTTGTATACCAAACATAAGATGTAATTCTCTTCCAGCCATACTATTATAATTGTTTAAATCAGTCAAGATGCGATCAAAGAAAGTATTTGGAAAATAAATATCAATTAATGCAATTATATCCATATAATAATTAGATATGACTAAAAGTACTAAAGAAATTATTATTGTAGATTTTAATAAATTTAATTTTTTATAATAAAAATATATCAAGGTAATCATAATTGCTATCAAGGGACTTCTACTACCTGATACAAAAATAGTAACTACTCCTATTATAATACCAAAAGAATAAATTATTTTATTTATAAAATTATTATTCATTTTATAAATTTTATATATAGATAGAATTATTAATGATGCACCATAATGTCCATATATTAATACACTTAACTTTAAAATTCCACTACTTCTCAAAGTGCTATCATAAATATTTCTAAATAATATTGAATATAATAGTATAGCAAACAGAATATAGTATGTCCAATTTAAAATCATTAAATAATTAATTCTTTTAAAATCTAAACTTAAAATACCTAAAATAGGTAATAATACAATTGCTGTAAATAACATTAGATAATAACTATTATTTCTGTATGAATTGGTTAACTCATCAAAAAGTAAGTCTACATTAACAATATATAAATCATATAATATTCGAATAAAATAGAAAAATATAAATATAAATAATGGTATATACTTTTTTTTAATAGTTAATACTGATTGATTAAAAATTGACTTAAAAATAAAAAAAATAGAGATTAAGGCTACCAAAATTCTATACCAATCATTAAAAGAGGTGTTTTCAGATAATCCAAGAAAACTTGGAATTGCACTTATAAGCAACATTCCTGAAATTAAAATAATTATATAAGTATTAGCTATCAAAATAAACAATCTTCAAATTTAATCATTTATTAATTTTTTCTTTTAAAATTTTTAATAAATCTATTTTCATATTATTTTTAACTACTCTAAATGAATGTAATCCACTTATCAAAACTAATAATAAACCAATTGCCCATCTAATTTCTAATGAAGGTATACTTAACGTAGCTAACGTCAAGATACATAAAATAAGATTTTTTAATAAAATTAAAATTGTTGTTAATTTTAGATAAATTTTAAAAAAATAACTTAATGTAATTTGCATTATAAATATATCACAAATGGAATAAAGTAAATAAGCAAAACCAAGTCCATTTAACCCATAATATTGATATCCATAATAACTTGAAACAATTAGTATGGAACGACTAATTGTAACTGTGAATAAGAATATTTTAGAATTTTGTTTTGCTAATAAAACCATACTCATTGTATTAGAACAGCTTAGAATAATTACAGCTAGTATGGCATAAGTAATGTAATTAATAGATACTAAAAATTTAGCACTAAACAGTAATTTTATTAAATAAGGCATGAAAAATAAAAAAATTACAACTAATGGTCCTAAAAGGACAAGCCCGACTAATGATTGTTTGTTAACTTCTTGTGATAACTTATGATTATCATGATTAAATGATGATATTCTTGGGTAATATTCTGTTGTCATAGCATTTGTAAAAACCAAAAAATATCCTCCAACTATTGTTGAGCCTGCTTGAAAGAATCCAACCATTTCTATATTAGAAAAATTCAATATAAATGCTTTTATAAGATAGTCACATAAAATAAGTGTTAAGGAAACGTACATTAGAGATAGTCCCATTTTTACTATTTGCGAACCCTCCTTAATACAATAAGAAAAACTTAATTTTAATTTTTTATAATCTATTTTATTTACAAAATAATTTGAAAATAGAAAAAGAATTAATGCTATCATAACTAATGAAGGAACTATTCCTCGATTTCCATAAAAATAGTAAACAGGAAGACAAATTAATAAACTAAATATAGAACCATATATGTTAGCTTTAGCTAATGATTTCAACAACCTTTTTCCTTTTAAAATAGATAGTTGACCCTCTGTTAATATCTGAAAAAATACAGCAAGAGATAATAATATTATTGAAAATTGAAATTGTTTACTTCCAAAAGACCACATACTAAAATATGAAGAAAAAATTATAGTTAAAAGTAAACCAAACAAAGCAGTGTAAAATATTAGATTATTAGTTAATGTAATCAATTTTGATATTTTTAACTCATCCTTGGATTCGTTAACTTCAGCAATATCTCTTATCGCACTTTGATAAATACCAAAACTAGATATTGTCGAAATTAAATTAATAGTTGATTGATATATTCCTATAAGACCAAATCCTGAAGGACCCATAAATACAGAAATAAACTTATTTAAAATAATTTTGTTTAATATTAATACAACTCTAACAATAGCAAATAAAAAAGTTGCCTTAAAAATATTGCTATAACCATTTGATTTATTCATAAAAAATTATTAAACCAATATTCTCAAAAAAAATATATTTTGATTACTTATTAATAAAACATTGTATTTGCTTAGTAATTTCACTTCGTTCACTTTCTTTGATGTAAGGATGCATTGGAAGGCTTAATATTTTTTTAGAAACTGCCTTAGAAATAGGAAATTTTCTATTTAAATAATTTTTAGAATATATTTCTAATTCAGAGAAAATTTTCTTATAAAAAATTGCAGTAGGTATGTTTCTAGCTGATAAAAAATTAACTAGCGCATCCCTTTGACTCTCATTATCTAATAAAATCGAATACTGAGCCCATGATGAAAAATAATCATTTTTAATGTTAGGAGTTTTAACAATGCTATCTAAGTTAGTATTATAAAAATCTGATAATTCATTCCTCATTACTAACTCATCATTGAAAATTTTAAATTTACGTAATAATATAGCTGCCTGAATTGTGTCTAACCTACTATTTAAACCAATCCTTACATTATCATATTTATCAATTCCTTGTCCATGAACTCTAATAGATCTGCATAATTGATCTATCTTAGAATCATTTGTGAAAATTGCGCCACCATCACCATACGCCCCAAAAGGCTTTGCGGGGTAAAATGAAGTTGCTGCAATATGACCAAAAGAACATGATTTTTTTTCTTTAAATCTTGCTCCAAACGATTGTGCTGCATCTTCAATTAATATTAAATTATATTTATCTGCAATTTTTTGCAATTTATCATAATCTGCTAATTGACCAAACAAATCAACTGCAATTATTGCTTTTGGAATGAATTTATTTTCCTTAATAACTTTTTTAATTTCAATTTCTAACAATTCAGGTGATATATTATAAGTTTCAGATTCAATATCAACAAATATTGGATTAGCGCCAACTAATGAGATAGCTTCGGTTGTTGCAAAGTATGAAAAATTTGTAGTAAAAACAGCATCATTAAATCCAATATTATAAGCCATTAGAGAAATTATTAGCGCATCTGTGCCTGATGCACATGTTACACAATGCTTAACACCAACATAATCTGATAATGTTCGTTCTAAATCAAAAACTTTCTGACCAAGAACAAAATCACTATTTTCACAAATATTTACTATATCATTATTTATATCATTTTTAATTTGATGATATTGTCTTTTAAGATCTATAAATTTCATGTTTGTGATTATTTATAGTGATAAATATTTATCATTAGCATATATGTTTTTTAAATCAAAAACTATGGTTTGTTGATTTCTACAATAATCTTCAATATTAAGATTTATAAATTCTGTATGTGCTACAGAAATAATAATAAAATCATATGAGTTTAAACTAATTTGATTAAAATTAATTAAAGATATATCGTGATTATTTTTCACTTCATTTTTAGAGGCGTAAGGGTCGTAAGCATCAAGATCAAAATTTTTACATAATATATTATATATATCAAAAACTTTACTATTTCGGATATCAGGGCAATTTTCTTTAAAAGTAACACCAAGAACTAAACCTTTAGGTTTATTTTTTTTATTAATATTAGGAAAACTATCTAAGATTCGTTGACATACTTCGTTCGGCATAGAGTTGTTAAGCTTTCTACCTGATAATATTATTTTTGATTTGTAACCTATTTTTTCAGCTTTGTATGTCAAATAAAAAGGATCTACACCAATACAATGACCTCCAACTAGGCCTGGTTTAAATGGTAAAAAATTCCATTTAGTTGCTGCTGCCTCAAGGACTTTATTTGTATCAATATCCATTTTATTAAATAAAATAGACAATTCATTTACAAAAGCAATATTTATGTCTCTTTGACAATTTTCTATGATTTTAGCAGCTTCTGCAATTTTTATATTTTCAGCTTTATATGTACCAGCTTTAATTATACTTTTGTATAAATCATCAACAATTGTGCCAACCTCAGGATTAGAGCCACTAGTTATTTTTTGAATTTTAGTTAAGGTTCTTTTTTTATCTCCTGGGCTAATTCTTTCTGGGCTGTAACCACAGAAAAAATCAATATTATACCTTAATTTAGAATGCTTAACTAATATTGGGACGCAATCTTCTTCTGTACATCCTGGGTAAACTGTTGATTCGTAAATTACAATATCTCCTTTAGACAAAACTTTACCAACTATTTCACTAGCTGAAAGTAATATTGATAAATCTGGAACATTATTTTTATCTATAGGAGTAGGAACAGCAATTATATATATATTTGATTGTTTTATGTTATTTGGATTCGAAGTAAACTTAACCTTAATTGAAGACATAAGCTCTCTTTTTGATACTTCACCAGTTATATCATTTCCATTTTTTAAATTCTTAACTCTATCAATATTAACATCAAAACCCGTAGTATTATATTTTTTTCCAAACTCAATAGCAAGAGGAAGACCTACATAACCCAAGCCTATTATTGAAATGTTATATTTTTTGTAATTCATATATAATCCTAATTTAGCAATTATTTCCTAAAAATATAATATATAATGATAATCAACGAATCATATCCTTTTTAGATAATTGAATATTCTCAACACTAAGGTTCCATTTTATACAAATATCATTATCATCGTAAGATAGTATCTTTTCATGTTCTGGACTATAATAATTGTCAACTTTATAATTGACAATTGCATATTTACTCAAAACTAAAAATCCATGAGCAAATCCTTTTGGAATAAATAATTGCCTCTTATTCTCATCGTTTAATAAACAAGAAAAATACTTTAAGTATGTATTAGATGATTTACGCAAATCTACAGCAACATCCTGAATTTCTCCCTTTACAACTCTCACAAGTTTACTTTGTTCATATGGATATTGCTGGTAATGCAAACCTCTTAAAACACCATATTTAGAATATGATTCATTATCTTGAACGAAATTAATATTCCCTATTTTTTTTTTGAATATTTTTTTATTGAAAGATTCAAAAAAACAACCTCTTGCATCATTAAAAACTCTAGGTTCTATTAATTTTAAATCTTCAATATCTGTATCTAAAATATTAATCATTTAATAAACTCATCAAGTAATCACCATACTCATTATTATAAGTTTTAGCATGCTCTTTCAAAATATTTTTATCTATATAGTCATATTTATAAGCAATCTCTTCAATACATGAAATTTTAAGACCCTGCCTTGTTTCAATAGTTTTGATAAAATTGGATGCTTCTAACAAACTACCAAAAGTACCAGTATCAAGCCAGGCAAAACCTCTACTCATTATATTTAGGTTTAATCTATTTTGATTTAAATATTCATTATTAATAGCTGTAATTTCTAGTTCGCCTCTATTTGATGGTTTGATTGATTTAGCAATATCTATTACATCATTTTTATAGTAATATAATCCTACAACAGCATAATTTGATTTTGGATTGCGCGGCTTCTCTTCTATTGAAATTACTTTATTTTGATTGTTAAACTCAGCAACTCCGTAACTTTGTGGATTACTTACATTGTATCCAAATATTATAGATTCATTAGAATTTTTAACTTGAAGTACGGTATCCTTAAGAAGTTTTGGCAACCCCTTTCCATAAAAAATATTATCACCTAATATTAGACAAACATCATCACCTCCTATAAATTTTTCACCAATGATAAATGCTTCAGCTAATCCATTAGGCTTTTCTTGAATACTATAATTTATACTCAAACCTAAATTTTTACCGCTACCAAATAATAATTCATATTTTGAAATATCTTGAGGAGTAGAAATAATTAATATTTCTCTAATACCAGATAACATTAATGTTGACAATGGATAAAAAATCATAGGTTTATTGTAAATGGGCAATAGTTGTTTACTAATAGATTTTGTAACAGGATTTAATCTTGTGCCTGCTCCTCCAGCTAAAATTATACCTTTCATACTAAACTTTTCCTAACCTCTCTTGATTATATCTATTTTTTTTAATATCATTTATCCAATCTTGGTTTTCCAAATACCATTTTATTGTTTTAAGTAGACCCGTATCTATTGTTTCTATTGGAAAAAAATTTAATTTATTTTCAATTTTTTTGGTATTTATTGCATATCTAAAATCATGCCCTGGCCTATCTTTAACAAAAGTAATCAATTCTTTATAACTATTAATTATTTTTGAAGGTTTAATCGTATCTAAAATCTCACATATTTTTTTTACTAACTCAATATTTGTTAATTCTTGATTTCCCCCTATGTTATAAGTTTCTCCAATTTTTCCATTTGATAAAACCTCAAATACTCCTCTGCAATGATCATCTACATAAATCCAATCTCTAACATTTAATCCATCTCCATATATTGGAAGTTCTTTATTACTTAAACAATTGGAAATTATTAAAGGAATTAATTTTTCTGGAAACTGATAAGGTCCATAATTATTAGAACAGTTCGTTACAACAATAGGCAAATTATATGTTTTATACCATGCTTTTGCTAAATGATCTGATGATGCTTTAGATGCTGAATATGGAGAAGAGGGTGAATAAGGTGCAGATTCAGAAAATTTTCCTTCTTTACCTAAACTACCATATACTTCATCAGTTGAAATATGAACGAATTTAAAAATTTCTTTTTTATTATCTTTTAATGATTTAAAGTATTTAAGAGAAGAGTTTAGTAACTCATAAGTACCTATAATATTAGTTTCAATAAAAACTTTAGGGCCATCAATTGATCTATCAACATGAGATTCTGCAGCAAAATTTATTATTGAATCTGGGGAAAAATCATTTATGACTTTATCTAATAATTTATAATCTCTAATATCTCCTTTTTGAAAAGTATAGTTTTTATGATTTTTTATTGAATCTAAATTATTATTATTACCTGCGTATGTAATTAAGTCATAATTAAGTATTTGATGGTTATCTATGAAATTTAGAATGAAATTACTACCAATAAATCCAGCTCCTCCTGTAAGAAGTATTTTCATATTATTTTGAATATTTTAATTTATCTCTTTGAATTTGTTCTATAGCTAAAATTTCTGATTCTTTGTAAGAGAGGGATTTATATGTGGCTTTTAAATCTCTAGTCAACTTTGATAAACCAGCTGACTCTAAAGATGCGGCATGATCTGTACCTTTCCAAGTTCTATCTTTAGTAAAATGTCTTTCAATCCAAGTCGCTCCAAGCACATAAGATGCAATGTCAATTGATATCCCCAAATGATGTCCTGAAAAACCAATTTCTTTTACTCTATCTTTAAACTTTTCTTTTATTTTTAAAATTTCAAGTAAACATACATCTTCAAAAGGTACTGGATATCCAGAAGTACAACTATATACGACTAATCTATCTTTTGCTTGTTTTTTTTCTTCAAAAAAAGAAACTAAATTCTCTTGTTCTTCCATTGTTGTCATTCCAAAAGATACATGAACTTCGCCTGAATATTGATCTCTTAAAACTTCAAGCATTTTATAGTGTGTATTAGACGCAGATGGAACTTTAATTAATTTTGGATTTAAATCACAAATTTCTATTGCTGAAGTAACATCCCATACTGAAGTTGAATAATCTATATTTATGGATTGACAATATTCCATTAACTCATGATGTTGTTTTTTAGAAAACTCTAAAAACTCTCTGTGTTCTCCATAAGTTTTGCCATAAGAGTTAACAGGATTAGGATGCGGTGAATTATATTGAGATTCAGGCAACAATTCTTTGTTGTTTCTTTTTTGAAATTTTGCAATATCAGCACCACTATTTTTAGCAAGTAAAATTAATTCTTTTGCAATGCTCATTTCTCCTTTGTGATTACAACCTATTTCAGCTATTACTTTACATTGACTATACATTATTTTTCCTCATTTCCATAGTAATATTGATAATAATTGTAATAATATCCACCTCCATAAGTATTTGATTCATTAACACCATTAAATACAATACCATCAAGTGAAGTAGACATATTTTCCATATTTACAAGCGTTCTCTCTAAGGCACCTTTTTGTGTTACTGATGCTCTAATAACAAGTATTTTTTTATCAACATATTTATCTAATACAAAGGCATCTGTCACTGCAATCATGGGAGGTGTATCAAATAAAATTACATCAAATTCTTTTTTAACTTGACCAATAAAATCATCCATCAATTTAGATCCTAATAACTCTGAAGGATTAGGAGGAACTGCACCACTTTTAATAATTTTAAGATTATTTACATCTGTACTATAATATATGTTTTTAATATCTTTTTCTTTGCCTGTTAAGAAATTTGTAAATCCTGTTACGCTATCATCTTTAAACATTTTGTGAATAACAGGTTTTCTTAAATCAGAATCAACTAAAAGTGTTTTTTTGCCCATATTAGCATATGTGATTGCTAAATTTGCTACAGTTGTTGTTTTTCCTTCTCCAGGACCAGAACTGCTAACTAAAATTATTTTACAATTTTCTTGATTATCATCAAACATTAAACTTGTTCTAAGTGATCTATAAGCTTCAGAAATAGGTGATTTAGGATCTTCGTGTGTCAATAGTCTTCTTTCAATTTTCTCAGGAGTACTGGCTTTTAAATTAAATCTGTAACCTTTTTTCTTTTTCTTTCGATTACTCATAACATTTCCAATGGAAGGAATAATAGCAAGTATAGGAAGACCTCTTCTTTCAATTTCATCTATACTTTTTATAGTAGAATCTAAAAATTCACGTAGAAGAATAAATACGATACCAAATAATAAACCAAAACTAAGAGAAAGAAGTATAATAACTATTTTGATAGGAGAAGTTGGGTTGTAATTAGGTATTGCAGAATCAACAACTCTAATTTTACCAAGTTGGGAAGCTTCACTAATTTTAGCTTCCTCTAATTTTTGCTTCATTAAACTATATGTTTCACTCAATATTACTCTATCTCTTTGGAATCTACTAAATGATAAATATTTTTCAGGCAAAGAAGATAATTGATTTTCATACTTTTGAACTAAAACTTTAAGTTCCTTAAGTTTTGAATCATACCCAGTTATATAGACATCAAGATTTATAACTGAATCCATTATTGCCTGCCTATATTCAATAGGATTGGCTACACCTATACCCTGAGCAACATATTTTTTTGTTTCATTATTTAAAACACTTTTTAAACTTTGAATTTTTCGATCGAGTTCTATTACTGATGGATGAGAATCATCCTCTCTCGCAAGTGTTGAAATGTATTTTGCTTCCAAAGATGATAATTCTTGTCTTATTGAATATAACTGCACATCAAGAGTATTTGAAACTCTATCTGTGAATTTTTTTTCATCTTCATTTAATTGGTTTTTAAAATATTTTTTTCTCTCAACAGTTATATTTTTTTTTGCCTGAGTTTTATATAAATCAGACTCGACTGTTGTAAGTTGATTTAGTAATAAATTAGAGTTATCATCTAAGCCGTAAATATGCTCTTTTTCTTGAAACTCCTTTAATCTTTCTTCAATTTTATTTAACTCATCCTCTTTTATTGATAACTGACTTTCTAGAAATTGTTTCAAATAACGCATTTCTCCACTAGCCCACTCTTGATCTCTCATTTGATATTGCTTAATCAATGTATTGATTATAAGGGCAACCTCATCAGCATCCTCACCTGAATATCTAACGACTAAAACATCAGTATTTCTTAAATTAGTTATGTTTGTGTTTTCTCTAATGTTTTCTACATAAACGTTTAATAAGGAATCGCTTATACCATTTGAAATTTGGAAAGTATCATTATGACCGAAATTTAAAGATAGTAATTTTCTAAAAAATTGTTTAATTGGACCATCATCGTATTCCTTAGTATTGAATAAATGTAAATTATTTTTATGTTTTGAATTTAATAGCGCATTTATTGTTCTTTCAGCTGAAGTTCTAGATTTTAATACTTCAATTTCATTTTCTATATCATTTTTATCTGAACCTAATCCTATATCAAAAATAGATGACATTGAAGTATCTTCACTCTCAATGATAATTGTTGCAAATGATGTGTAAATTGGTCTAACAAGTACTAAGTACAATAAACCACAAATAAAGAAAAATAAAATAAAACCTAATAATTTTGTAAAATTACTCTTTATTATAAAATATAATTCTCTTATAGAAATTTCTTCTTTTAAATTAATATTTTGATCTTGGTTCATTATTTAATTATTCGTTGAGATTAAAATTAAATTAGTTATTTGTAGAAGAATATTTATAACATTACTTCTAGCAAGCAAATAGTTGCCTAAAGTTTCATCAATGTATATTGTATCGTACGGTTTAAGTTTAATTTGATAGGAATTTGAGTTTTTAAATAATTTTTCTAGGTTTATTATGGTATTATCACCATTTCTAGAAACAATAGTAACCTCTTTTAATTTAGCTCCTTTCATAGAGCCTCCAGCCATTGATAAACATGTTAATATATCTATTCCATCATAAACTAAATAAGTCCCTGGATATTTAACATGCCCCCAAATATTAATGCTCATTCTGGGTACTCCATCTTCGCCAGTAATGTAGTCTTCACCAGTAAGTACTGAGGAGGACCCAATTTTATTAGGTCCAAAATTAAATTGAGCGTTCAATATAGAAAAACTCAAAAAACATAATAATATAAAAGCATATCTTTTCATAAACATCTTTCGAATATATCGTCTAAAATTAACTCCCAATCCAAAATGATACAAGCATTTAATGTAATACTTTAAATTAAATTGAATAACTTTTCAATTTTACATATGAAATGAGTAATTATTAAATGACTTAAATCACTTATTGTAAAACTATATGTTATAATACTTTTTATACCAAGATACAAACTTAGAAATACCTTTTGAGAGGTTTGTTTTAGGGTTGAATTTTAACATATTTTGTGATTTATCAATATCAGCAAAGGTCTCTTTCATATCGCCAGATTGCATAGGTAAATAATTTATTTTAGCCTTAAGATTAACTTCTTTTTCAATGATCCGTATAAAATCTTTAAGTGATTCACTTTGATTATTACCTAAATTGAAAATTTCGCATTTATAATTATTTTCTATTGCAGATTCAATACCATCTACAATATCGTCAATATAAGTAAAATCTCTTTTCATATTACCATTGTTATAAACATTTAAAGTGTTATTATCATATATTTTTTTAGTAAACTTATAATAAGCCATATCAGGTCTTCCCCATGGTCCATATACTGTAAAAAAACGTAATCCTGTTGTATGCATATTATATAAATGTGAATATGTTTTAGCTATTAATTCATTTGAAGCTTTTGTTGCAGCATATAATGAAATAGGGTTATTAATATTATCTTTAGTACTAAAAGGAATCTTAGAATTACTTCCATAGACTGATGAACTAGACGCATAAATGAAACCTTCTACATTATTGTGTCTACAACACTCAATAATATTTAAAAAACCAACTAGATTAGAATTCATATAAGCAAAAGGATTTTCAATACTGTATCTAACACCTGGTTGAGCCGCAAGATTTACAACCATATTGATTTTATTTTTTGAAAAAAAATCTTCAAGTTTATTTCTATTACTGATATCTAATTTATTGAAAATGAAATTTTTACTATTTATGATTTGATCTAATCTATTTTTTTTTAGATTTACATCATAATAATCGTTTAAACTATCAATACCATAAACATTGTAATCAGATTCTATAAGTTTTTTTGCTAGATGAAATCCGATAAAACCAGCAGCGCCTGTAACTAAAATATTTTTTGTATTATTAATGATATTTCTTTCTTTTAAAATAACCTAAAAGTAAACTAAAGAATGATTTTTTTTCATTTAGGAAATTATACTTTAAACAATCTTTTCCTGCAAAAATTCTTTTTGAATTATTTTTTATAATATTGGTTGCTTCATTTCCTATGTATTCATTTAACATTTCATGTGTATCTTTTAATAAAAAATTTCTATTTTTATCATTATGAGCATCTGACCCAACTAAATGACAAAACTCATTTTTTAATAAATTTTTTGAACAAATCTGCGTCTCTTTTCCGAATTTTCCTAAAATACTAGCACAATCAATTTGAATGATGTATCCTCTATCAATCCATCTTCTGACATAATTAAAATCTTTTTGTACTGCTCTGTAACGCTCTGGATGAGCTATAATTGGGGTTATACCCTCAAGTTGCAATTTAAAAATTTCATCCTCATAACCTTTTGGAAAACTTAATTTTTGAAATTCAATTAGCATATATTTAGAATTACCAAAAGTTGTAATTGGATTATCTAAAATTTTTGTCAAATTAAAATTAAAAAAAACCTCTGATGCTGGATGAATTTTAATATTAATATTTTGCTTATCTAATTCTGATTGGAGATTGTTAATTTCATTTATTACAAAATCATATGAAGTATTTTTTTTCATCATTTTAGGATGCTGAAAATGGACAGTATTAACCACATCTGTTATTCCCTGATGCTCAGCTTCTCTAAGCATATTTAAAGACATTTCAATAGATTTAGAGCCATCATCTAAGTTAGGTATTATATGATTATGAAAATCAATCATAATTGAATTTAAGTTATAATGTTAGGAACTAACAATAAAAAAAGGATTTAAGATGTTTTCTTTATTATAACTCAAACGACGATTTGATTCGTATTCTAAAACACTACCGCCAGCCTCTTCAACAATGCATTGCGCGGCACCAATATCCCATTCAGATGTTGGGCCTAATCTTGGATAGATATCTGCATTTCCCTCTGCAATACAACATAATTTTAAAGAACTGCCCATCCTAATTAATTGATGAGATTGATATTGATTAATAAACTCAGAAACTTTTTCATTTGGATGAGATCGACTTATAACAATTCTTTTTTCTTTTTTATTAGATACAGCTGTAATTTTTTGTTCTTTATCTTTATTGTATGATTTCCAAGCACCCAAACCTTCGTGAGCCCAAAATAACTCTTTTTTGTAAGGAGCATACACAGAGCCAAAGATTGGGTAATTATTGTTAATAAGAGCAATATTTACAGTAAACTCACCATTTTTTTTAACAAATTCTTTAGTACCATCTAATGGATCTACAAGCCAAAAAGTATCCCATTTCTTTCTTTCAGAATAAGGAATATCTCTCCCCTCTTCTGATAAAATAGGAATATTTGGAAATAAAGACTTTAAACCTAAATCTATGACTTCATTTGACTTTTTGTCAGCTAATGTTAAAGGAGAATTATCAGATTTTGTTTCTACTTCAAATGTAGTATCATAAATATCAAGAATAGCTTGTCCAGCATCGTAGACTATACTATTAATATTTAATATTTCATCTCTTGATAGCATTTTTATTTTATTAAATCAGCATTTTTAAGATAAGTCACAATATTAGTAACTGCATCAGTAACAGAAATACCATCTGTATCAATAACTAAGTCTGCATCTTTTGGCGCTTCATAAGGGTCATCTACTCCTGTAAGACCTTTAATAAGCCCCTCTTTTGCTTTTTTATATAAACCTTTTGTATCTCGCCTTTTGCATACCTCTAAAGAAGTAGATACGTATACTAAAATATATTCGCCATGCTGCGAAATAATTTCTTGAACATAATTTCTTGATTCTTCATATGGAGCAATTGGAGCACAAATAGCGGCACCTCTATTTTTAGTAATTTCACTTGCAACATAACCTATTCTTCTAATATTTAAGTTTCTATGTTCTTTGGAGAAGCCAAGCTCACTTGATAAATGAGTTCTTACAATATCTCCATCGAGTAAGGTGACTGGTCTCGAACCAACTTCCATCAACTTTGAATATAAACTTTTAGCAATAGTAGATTTTCCAGAACCAGATAATCCTGTAAAAAATATTGTAAAACCTCTGTTAAGTTTTGGAGGGTAAGTTTTTCTAAGTTCATCTGTTATATCAGGATAAGTAAACCATTCAGGAATATCTTCTCCAGAATTTAATTTTTCTCTAAGCTGAGTTCCAGAAATAAACATAATATCATTCTTGTTGATATTTGGATCATCAAGAGAAACATATTTTTCTTGAACTTTATGATATCCAACCATCTTAAACATAACCATCTTAATATCAAGCTCACTCTCAAAACTTTGCACTAATTCCTGCGCTTCATAAGGGCCATAAAAAGGTTTACCATTCTTATCATTTCCTGGACCAGCATGATCTCTACCTATGATAAAATGCGTACATCCATAATTTTTTCTAATAATTGCATGCCATAATGCTTCTCGCGGACCCGCCATCCTCATTGATAATGGTAACAAACCTAAAGCTGTACTGTTCTCTGGAAATTTTTGTATTATTTTTTGATAACATCTAACTCTAGTAAAATAGTCTACATCACCTTGTTTAGTCATACCTACCACAGGATGCAATAAAGCATGACCACCAATTTCTTGTGCAGCTCTTTGCATAATTTCTTTATGAGCTCTATGCATAGGGTTCCTAGTTTGAAAAGCAACTATTTTATTCCACCCATTATTTTTAAAATATTCTCTGGTTTCAATAGGGTCTAATCTTATATCTAAAAAATCATGGTGATGAGGACGCTCTACACCTATAACTTCGCCACCTAAACAAACATCTCCTCCATTTTCAAATATATACCTTACTCCTGTATGAGTTATATCCGTAGTCCCGTAAACTTTTTGAGCTTCTAAAGATTTATCATAATTCCATTTATCACTTATTTGAATTATAGCTATCAAATAACCTTCTTTATCTCTTAAAGCTAACTTATCCTTAATTTGAACTTTATCTGCTAAATCTGATTTAACATCAAGTATAATTGGCATAGGCCAGATATTACCATCTAATAATCTGTTTTTTTCTAATACAGAATTATAGTTTTCTTGATTCATAAAACCATCAAGCGGTGAAAATGCACCATTTAGAATAAGTTCTAAATCACAAAGTTGTCTGTCAGTTAGTGTATGAGACATATAATTAACTGCATCATTTTTATACTGTTCTAATTTACTTTTATCACAATAGCAGTCTATAAGATTACCACCATGTGGCTTAATTAAATTATTTGACATTATTTGAACCTTATTTAATCTCTAAGAATTTTTTAATCTTTCTCTGAAAGCTGAAGAAGACCAATCATGATCTCTTTTATGAAAGAAGGTTTCACCTTCAATATCATGACCTGTAAAATTTTTGCCTTCCCAATCAGAGCCAAGAATTCTAACGTCCCACTTGTTATTACTTAACCAATCATATAAGTCTTGCTCAGTATCATAAATAAAAACCTCATCAACAAATTTAATAGCCTTTATCATGATAAGTCGCTCTTCTAAAGTTTGAATTGGACTGTTTTTAGGTTTACCTGAAATTTTTGAATATTTATCATTTTTATCTTTTCTATCAATAGTAGGATCAGATTGAATACCTATAATGAGGTGGTCACAGACTGTTTTACAATCCTGAAGCATTAGTATATGGCCTGGATGAAGTAAATCAAAAGAACTAAAAGTAACGCCTATTTTTTTCATTTTTGAATACTCAATTTATAGTGGCGGTGCAGGGACTCGAACCCCGGACACCCGGATTATGATTCCGGTGCTCTAACCAACTGAGCTACACCGCCAAATGTATTAATTTTCTAAAAGATGATATATCATTCTAACTGCAACACCTGTTGCGCCAACTTTTGGTTGGTAACTTGGCTCTTTAGGTCCCCAAGCCGTACCAGCTATATCGAGATGACACCATGGAGTATCTCCAACAAATTCTTTTAAAAATGCTCCTGCAGTTATTGTGCCTGCACCGGCTTTTCCTAAGTTTTGAATATCAGCATATTTACCAACGATATCTTTACTGTATTCAGGCCACAGAGGTAATTCCCATACTTTTTCACCAGATGCTTCACTTGATTTCTTTATTTTGTTGATAAGTTTTTCATCATTACCCATTAATCCACTAGCCCTATTTCCAAGAGCAACTAAAACTGCACCTGTTAATGTAGCAAAATCAATCATAAACTGAGGTTTGTAATTTTTATTTACATAGGACAATACATCTGCAAGAACCAACCGTCCCTCTGCATCTGTATTTAAAACTTCAATAGTTTTACCATTAAATGCTGTTACAATATCTCCTGGTCTTTGCGCATCGCTTCCAGGCATATTTTCTGTAGATCCAATCGCAAAAATAATATTTAACTTTGGTTGTAAAATTGATACAGCATTCATCAGACCCATAACAGTTGCCCCGCCACACATATCGAATTTCATTTCATCCATTCTCGCACCAGGCTTTAGAGAAATTCCACCTGTATCAAATGTTAAACCTTTTCCAACCAGTGCAACAGGCTTTTGACTTTTTGGACCACCATTATATTCGACAATAATCATTTTAGCAGGTTCTTTTGCACCTCTTGCAACACCATAAAAACTACCTAATCCCATTTTCTCGAATTTACTTACATCATAAACTGTACATTTCATATTCTTTGCTTTAGAGATTCGTTTTGATTCATTAGCAAAATAAGTAGGTGTCAGAATGTTTGCAGGATGATTTCCTAAATCTCTTGCAAAACATACACTATCAGCTAACACTTGAGCTTTCTTAACAATTTTTTTATCAATATTGCCCCAAAAAGTTATATTTGATAGAAAATTATTTTTATTCTTATTTGATTTATAATCTTCAAATCTATAAGAACCCAAAACTAATCCCTCAATAAATGCTTGAGTCTTATTGTTTGATGAAAGCATGAATGATTTTGAATCGATATGAATAGATTTTATTTTTTTAGAGTTAATTAGGGAATACACTTTAGACCCATAAGATCTTAACTTATCATTAGTTAATTTTTTCTTATCACCAAGGTTAAAAAAAATGATTCTTTTAATTTTTTTATCTCCAGCAACTAGTAAGTAATCTCCCAAATCACCATCTGACAAATCTAATGAAACAGTGTTCAAAACTCTTTCTTTATCATCTTTATCTAAAAAGGATAGACTTTTTTGAATATTTGTATCTTTGAAACGACCGATTACTAGTAATTCAGTTGAAATACTTTTTGAATTTTCTGTGCTTAATTTATTTAAAACAACCATTTGTAAAACCCTTAAGATATTTATAAAAAACTTTTTAAATTAACTTACTATTTTAATTTTAATCAAAATAAGAAGCACAAGTTATGAACTTAAATGGAATGTTAAAAGAAAATTCATTAAAAAATAAAACAATTCTAGTGACAGGAGGAGCAACTGGTTTAGGTAAGTCTATGTCAAAATATTTTCTAGAATTAGGAGCTAATATTGTAATAGCAAGTAGAAAACAAGAAGTTCTTGATAATACAGCTAAAGAATTAATGGACTTACATGGAGGTACAGTTATAGGTATAAGTTGTGATGTTAGAAAGTATGATGAAGTTGAAAAGACTATAAATATCATAAACGAAAAGTTTGGCCAACTTGATATTCTTGTAAATAATGCTGCTGGTAATTTTATTTCTCCAACAGAAAGACTTTCTCACAAGGGTTTTGATGTTGTTGTTGATATAGTTCTAAAGGGTACTTATAACTTTAGTTTAGCTGTTGGAAAGCAATGGATAAAAAATAAACATAAAGGCAAAATGTTAAACATAGTAACAACCTACGCTTGGACAGGTTCTGGTTATGTTGCACCATCTGCTGCCGCAAAAGGAGGTGTTTTAGCACTTACAAGATCATTAGCAGCAGAGTGGGCTAAATACAACATAAATATTAATGCAATTGCTCCAGGTCCATTCCCAACAAAGGGAGCCTGGGATAGATTATTTCCAAAACCTTTCAGACCATTTGTTGACCCCAAAAAACGAATACCCTTAAAACGTTTTGGAGAACATCAAGAACTTGCAAATTTAGCTGCTTATTTAGTTTCAGATTTTAGTGATTATATGACAGGTGAAGTAGTAACAATTGATGGTGGTGAATGGATTTATAATGCAGGTGAATTTTCATGGCTTGATAAAGTGCCAAATAAATTGTGGAGCCTTATTGAGAAAGTTACTAGAAAAAAATAGTCTATTTAAAAATATCTATAGCATTAATTGGTTTTTCAATTAATTTCCCATCATATTTTACATTAAAAACACTTTTATTTTGATTTTTAAAAAATGAAATTGCAGTTTTAAATGACCCTTTTTCAAAATGTGCTGCAGAACCATCTTCTATGCAAAGGCATTCTTCTAAAGTTTTATTCTTTAAAAATGCTTCTACAGATGGTCTTCTATTTTCTTCGCCATCATAATGAGGACAGCATGTTCCTTTTAGTAATCCTAAGCAATCCAAAATCTTAAGTTCAGAAGCCCAAGAATCTGTAATACCTCTTTCGAACCAACATATTGCACCAGCACTTACACCAGATAATATTTTACCTTGCTTGTATGCATTTATGATCATTTTATCTAAACCCCAATCCTTAAAAACTGCTAGCATACTTTTAGTATTACCTCCACCAACATAAATTATATCTGAATCATCAATAATTGATTCTAGGTCTGGAGTTTTTTTAAACAAACTAATATCCTGAGGAATGCAATTGAGTTTGCTAAATGCTATATGAAAGTTTTTTATGTACTGAACATCTTCAGCAGATGCAGTTGGGAAAAATGCAATTTTAGGTTTTTTGGCAGGTGATAAATTAACAATATAATCTTCAATGACTGGTTTGTTTGGGTTTCTTCCAAAACCACCACCACCTATTGCTACAATATGTCCATCAGAACTCATAAATTATCTCCCTAACTATTAATTTTTAAAAATAAAGTTATCCAGCCCAAAATAAATGATAAACCTCCAATTGGTGCAATTGCGCCCATAAATGAAAGTTTAAATATTGATATCAGAAAAAGTGAACCTGAGAAAAATAAGATTCCAGCAATAATAAAATATCCAGACATGCTTAAATCTAATTCTAAAACTTTTGATAAAATACCAATCAATATCAAGCCTAAGCCATGAAAAATTTGATACTGAACTCCTGTTCTAAAAGTTGCCATTTTATCTGCAATAGTATTTTCTAATGAATGAGCACCAAAAGCACCTATTATTACTGATAAAGCGCAAAATAAAATTCCTATTTTAACAAATAACATTATATCTCCTTTATATAAATATTGATATTATAATTTCTTTTTTTTGCTTCTTCTAAAAATGTATGCCCTTTTAATGCATTTTCAACTGAAATTGCTCCTTTTTCAATTTTATCATCAGCAATTTGTATCGCTAAAATTGAAATATGCCAACCAGTCCATTTTTCCATTGCTGTTAAATCAGTTTCTTTATCATAGTATTCAACCGCATCAATAAAAAGATTAACTTGCTTGGTATCTTTAGTACCTTTAGCACTAATTCTCATTAAACATATATCTTCTACTCTACCATGATCTAATTTCTTTTCTAGTAATTGGTGGTAAAAATTTCTAGGCACAATCTCATTATTATCATGAATGATACTTTCTCTAGAAAATAATCCTAGTTCTCTATATGCTTTCATCCATTCCCAGTGACCTTTATACCTCAAAGTTTTATTTTCTAATACTTTTAACTTGTCTTTAAAAGTCCATGGCATTGTAGATAGACCACCTGAAGTTACAGCAGCTTCTAACTCACCTAAACCATCAAAAGTAACATTTTCAATTCCTTCAAAACATGGAACCTCTACAATTTTTCCATCTTTCAAAAAATATGCCTGCTCATCATATTCATTAGTCAAACCCTCTATGTTAAAGAATAGAGAGTAGTTCCAA
>Ga0163109_10000425_pt1 | contig 34164 bp, 37 predicted proteins | sample CRUFie1St13metaG_FD_108704 | JGI IMG/M metagenome (GOLD analysis project Ga0163109, IMG submission 108704) | Marine microbial communities from the Costa Rica Dome - CRUD Field 142mm St13 metaG | ecosystem: Environmental > Aquatic > Marine > Oceanic > Photic zone | place: Costa Rica: the Eastern...
AAAAATTAAAGTTATGATTTTAGAAATTGATCATGAAAAAAGAAGAATATCTCTAGGTTTAAAACAAACTAAATCTAATCCATGGACAGAATTTGCAAATAAATATGGAATTGGTGATAAAGTTGAAGGAAAAATTAAATCAATTACAGATTTTGGTATTTTTGTTGGCCTTGAAGGAGATATTGACGGCCTAATTCATCTATCTGATATATCTGAAGATGATGATCCAAAAAATGCTCTTGAAGAATTTAAAAAAGACCAAATGCTAAATTGTATTGTTTTTGCAATAGATGCAGAAAGAGAAAGAATTTCATTAAAATTGAGTGAATAGTTTAAAAAAAGATACATTAAACAGATCAGATATTGAAACATCTCTAAGAAAAGAATTCTCGAATTTAACTAAATCACAAATTTCTGAAGCCATAGATCTAATATTAGAATCAATTATAGAGGCAGTAGCACTTGACGAAAAAGCAGAAATTAGAGGTTTGGGCACTTTTTCAAAAAAAAGCATTAGACCAAGGAAATTTATAAATCCAAAAACTAAAAAAATTAGTTTTCTAGGAGAGACTGCAAAGATGCATTTTAAACCATCGAAGGCGCTAATTAAAAAATGATAATCGTAGCCATAGATGAAATAAATTTTGATAAGGCAATGGCTATTTTAGATAATCTCGATCCTAAAAAATGTATGATTAAGATCGGTAGCGTATCTTTTAATTCTTTGGGACAGAAAATTATTTATTATGCCTCTGAAAGGGGTTTTGATATTTTCTTAGACTTAAAATTTCATGATATCCCCAACACTGTTAAGAAATCCATTGAGGGCCTAGTTTCATTACCAATTTCAATGCTAACTATTCATACTTCTGGAGGTAAAGATATGATGTTAGCCGCCATGGAAGCAGTTTCGAATTCTAAAATAAAAGTCTTTGGGGTTACTGCTCTAACAAGTTTAAATGATGAAGATGCAATTAATGTTTTTAATAGAACCTTATCTGATCAAGTTGATGCAATGCTAGATTTGGCTGTATTAGCAGGTATAGACGGTGTAGTTTGTTCACCACATGAACTTAAACTTGTTCGTGCAAGAAAGTTTTTATTATCAATAACACCAGGAATTAGAATGCAAAATTCAAATGATGATCAAAAAAGAATAATGACTCCAAAAGAAGCAATTGATTTAGGTGCAGATTTCATAGTAATTGGAAGACCAATAACATCATCAACTAATATAAAAAAATCTTTGAATGAGATTTACAATAGTATTCAATGATTAAAGAAAATTTTGCAAGTTGTGTTTTTAAAAATGACAGGGTAATTTTCAAATCTTATGTTAATGAGTTCACAAATGATCTATATGAAGAATTTGAACTAAATGCAAAAAAAATTGGCTTGCATTCTAAAATAGATGATTTATTCAATGGTGAAAAAGTAAATTTTACAGAGGGAAAGGCTGCATGGCATACTAAATATAGAGCTGAATATAATCCAAAAAGATCTGATACCTCATCACAGAAAAAACAACAAAGTGAATTGCTTAATTTCTATGAGTTATGTTCGAATGCAAAAAATATAATAACTATTGGGATTGGAGGGTCATTTGAGGGTCCAAAAATGCTACTTGAGAATATAGATCGCCATATTGATACCAATTTTATATTTATAACCGGTTCTGATTTATCTGAATTTACTATTAAAACCAAAAAATTAAGGCCTGAAGACTCAATATTTATTATTTCATCAAAATCTTTTACAACTCAAGAAACTATAACTCTTTTAAAAGAAGCTATTTTGTGGTCAGGAGATATTAATAAGTTTGTTGCAATTACAGCAAATAAAGAAGAAGCTAAAAAATATAAAATAAAGCGCATTTTTGAGTTTGATAATGAGATTGGTGGTAGATATTCTATTTGGTCAGAAATTTCTATTCTTATAAATTGGTTGAACAAAGAAAATTTTGATGAATTTATGGCTGGTGGCAAACAGGCTGATATCGACTTAAATAATAATGAGACTTACCTAAAATTTGTAAAGACTTTGGCTTATAGTGATATTTGGCTTCATAACTTTAGGAATAAATATTCTAGAGCTGTTCTATCTTATGTATGGAGTTTGAGATCTTTTCCTAATTACGTTCAGCAACTTGAGATGGAGTCGCTTGGAAAGCAGCCCAATATAAATTCAGAATATAAAAAAACTGGCCAAATAATATTTGGAGGTTATGGGCCAACCGCACAACATTCATATTTTCAATTATTACATCAAGGAACTCAAGATGTATGCGTTGACATTATTGCAAATAAAAAAGATAAAAAAAATTTAGCTTATGCTCAGGCTATAGCTCAGTCAGAACTTCTATCACGGGGCACAAATGATTTAAAAGATCAAGAAAGGATTAATGGTAATACACCAACCAATCTTTTTTTAATGAATAATTTAGATTTATATGATCTCGGTTACTTGCTAGCAACTTGGGAACATAGAACCTACATAACAGCTTCAATATTAGAAATAAATCCTTTTGATCAATTTGGCGTAAACGCAGGCAAGATTTATACTAATAAATATCTTTACGATAAAGACTAAAAATTAACATTTCCTTTCGTTATGTCTATTAATTTAAAAAAAGTTCCTAGTACGCCCGGGGTTTACAAATTTTTTAATAAACATGAGATCATTTATATAGGTAAAGCCAAGGATTTGAGGAAAAGAGTTTCATCTTATTTTGGTAAATCTTTTAAAGATAGAAAAACTTCTCAAATAAAATTTTTAACAGATAAAGTTGAAACTTTTACAACTAAAAACGAGGTTGAGGCCTTGCTTTTAGAACAAACTTTAATAAAAGAAAATAAACCAAGATTTAATATTCTCTTAAGGGATGATAAAACATATCCATATATTTATTTTTCTTTAGATCACGAATTTCCTGGCATTTACTCTAAAAGAACAAAAAAGGGTGTTGATAAAAAATATTTTGGGCCCTTTGTAAGTTCAGATGCAGTGAAAAAATCTATTAAAGAGATACAAAAAATTTTTAAACTAAGAAATTGTAGTGATAACACATTTGCAAATAGAACTAGACCCTGTATTGAGTTTCAGATGAAAAGATGTTCAGCTCCATGTGTTCAAAAAATTAACAAAGTTGATTATTTTGAAGACATCACAAATGCAAAATCATTTCTTTCTTCATCTGATAAAAAAACTGTCGAAAGACTTACAAAAGGTATTGAAAAAGCAGTATCAAAACTGGAATTTGAAAAAGCTGCAGAAATCAGAGATCGCCTTAATAGATTAAATCTTATTAAAGAGGAGCAGTCTGTAGTCACAATGGCAGGTGACCTTGATATATTTTCTATTAGTTCTGAGATGTCCTATTTGGGAGTTTCTATTATTGTAGTTAGAAATGGAAAAATTAGAGGAACAAAAACACATCTTATTAAACAAGCTCATTTCAATACTCTTGATGATGTTTATCAAAGTGCTATTTTTAATTTTTATGATAGTCAAATGGATATTCCAAAAAAAATCCTATGTGCATATCAGCTACAAAATAAACAAATCTTAGAAAAAATGTTTTCTTCAAAGCATCAAATGAAAGTTAAGCTTATACATTCTCCCAGCAAGTCAATTAAACCAATTTTTAATCTTTGCAAACTCAACGCATCGCAGGTAATCAAAAATCATGTCAGTAAAGAGGATAAATATACATTTGCCTTCAATGAACTTAGAAATTATATTGGGAAAAAAAGTATTAACAAAATAGAAGCATATGATGTGAGTCATATGTCAGGAGAAAATGGCGTTGCATCATGTGTTGTGTTTTCTAAAACCGGTCCTGAGAAAAAAAACTATAGACTATTTAATATTCCTACTAATCTATCTGGTAATGATGTAGGGTCACTTAAACATGTAATAGAGAGAAGACTTAAATATTACAATGATCAAAATGTAAAACCAGATTTGTTATTAATTGATGGCGGTAAGAATCAATTAAATTTTGTTCAATCAGCACTAAATGAATCTAATCATAAAGATATTGACGTTTTATCTATTGTTAAAGGATCGAATCGCTTGAGAGCGTCTGAGACAATTCTTTCTTGCAAAGGAATATTAGAATTAGACAAGTATTCTAAGGCCTTTTTATTGCTTCAAGAGATAAGAGACGAATCACATAGATTCGCAATTAAGTCTCAAAGAAGAAAAAAAAGAGGCGAAGTAACTAGATCAAAATTAGACAATGTTAAAGGCGTTGGAAAAGTAACAAAAAATAGGCTTATAAAAAAATATAAAAATATAAAAAATATAAAATCCGCATCCATTCACGATTTAATGACTATTAAAGGCATTAATGAGAAGATAGCTAAGTCAATTAAAGAGATTTAATAAAATGTTGAAATTAATTAATACTTTAACAATTTCCAGAATAATTCTTGGCCCAGTAATATTTATGTTACTTGCTTTAGATATTAATAATTATTTGTCTTTACTTTTGTTCTTTTTTGCAGGATTTACCGATTATGCTGATGGATATTTAGCTAGAAAATATAATGCAACATCTCAGATTGGGGAAATCTTAGATCCAATTGCAGATAAAATATTAATAATTTTTTTATTATTTGGTTTATCTTTGCAGCTTGATAGCTATGTTATTGGCTTTGCATCTTCTATTATAGTTTCAAGAGAAATTTGGGTGTCAGCTTTGCGAGATTATAATGCCAGAAATAACAATTTGAATGCAACCAAAGTAACCTATATTGCAAAGGTTAAAACCACAGTTCAATTATTTACGATATCCATTTACTTGATAGCACTGAGTATAAATAATATGTTCTTAATTGTAATTGGAGACATATTTATAGTCATTGCATGTTTGATAACCGCTTACACAGGATACGAATATACTATTAATAGTTTAAAAAAAAATAATTAACTTCGCATGTTGATTTATAATGTTAGTAATTTAATGGGGGTCATGTTTTGAAAATAATTATTGTTAGTGGTGGTTTTGATCCCATACATTCTGGGCACATAGATTATTTAAAATCAGCTAAGAAGAATGGTGATCGACTTATTGTTGCACTAAATAGCGATGATTGGCTCATCAAGAAGAAAAGTAAATTCTTTATGCCTTTCTCAGAAAGAAAAATAATATTAGAAAATATAAGTTGTGTTGATGAAGTGATTGATTTTGCAGATGATGATAAAGGAAGTGCTATTAATGCTATTAAAAAAATTAAAAATTTGTATCCAAACGAACAAATTGTTTTTGCAAATGGAGGAGATAGAAACAAAACCAATATACCTGAAATGGTAATTGAGGATGTAGAATTCATATTTAGCGTTGGCGGCGACAATAAAGCTAATTCTTCTTCATGGATTCTAAAGAATTGGCAATATTATCACGAAGAAAGAATATGGGGCTCTTTCTACAATCTTTTTGAAGATAAGGATGTTAAGGTAAAGGAATTAATTGTAGATCCTGGCAAAGGTATGAGCTTCCAAAAGCATTTTAAAAGAAGCGAGATATGGCTTGTGAGTCAAGGCTCATGTATCGTAAACTTTTCAAAAGACGAACCTGATAATAGAAATTCGATCACTCTTAAAAAGTTTGATCAATATAATGTTCCCGTAACCGAATGGCATCAGATTACAAACCCATTTAAAGAAAAATGCCATATTATTGAAATCCAATATGGAGAAGCTTGTGTTGAAGATGACATTGAAAGAGTCGAATACTATAACGAATAAAATTTTTAAAATTAAGGCTGGATGGCAGAGTGGTTATGCAGCGGCCTGCAAAGCCGTTTACGCCGGTTCGATTCCGGCTTCAGCCTCCAAGTGAATTAAAGGAAAATATGAAAATTGGAATAATAGGTTTTGGATTTGTAGGAAAAGCTCTCTCTAATGGAATTAATGATGATGTTGAGCAGTTTAAAGTTGATCCAAAGCTTAATACTAAAGTAGAAGATTTAATTAACTTTAATCCAGAATTAGTTTTTATTTCAGTTCCAACACCGATGAATGATGATGGTACTCAAGATATTTCAATTCTAATGGAAGTTTTTAAAAAACTTAAATCGCACTCACATAAATTTTTAATTGTCATAAAAAGTACAATTCTGCCTTCAAGCCTAGATGAAATTTCAAAAATAAATGAAAATTTTGTCTTAAACCCTGAATTCCTTAGAGAAAAATATGCAAATGAAGATTTCATAAATTCTTCTACAATTATTTTTGGTGGCGATAAAACAATTTCAGAAAAAGTTTCTAAATTTTATATCCAGCATACAAAATGCTTGAACCAAAATCATATTTTTACGGATATAATTTCTGCATCATTAATTAAATACTCAATAAATTCATTTCTTGCAACTAAAGTTATTTTTTTCAATGAACTAAATCAAATTTTTAAAAATTCAGGCTCTAGTGATAGCTGGCTAAACTTCATAAATGCAATTAGTACTGATGAAAGAGTTGGTAATTCGCATATGGATGTTCCTGGACATGATTCAAGGATAGGATTTGGAGGACCTTGTTTCCCTAAAGATACTCGCGCTCTACATCAATACTCTAAAGAAGTGGGCTCAGAATTTAAACTGCTGCTGAAGGCTATCGAAATTAATAATTCAATTCGTTCTGAGTATAATGATGTTACAGATAGAGAAAAAGAACAAAACATAAATTTTAAATCTAAAGGAGAATAGTAATTTTAAAAAGCCCGAGTGGTGGAATTGGTAGACACAAGGGACTTAAAATCCCTCGATAGAAATATCGTGCCGGTTCAAGTCCGGCCTCGGGTACCACACTTTTTATTCAATAAGTTTAATTGGGCAACATATAAATAATGCTATAAAATAGCATCATAAGATTAATAGATTTTGTATAAATGAATAATAGTTTTAATGAAGATTCTCAATTGGTGGATACGATGCTGTTCATTTTTTCAAAAATAAAGGAAGTTTCGATTATTGTTTTTTTGGTAACAACATTATCAGTCATTTTTTATATTTTCCTTACTAACGAAAAATATACTTCAACTTCAGTACTTCAAAAGACATCTTATTCGCCTAATAATCAAAATAATACCTCGTCATTATCATCCCTTGGTCAATTAGCTGGCTTAACAATGGGAGCCAGTGATGAAAACAGTGAAAAAATTATTGTTAAGAGAATACAGACAAGAGAGTTCTTTGATAAGCTTGTAAGTATTCACAATGATTACCCTTCGATTATTTTTGCTGCCCTAAGTTATGAAAAAGGATCTAACAGAATAGTATTTGATAATAATATTTATGATTCTGATAAGAGTAAATGGGTAAAGAATATAAATAATCAGGATATTCATGAAGAATTTCTTGATAACCTATCCATAAAATTTAACTTAGATGACAATCTTATCTATATGACCTATGAACATGCATCGCCTTATTTTGCTCGTGAAATTATATCTTCAATTACTAACTTATATAATCAAGAATATATGAAAAAGTCATTAAAAGAATCGACTGAAGCAATTGATTTATTAATGATAGAGATTGCTAATTCTGTTGACCCAATAATTAAAAATAATATTGCTTCACTTGTTCAAAATCATTATCAACAGAAAATGTTTGCTAGCATTAAACCTGCACTTTCTTTTATTGAGCCTCCATATGTACCAGATAATAAATCTTCTCCGGGATTTGTATTCTATACATTGCTTGGTATTTTGCTTGGAATCGTTATTGGCTGTATTTATGTTTTATTATTTAGTAATAACAAAAGATACAATTAATCAACAATTTTAGATATATAGAAGAACGGGGAAATTAATATGAAGAAAGCTTTTATTACAGGAATTACTGGCCAAGATGGGTCTTATTTAGCCGAGCTTTTGTTAGATAAAGGATATGAAGTACATGCAATAACAAGAAGGTCTTCTGTTTTTACCACAAAACGTATTGATCATATTCTTGATCATAAAAGTCTCTACACTTATCATGGTGATCTTTCTGATTCCAGCAATTTACATAGACTCATAACTACAATTAAACCCGATGAAGTATATAACCTTGGAGCTCAATCACATGTTGCTGTATCATTTGATGTCCCAGAATATACTGCTGACGTTGATGCTTTAGGCACAATAAGATTATTAGATGCAATAAGAGATTTGGGAAAAGAGTGCAAATATTATCAGGCTTCCACGTCAGAACTATATGGTGGTATACCTGGAACCGAGCCTCAAGATGAAAATACTCCTTTTTATCCTAAATCACCATATGGTGTTGCAAAATTATATTCATACTGGATTTGTGTCAACTATAGAGAGTCCTATGACTTGTTTGCATGTAACGGAATTCTTTTTAATCACGAATCTCCACGAAGAGGGGAAACCTTCGTAACTAAAAAAATAACCAAAGCAGTAGCAAAAATTTATCAAGGCAAGCAAGATAAATTATTTTTAGGCAACCTGGATGCAAAGAGAGATTGGGGCCATGCAAAAGATTATGTTTATGCCCAATGGCTAATGCTTCAACAAGATAAGCCTAAAGATTATGTTATAGCAACTGGTGAAACATATACAGTAAGAGATTTTGTTGAGCTCGCTTTTAAAGAAGTTGGTATAGATATAATTTGGAAAGGAACTAATGTTAATGAAAAAGGCATAGATAAAAAATCTGGAGCTATTTTGGTTGAAGTTAGTCCCGAATATTTTAGACCTGCTGAAGTTGAGCTTTTGCTTGGAAATCCGTCATTAGCAGAAAAGGAATTAGGATGGAAACGAAAGATTTCATTTCAAGATCTTATATCAATGATGGTTCAATATGATCTTCAAAATGATGATTATGGCGGCAATGAATGAGCATTCAATTTGATATAACTGAATCAAATTTAATAAATGGAGTAAAAATAGTTACTCCATCTATCTCTGAGGATGCTAGAGGGAACATATGGACTTCGTATACTACTGATAGCATAAAAAAAATTATTCCAGAAGGTCTTCACTTCAAACACGATAAATTTTCAAAATCAAAAAAAAATGTATTAAGGGGCCTTCATGGGGATCATAAGTCTTGGAAGTTTGTTACATGTGTATATGGTGAAATTTATCAAGTTGTTGCTGATTTGAGAGAGGAATCAGATTCTTTACTAAAATGGCAAAGTTTTGATATAAGCAATATCAATCAAAAGCTAATTTTAATTCCTCCTGGAGTGGCTAATGCATATTATGTAAGAAGCAAAGAAGCTATATATCATTATAAATTAGCTTATCATGGTAATTATATTGATGCTGATGAACAATTTACTGTCTCATGGGATGATCCAAGACTTAATATTTCATGGCCAACTAAAGAACCAATATTATCAATCAGAGATGCAGAGGCACATAATGGAAAAAATTGAACATGACGGAAAGATAATTTCTATAATTTACAGAGATGATGACTGGGTTGAAGGACTAAATTTCATCACCCCAAATGAGCTTTTTGTTCAAGCTGGATCTTGGTGGTATCAAAAAGGAGAAATATTACAAAATCATATTCATACTGACTATGTTAGGGAGGGCACTAGAACGCAAGAAACTGTCTATGTGAAAAAAGGTTCCATGCGGTGCTTAGTCTTCACAGAAGAAAAAACTTTTTTAAGAGATTTCATTCTCTATGAAGGTGATTTAGCAGTTTTTGCTTTTGGAGGTCATGGATTTGAAATACTTGAAAATGATACAAAAATTATTGAATCTAAGAATGGTCCATTCACAAGTGTTGAAAAAGATAAAATTAAATTTTAAAAGGTGCGATTATGAAACTAAATCTTGGTTGCTGGCATAGATATATTCCTGGTTTTATTCACGTTGATTTATGCGACATGGATCATATTGACTATAAGACTAGTATTGACGACTTATCTATGTTTGATGACTCGTCTGCATCACTTATATACTCAAGTCATTCATTTGAATACTTCAATAGATCGGAGGCAGTTGACGTTCTAAAAGAATGGCATAGAGTTTTAAAAATTGGAGGCATTTTAAGATTAGCCGTACCTGATTTTGATAGTCTTGTTGAAGTCTATAATAAAACTAATGAAATTGAAAAAATTCTTGGACCTTTATTTGGCCAAATGAATATTGATAATGGCGAAGAGGAACAAATCCTATATCATAGAACTTCATATAATTTTAAAAGTCTTTCAAAGTTACTAAGTGAAAACGGATTTAAAGATATAAGACGATACAGATGGCAAGACACAATTCATAAAGATTATGATGATCATTCACAAGCATATTTCCCTCATATGGATAAAGAAAATGGCATTCTTGTAAGCTTAAATGTAGAGGCAGTTAAAAATGGATGATTTTATTATGCAAATGCGCCCTTGGTTTGATGAGAATGAAAAAAATGCGTTAGTAGAATTGTTGGAAAATGAAACTTTCTTAACTGAGTTTAGACATACTCTAAAATTTGAAGAAGAAATTAAAAGCTATACAAAGGCAAAACATTGCATACTCGTCAATAACGGAACGATCAGCTTATCTATTGCAGCTATGGCTTTGGATATCAAGCCTGGGGATGAGGTTTTAGTTCCAAATTATACAATGGTTGCAACACCCAATTCTGTAAAAATGCTTGGAGCGAAACCTATTTTTGTTGATGTAGAAAAAGAAACCCTATGTATTGATATTAATGAATTAGAGAAAAAAACTAGTAAGAAAACCAAAGCTTTAATGTTTGTTAGTGCCAATGGAAGATACCCAAGTTATGATTTTAGAGAATTAAAAGAATTTTGTGATAAGAGAAATATTTATATCATTGAAGATGCAGCACAATCGCTAGGCTCATTTTATCCAGATAATATCCATATAGGATTAAAGGGACATATTGGAAGTTTTTCTTTTTCTATGCCAAAAATTATTACGACTGGTCAAGGTGGCGCTTTAATAACTAATGATGATTCTTTAGCCCAAAAAATTAAAAAACTAAAAGATTTTGGAAGATCTAGTGGTGGAAACGATATACATGACTCAATTGGATTTAATTTTAAGTTCACTGAAATGCAAGCCGTCGTTGGAATATCACAGATGAAAAAATTGGACTACAGAGTTAAAAGAAAAAAAGAGATTTACAAGAGATTTCAAGATAACTTGAATGATATAAGCAATATAGAGTTTTTTAATCACGATTTTCAAAATACAGCCCCATGGTTTATTGATTGCATGGTTCATAACAGAGATGGTCTTCAAGAATTTCTTAAAGATAATAATGTTGGATCTAGGATTATGTATCCTCCGCTAAATAGACAAAAAGCCTACAATCTGCCAGGAGATTTTCCAATATCATTTGAAATTGGTGAAAAGGGGCTTTGGCTTCCGTCAATGGCGCAGTTGACAGATTCTGAAATCGATTATATCTGTAACTTAATAAAAGATTATTATGGATGAAAATAAAGGAAATGATCTCAGCATTCTCATCTCGACTCATGATCAAAATTCATCACTTTGGAAGCCTTTAGAAAAATCATATGAATTATTTTGGAGTAAGTTAAATTATCCACTTTTTATTACATCTAATTTTAAAGAAAATAATCCTTCAATTTTTAATTTTTTAAAAGTTGGAGATGAAAAGTCATGGTCAGATAACATATTAAAATGCCTAGCAAAGATTGAATCAAAATATGTTATGTTTTGTTTTGATGATACTTTTTGGAAAAAAGATATTGATAATTTCGAATTTGAATCTTTAGTAAGCGAATGTATTGAAAATAATTGGAATTATTTGAGACTTCATCCAAGTCCTCGCTCTAATAATGCTATTTCAAAAAAAATTTCACTTATAAAACCTGGAAGCAAATACAGGGCTAGCGTTGCATTTGCAATATATAAGAAAAATATTCTAATTTCTTTGCTAAAAGAAGATGAATCTGCATGGGATTTTGAAAAAGATGGATCAATAAGGTCGAGTGAATATGATAATTTTTACCACATTAACTTTGAATTGCTCCCATATCATAATTTAGTCATAAAATCGAAGTTAGAACCATTTGCCAAAAAAAATATACAGAATCAAGGCATTGATCTTTCCGAATTAGAACTTTCTAGCATGTCGCTATTTTCTTCCTTAAACTTTAATTTTTATAAGAAGATTTATAATCTTAAAAACAAGATTTTTTTTATGCTAGGCATTAATTGATATATACATGATTGAAATATTTTATATTATTGTCTGGTTCGGATTGGTGCTGTCGGTAATTGTAGACAATTTGGTGGTTATTTCTAGGTTTGCTGCTGCTTCAGTTGGATCAAATGCGATTGGGGCATATATGTCTCAAGTTCTTTCTCTGCTATCAAGATTTTCCGTGGTGTTGTTTCTCCCATTTTCAGCTCTTCTTATAGATTTAGGTGCTGAATCATACAATTTCATTTTCTTATATTTTATTTGTGCTGTTTCAATGGTATTAATCATAACTTCACTATTTATTAGTCGAGATCATTTTTACAAGTTTTTCATATTGAGAGTAAAAAAATTATTGCCTAATAAAAAACTGATTAACAATGAGATCATTAAATACAACATTGTAAAATCAGACATTAAAAATACACTCTTCATAGCATCTTTTTTTGTTGCCTTTATTAATGTTATTGGTCTTACAGTACCAATTATAATTTCTTCGATATATAGTGAGTATTCAACATTTCTCTCACACCTAGGAGGAATAATTAATGTTTCAGCAACTCTTGTAAATACCTTTATCCTTGAAAGAAAAATTTCTATTTCATTTGAATCAAATCTAGAAAATGACAGAATTCTTGTTTTACTAATTATTTCTAGAATCTGTGCATATTTTTTTGTAGCTATATTTTTCTTGTCTTGGTTTCAATTAACGCAGTAGAGAGCTAAGAATGGAATTAGTAAACAATAACCTCAGATTAGCAATGATTTTTGCACTTTCATTTGTTGGTAATGCTTTATTTATGGAAATACCTTTAATGTTTTTTCTTATAATTTTTTGTTCCATTCTCTTATATAAACAAAAAAATAATATCGACAATACAAATATTGTTATTTTTATGATTATTAGCGGCATTCTCGTATCCTTTTTTATGAAAAATATAATTGAGCCTAGAGCCTACGATATTTATTACTTCATGTGGCCTATTTACTTAATAATGTTTATGACATTTTGTATAAAAGAAGACATATTTAGCACTTTTAGACCACCACTATTTCTTACAGCAATATTAAGTATTTTTTTCCTGATAGGAGCAATGATTTATGAAGATGAGACAGGAAGAGCATATTTTATTTTTGGAGCAAATGTTTTGTATCGACTTTTTTTATTTTTGTCATTTCTTCAAATAATCCATGCAAAAAATATTGTAATTAAGTTGTTTTTCTTTTTAATTGGCATTGCTGGAGTTTATTTCACTGGTTCGAGAATGGGGATGCTACTTGCACTTGGGTTTTATTCAATATATTTTCTTTCTCCTTACAATAACTCAAAGTTTTCACTAAAAAAGTCGTTGAAGTTGGTATTCATTATTCCAATTATTTTAACTTTTGTAGCACTAAACTTTGAATTTATATATGACTTATATAATATCCTTGTAAATTCAGAGGGATTGATTTCAAGATTATTAGTTTTAACAGGTGGTAGTATTTCGATAAGAATTCAATTTCTTTCAACTTTTTTAGAACATTGGAGTTTTTTTGGCACACAATCAAAAATCTTTGAATTCTTCTACTTTAAAGATTATTTTCCATATCCTCATAATATTATTGCAGAATTAATTTTCTATTACGGTTTTCTTGGAATTGTCATCTCAGGAATAATAATATTCGAATATGCAAAGACTTTTATAAGATTTTTTAAAAAGATTACATTATCTCCAATTGAAATAGCATTTTTGATAATTTTCCCCTCAACACTAGCATCTGGTGACATTGTTGATGGCTTGTTGGTGTTATTCTATTCAGTTTCAAGTTTTTTGATTTGGTGTAAAAAGATTGGTTTACAGTTAAATGATAAAAATTTTAAAAATATTAATCTAATTAACTAGATGAAAATATTATATTTACATCAATATTTCAATACACCATCTATGTGGGGATCTCATCGTTCTTATGAAATGGCAAGGCGCTTAGTTAAGTATGGACATGATGTACATATTGTTACATCTTATATGAATGACCATAAATCTAATGAAGGTAAATCAAAAATTGATAAGCCCTTTAATACAATTGAGGATGGTATTAATGTTCATTGGATACCGGTAAATTACTCAAACCACATGACGTTTTATAAAAGAATTTTTGCTTTCATAAAGTTTTCTATATTCTCTATACCTTATATGTTTAAAATTAAAGCAGATATGATTTACGCTACTAGTACGCCGTTAACGGTATCGATTCCAGCAATTGTGTGTAAATTTTTTACAGGAATAAAGTTTGTTTTTGAAGTAAGAGATTTATGGCCAGAATTGCCAATAGCAATTGGCGCATTAAAAAATCCTTTTTTAAAATTTTTTGCAAGAAGACTTGAAGCATTATCATATAAATATTCCGATGGGATTGTTGCTCTGTCACCTGGAATGAAGGATGGCATTATAAAATGTGGACAAAATCCAAAAAAGATTGCAGTAATTCCAAACTTATGTGACTTTAAAAGATTTTCTAAAGATGTTCCATCAATAAGAACTAAATTTAAATATATTAAGGATGATGAGCCTCTTTTGGTATTTGCTGGAGTTTTTGGAGAAATTAATAATGTTGATTGGATAATTGAATTAGCACAAGAACTAGAAAAACTATCATCTAAATCAAAAATACTCCTTATTGGTGATGGAAAAACAAAATCAGAAATAATTGTTAAAGTTAATAATTTGAATCTTGAAAATCGAGTATATATTGAAGATCCAATCGCAAAAGATTTAATGCCATTAGTTTTAAAGAATAGTACTTTATCTATAATTACATTTAGTGATTTGCCAGCAATGAGAAACAACTCTGCAAATAAATTCTTTGATGCCCTCGCAAGTAACACGCCAGTTGTTATTAATTTTGGTGGTTGGATCAATACTTTAGTTAAAGAAAATAATTGTGGAGTTGATTGTTGGCAAAAATCGGTAAAAGATGCGGCCATTGAAATTAATAATAAGATCCAGAATAAAGAATGGATAGAGGCAGCTGGAAGAAATGCTGGTCAATTAGGTAAAAAATATTTTGACAGAGATCTCGCTGCTCATAATTTAAACCTAATATTAAAAGCAGTTCTAAATAACGAAAAAAATCTAAGCAAATATGCTCCTGAAGATTATAATTTAGATTAATTATGTATAAATTCTTTTTCAAGAGGCTTATAGATTTGATTCTCTCTCTTTTTGGATTAATAATTTTTAGCCCACTTTATCTTTTCATATCTATATTAATTTTTTTTCAACTTGATGGACCTATTTTTTTTCGGCAATCAAGGGCAGGCAAAGATGGCAAAGAGTTTTCAATGATAAAATTTAGAACTATGACTCACAGATTTAAAGAAAAAGGACTTTCTGAGAGTGATGCCATTACAAAACTTGGGTCTCTCTTAAGAAAAACAAGTCTTGATGAAATTCCTGAACTATTCAACATACTTAAGGGAGATATGAGTATTATTGGACCAAGACCATTGTTGTTAAAGTACGTACCCAGATATAGCAAAAAGCATTTAAAAAGGCTTAATGTTAAACCTGGACTTACAGGATTAGCACAAATTTCAGGGAGAAATTGTTTGAGTTGGAGTGAAAAATTTGATTTAGATATTGAATACATCAATAATTTGAGTATGCTCACAGACATTAAGATTTTTTTTAAAACATTCTTTGTTGTTTTTAAATCAAAACATACAGATCCAGATAATGATGAGCATATGAGTGAGTTTATAGGATACGAAGATGAATAATAATTTATGTATAGTAACTGGATGTAACGGCGATATTGGAAGATCAATAGTTGCTTCATTTAAGAAGAAAGGATTCACAGTTTTAGGAATTGATAAACATAAAAATTTTTTAAACAATATAGATATCCCATTTCAATATGATTTAAAGGAACTAATTAATAAAGAAAGCTATTTTGCTAAATTTCAAAAAGACTTAGATAAAACACTCCTAGAATACAAATTAAGAGTAGTGGTTAATAATGCTGCTATTCAAAATTTAAGTAAAAATAATATAAGTGATATTAAAAAATTTAGAGATTCATTAGATGTAAATACAATAGCGCCGCTATTAATTTACAGACTTGTATCAAAAAGTTTGTCTAAAAATAAAGGTTGTCTTATAAATATTGGTAGTATTCATTCAAGCCTCACAAAAGATAAGTTTGGTTTGTATGCCGCATCAAAAGCAGCACTAAAAAGCTTAACTTCTTCAATTGCTATTGAAAATAAAGGAAAAATTTTAACGTACTTAATTGAACCAGCAGCAATAGACACAAAAATGTTAAGGTCTGGGATAAAAGATAAAGAAAAATTCAATAAATTAGCAAATTTTCATCCTTCAGGAACCATTGGCTCTCCAGATGATATAGCTAATATCATATCCTTTCTTTATGATGCAAAAATAAAATTTCTGCATGGCACTTGCATTGATCTCAGTGGCGGAATAAAAAATATTCTCCATGATCCAGACTAAGCCTATGAATGAAGATAATTATATACTTCCGGAAGGTTTGATTTGGGATAATACGACTTCAAAGTTTTTATTTGTGGATATCAAACTGAATTCTATTTTTCAAATAGAAACCTATTCCCCTATGAAAATAAAGAAGATACATACTTTTGATGAAAGCATAGGCTTTATTCACTGTTTAAATGACAGCGAAATTTTATGTGGCATGAAATCAGGATTAATGATATTTAATAGAAGTTCAAAAGTTTGTAAATATATATGTAATATTTCAAAAAAAAATTTCAGATTGAATGATGGATTCGTTGATAAGAATGATATTGTTTGGTTTGGCCAAATGCACGAAGATGATTTATTAATTTCTGATAAAAACAAAGGCACGTTTTATAGTTTTAACCTTAATAAGGGAACTCTTGTTGAGGAAGATAATGATTATCTAATTCCAAATGGACCAGTTATCTCACCAGATAATAAATGGATATATCACTCTGATTCAAGTAAGGGAATAATATATAGATATAAGTATTCTATGCAAAACTTGAATCTTGATACCAAAGAAATTTTCTTAAACTGTAATCACTATTCACCAAATAATCCATCTCCTGATGGTATGATAATTGATAGAATAGGCAATCTGGTAGTTGCAATTTGGGGAGAAGGGGAGGTTTGGATCATATCTACAGAATATCAAAATAAAATAATAAAAAGAATTAAGATTCCAGCTGTTAATGTTACTAATGTATGTTTTAGTGACCAAGAAAAAATAAGGGCTTGTGTTACATATGCCGCAACAAAGTTTTCAAGCGGAGGAATTTATGAACTTCCATCAAGTGAATTATAAAAGAGTTTTTTTCAACATTTAGGATCGCCATGAAAGTATCTGTAATTGTACCTATTTATAATGTTGGTAATTACGTATATCAATGCGTTACATCAATAATGAATCAAACCTATACGGATATAGAAATTATTCTTGTTATTGATGGAGCAACTGATGATTCTGGATTAATTTGTCATAGCCTAGCTAAGAGCGACAGTAGAATAAAAATTATTGAGCAAGAAAATGCTGGATTAGTTACTGCTAGAAAAAAAGGTTTAAATTTGGCCTCAGGAGAATATATTTTTAATTTAGATGGAGATGATTGGATAGATTCAGATTGCATTGAAATTCTTATGAAACAAGTCTTTGATCATAACGTAGATATTGTAATTGCTGGCTATCAAAGAGAATTTATTGGCAATCTCGAATTAATAAAACCTAATATTAAAGCTGGTGTTTACAATAGAAAAGATTATATACATAAGATATACCCTAAACTAATTTCTATGGGAACATTTTTTAGGCATGGAATTTCTACTTTTTCATGGGGAAAGCTTTTCAAAAAAAGCATACTATTTGATGTTCAAATGTCAGTACCAGAGCAGATAACTATTGGTGAAGATACAGTAGTTACTTATCCAGCAATAGCAAAAAGCCAAAGCATATCAATTATTGAAGAGTCAGTGTATTTCTACCGTCAAAGAGCAAAGTCTATGTTGAAGGTGGTAGAAGAGCCACTGAAGGAATTAAATAATATTAAATTCATGATAGATTTTTTACAATCTCAACTTAATAAGAATTGCGATTACGATTTTAAAAATCAAATCAAATATTATCTAGTTGCTCTATCAATTATAAGAACTGGAGCTTTCTTAAATTACGATAATTTTATTACTGGAATCTTTCAAGGAGAACAGATTATCGATAAAAAAATTGTCTTATATAGTTCAGGTGCTTTTGGTCAAAATATTTATCGCAGGCTTGTTGATGGTGAATTTAATATTATTGGATGGGTCGATGAGGATACATTTGAAAGCAAGGCATTTGGACTTCCTGTTATACCAATTGGCGATATAAACAAACTGAATCCTGATATTATTATTATTGCAACTCTTGATCGTGAAGTATATTTAAGCATTTCTTCAAAAATAAACAATCTTGTTAAAAAACATATCAATTGCATATACCCAATACTTAATGAAAGATTAATTAATCATTCTGCTGATCATATTTTAGGAAATCAAATAAATGAATAATAAACTAGTCATTTTAGGCGGAAATCCAGAAACAGCTGCATTTGTAAGAAGACTAAAAGATTTTGAAGTTTATACAATTGTAATAGACCCAAATATTAACGCACCAGCAAAAAAATACTCAGATGAGTCACATGAAGTTGATGTTCTTGATATAGACGCATTGTTAAGTCTTCTAAATAAATTAGATTTTGATGGTTTAATAGTTGGTGTTGCTGATATTTTAGTTCCTTCATATTTTAAGGCATGCCAGCATTTTAACTTAAGTTGTTATGCCAATAAGAAAACTATCGAAGCCTTTGGTTCTAAAGATGGTTTTATAAAAATTTGTGGTGAGAATCATATTAATGTTACTCCTAGATTTAATCTCGATGATCATGAGCTTAAAAATGAGGACTTACCCGTTTTAATAAAACCAGTAGATAATGGAGCGGGAGTTGGCATGACTATCTGCAATGAGATAACTGAGTTAGATGCAGCAATAAACCATGCATTAGAGAATTCAAAATCTAAAAGAATTCTTATTGAAAAATACATGAATTGTGACGACTTTTTTGCTTACTATACTTTTGTTGAAGGTGAAATATATTTAACGGCAACTGCCGATAGACACAAATCTCGACAAAACAATTCGGGCAGTCCAGTTTGCATTGGCGCGCTTTATCCAAGCAAATATCATGAAGAATTTTCAAATGAAATGAATGATAAAATAATATCTATGCTTAAAAAATTAGACGTTACCGATGGCGTCTTAAATATTCAATTTTTTAAAGATAATGATGGTTTTTATGCTTATGATCCAGGTTTTAGACTTCAAGGGGAAGCACCACATATTCATATTTTTCATGCGCTTGAAATTGATCAAATAGAATTACTTTCAAATTTTGCATTATCCAAAAGCTCAGATTATGCTAGCAACAAACTTAATAACAGACATGTTGGAGATAGTCTTTATGCTGCAACTGGCTGGGTGCTTCTTAAAGAAGGAACAATATTTAGCATAAAAGGCTTAAACAAAATAAAAGCTTTAAAAAGTTACAGAGATTGCATACAAAGATTAGATATAGGTGATGCTGTAACTAAAGATATGATAGATACTGAAAGGCAAGTATTCGCTCGTTTTTATTTTCAAAATGTTAATATAAGAAGTTTAAAAAAAGATTTAGATAAGTTTTCTAGATTATTAGAAATACGCTCAGAAAACTCATCTTTAATATCGGACATATATGATGGTAGCTTTCTATGAACAAAAAAAATATAAATAAAAATAGTAGAGTGGCAATTGTGACCGGTGGTACTAAAAATATTGGCTTGGCAGTTTGCAAAGCTTTATTAAAAAATAATATTAAAGTTGCTATTGTTGGTAGCAATGACGATAGTATTAAAAATACTTTTAATCAATCTGAAATCGCCATTTTTAAAGAAAGTATTGTTAAAGGGTATGTTTGTGACCTATCAAATACTACAAACATAAAAGATTTAGTTACTGAAGTTTCAAATGACTTTGGAGGAATTGACATAATTATTAACTCTGCCGGGATATTAGATCTTTCTAAGGTTGAAGAAACCTCAATAGAAAAATGGAATGAGACAATGGCTATAAACTTAACTGCACCATTTTTTTTAGTTCAAAATGCTTTAACTTTTTTAAAAAAGTCCAGCTTACCTAGAATAATTAATATTGCATCTAATGCAGGTAGAATGGGTGGTTATGCAAATGGTATGTCATATACTGCCTCCAAGGGAGGTCTAATATCTCTAACATATGGTCTGGCAAGACAATTAGCTAAATGGGATATTACTGTTAATTGTGTTGCTCCAGGTACAATAGAATCTGACATGTTAGAGTCAAGAGACCCACATATCAAAAATAAATTATTAGAAAATTTTCCACTAAGAAGATTTGGAGATTGTGATGAAGTATCTGAAGCAGTGATGTATTTTGTGAGTGAAAAGTCATCTTTTACGACTGGAGCTGTTCTAGATGTAAACGGTGGTCTTTTTACTGGATAAAAATGAAAGGGAGTATTCATGAACACTGATTTATTTAGTTTAGCTAACAAAAATGCTCTTGTAGTCGGTGGTGCGGGTGATTTAGGCTTTGCAATATTAGAGGGGTTTGTTGAAGCTGGAGCATCTGTGATGTGTATCGATAAAGACGTCAAAGGCAAAGAAAAAATTAAATCATTAAAAGCTTATGGCAAAGCTTATTTTTTAGAAGTAGACATAACCAATGAAGACGAAATTATTGACTCAATTACAAAATCAAAAGAAATATTATCAGGCAATATTGATATTTTAGTAAACTCAGCTGGAATCCAGAGAAGAGCGTCAAGTGAGTTATTTCTAAAACAAGATTGGGATGATATTTTATCAATAAACCTTACATCGGCATTTAGTTATTGTCAGATTGTTGGAACAGAAATGATAAGCCAAGGATATGGAAAGATTATAAATATAGCTTCCATGCAAAGCTTTTTAGGAGGCATAACAATTCCTGCATATGCTGCCTCTAAAGGTGGCATTGCACAATTAACCAAAGCTTTATCAAATGATTGGGCTGCAAAAGGTATTACTGTAAATGCAATTGCACCTGGATATATGGATACTCAGCTTAATACAAATTTAGTAAATGACCCTGTAAGAAATAAAGAAATATTGTCAAGAATTCCTATACAAAGATGGGGAAATCCAGAAGACTTAAAAGGTTGCGCAGTCTTTTTGGCAAGTGATGCAAGTAAATATGTCACAGGGTCTATAATTCCTGTTGATGGTGGGTTCTTAGCAAGGTAAAAAATATGAGCTCAAATCAATTAAAAAATCTTGATTGTTGTCCAATATGTAAAAAAACAAATACAAAATCGGTTTTTAAAACAGAATATTTAAACAAAATTATTGATATAAAAAGATGTAAAAGTTGTGATTTTGATTTTGTCAACGAAAATATCTCACCTCAAGAAGGTTCACATGATTTAACTTCAGAAACACCAGAGGATGTTCTTAATAATTATTATTTGAATTATAAAGCTGATGAAAAAGTTGCATATTCATCTTTGCAAAGAAGAATGCCAATTTTTGAAAAACTCTATGGGGACAAAATTAAAAATGTACTAGAGATAGGTTGTGGTCCTGCAACTGCATTTTCTTGGTTTAAGGATCAAAATGTTCATTGGGTAGGTAACGAAGTTGATAAAACGGCTCTTGATCATGCTAAAAAATTAAATCTCCCAGTCTCATCATCAAATATTGAAAATTACAAATCAGAATTTGATTTAATATACTTTCATCAGGTTTTAGAGCATGTAATGGATCCAGTTGATTTTTTAAAAAAAGTTAATAGTGCTTTAAAGCCTGGAGGCATAGTTGGAATTGGTGTACCAAATAATAATGGCTTTACAGCAATTTTTAGGCGATTTTTTAAAAAAAAATATCCATTAGATTATGGATTTATTCAGATTCCATATCATCTCAGAGCGTATAACTCAAAATCTATAAATAAACTGTGTAACATTTGTAATTTCGATGTTTGCGCCGTTAATGAAGTCACTCACTTTGATTTAAAATACGGAGAATGGTACGCAAAGAAAAATTCTCTTATAGCTAGATTAATTTTTAATATGGGAGCTAAGTTAGGTTTTGGAACATTGCTCTATGCAGTTGCTAAAAAAAGATAGAAGATGAGTAAAATTAAGTCATCATGGCCCAATTTTTCAAAAGAAGAGTCTGAAATAGTCAAAAAAGTATTACTGTCAAATAGGGTTAATTATTGGACTGGTAAAGAGTGCAGAAAATTTGAAAAAGAATTTGCCATATTTACAGATGTAAAATATGCAATAGCCTTAGCCAATGGAACTGTCGCGATAGACTTAGCACTTATAGCGCTTGGTATCGGTTATGGTGATGAAGTTATTGTAACTTCAAGGTCTTTTATAGCATCTGTATCCTCTATAGTGAACGCAGGTGCAGTTCCCATATTTGCTGATGTGTGTGAAAACTCTCAGAATATAAAAACTTCAAACATTAAAAATTTGATTTCTTCAAAAACTAAGGCAGTTTTGTGCGTTCACTTGGCTGGATATCCTTGCGAAATGGACAATATAAATAAATTAGCAAAAGAACATAAGCTTTTTGTTATAGAAGATTGTGCACAGGCACACGGTGCAAGATATAAAGGAAAATCTGTAGGCTCCTTTGGTGATATTGGATGCTGGAGCTTTTGTCAGGATAAGATTATGTCTACTGGAGGAGAAGGAGGAATGGTTACTACAAATAGTAAAAAACTCTGGGAAAAGATGTGGTCTTACAAAGACCATGGTAAATCTTATGATGCTGTTTATAAAAAGAAACATCCACAAGGTTTTAGATGGCTTCATGAAAGTTTTGGGACTAATTGGAGAATGATCGAGATTCAAGCAGCTATAGGATTGGTTCAACTAAAAAAAATGTCTAGTTGGACAAAAAAAAGAAATTATAATCAGACCAAGATATGGAATGCTTGCAAACAAATTGTCTCATTAAGAGTACCTGAATTTAATAATAAAAATTGGAAATACTTTCATCCTGGGAATGTTCATGCAGCATATAAGTGTTATGTTTTTTTACGAAAAGAAAAAATTAAAAAATCATGGAATAGGGACAGAATAATAAAAGAAATAGTTAAAAATAACGTACCTTGCTTCTCAGGTTCATGCTCAGAAATTTATAGAGAAAAGGCTTTTAAAAAAACATCTTTTAGACCTAAGAATAGGCTGAAAGTTGCAAAAGATCTTGGAGATACATCTTTAATGTTTTTAATTCATCCAAATCTCACGAAAAAAGAGCTTGACCATACATGCATCATAATTAAAAAAGTTATGAATAAAGCAACAAAAAAAGAAGTGTAGTAATGAGCAAGATACTAGTAACAGGGGGAGCAGGGTATATAGGCTCTCATACTGTACTTGAATTAGTTAATAATAATTTTGAAGTAATTGTGATTGATAATTTCTGTAATTCTTCCCAGACTTCTCTTGAAAGAGTGGCTAAGATAACAGAAAGAGATTTCGAAATTGTTAATTGCGACATTTGTTCAAAAGAACAAATAAGAGATGTTTTTAAAAAAAATAAAATTAATGATGTAATTCATTTTGCTGGCCTTAAATCAGTAGCTGAATCGATAAATAATCCTATTCTTTATTTTGAAAATAATATTTATGGTACTTCTTGTTTACTTGACGTTATGAACGAATTCAAGGTAAACAATTTTATTTTTAGCTCTTCTGCAACAGTATATGGAATTGAAGCTCCTGTTCCATATACAGAAGATATGAAGTTAGGAACTGCTTCGAGCCCATATGGTTTTACGAAAACCGCAATTGAACATTTAATGAAAGGCATATCAATCAAAAATTCAGAATTTAAAGCTATATCTCTCAGATACTTTAATCCAATTGGAGCACATCCATCAGGAAAAATTGGAGAAGATCCTATCGGTGTACCAAATAATTTATTACCTTATATTTCTCAGGTTGCTGCTGGAAAAAGAGATAAATTGTCAATTTTTGGTAATGATTACTCAACACCAGATGGGACATGTAGAAGAGACTATCTTCACGTAATGGATTTAGTTGATGGTCATATTGCTGCTTTGAGGTATCTTAATGATGAACAAACAAATCAATATGAAATATTCAATTTAGGCACTGGTAAAGCAGTTTCAGTTTTAGAGATATTAAATAAGTTTGTGGAAGTAACAGATATAAAAATAGCATATGAATATGATGAAAAAAGGCCTGGAGATTTACCAGAGTTTTGGGCTGATGCATCAAAAGCAAACAAAATTCTTAAATGGAAATGTCGAAGAGATCTTGCAACAATGATAGAAGATACTTGGCGATGGCAATCAAATAACCCAGATGGCTACTAACACATTATGATTAATTTCAAAAATTTAAATAAAAATGAACCTTATAAAAAATTATATGATTTATATCGCAAATCATTGAATAAAGACCAACAAACAATTGAAGCATTATTAGTTGCATCATTTTGTCCTGAAAAAAATACATCTGATGCACGTTATGTAAATTTAAAATTTATTGATAATAATGAGTTTATATTTTTTTCAAATTACAATTCACCAAAGTCTAAGCAGTTTAATAGTAATAACAGAATCTCATGTGTTTTATATTGGTCAAGCATATATACGCAAATTAGAATGAAAGGAACTATTAAAAAGACTCCTAAGACTTTTAATGAAGAATATTTTAAAAACAGAGCACCCAGTAAAAATGCATTAGCAATAAGCTCAAATCAGTCAGAAAAAATTGAGAGCTACACAAAAGTATTAAAAAATTATGAAGATACATTAACAAACAATAATTTAACAAAGTGTCCAGAGTATTGGGGAGGCTACTCTTTTAAGCCTAATTACTTTGAATTTTGGGAGGGCCATGAAAAAAGATTGAATAAAAGAGTTGTATACAAAAAAAAAGAAGGAAAATGGGATAAATATTTTATTCAACCATGAGCATTACATCTTTAAAATTTTGTGATGATGTTATAGAATTAGATTTTTATGAATAACTCAATCTTCAATCACGTCAATAATTGATATCTCATTCTTCTATAAGGCCCAATCATAGCTAATTACAAAAAAAAATCCACTGTACCTACAAATGATTCCATTGTCGCTGATGAGGTCATGTTAATTGGGGTTGATGGTGAAAAACTAGGTCTCACATCAAAAGCAGAAGCCATTCAAAAAGCAAGTGAACTTGAAATTGATTTGGTTCAAGTCTCACCAAGTGATGCTTCACCTTTAGTATGTAAATTAATGGATTATGGCAAACATCTCTTTAATAAGAAAAAAAGTTTTGTATCTTCAAAGACTAAAACAAAAAGAAATACTCTTAAAGAGATTAAATTTAGACCATCAACAGATGAAAATGATTATCAAATTAAATTAAAAAAAATAAAAAGCTTTATTCTTGACGGAGATAAGACTAAAATAAGCGTCCGTTTTAGAGGGAGAGAGATACTTAACAGTGACATGGGACTGAACTTATTAAACCGTTTAAAAAATGATGTTGAGAGTATTGCTCAAGTAGATCAAGAACCTTCGCTTGAGGGAAGACAGCTACTTATGATAATTTCTCCAATGAAAAAATAGTAAATATGGGATACAAACTTAAAACACACTCTGGTTCTGCTAAACGTTTTAAAAAAACAGGTACTTCTGTTAAATCTAAAAGTGCAAATAGGAATCATATTTTGACAAAGCAATCTACTAAAAGAAAAAGACATAATAGAGGATTAAATAAACTTTCTGGAACCACGCTTAAGATGGTTAAAAAACTAATAAAATAATATGCCAAGAGTAACTAAATCAAATACTGCAAAAAAGAAGCACAAAAAAGTCTTAACATCTACAAAAGGACATTATGGGGCTAGAAGCAGGCTTTTTAAGACTGCTAAACAATCGCAAATAAAATCATTACAGTATGCTTTTAGAGATAGAAAAATTAAGAAAAGATCTTTCAGAGCTTTGTGGATAAGTAGAATTAACGCTGCCTCCAGAGATTTAGGATCTTCCTATTCTACTTTAATTAATGGAATGAATAAAAATAATATCCACCTTAACCGCAAAATACTTTCAGAGCTTGCTATCGAAGACCATAAAGTGTTTGAAAAAATTGTTAAGTTAGCTCTCAATTAATATATTTGTGCTTTATGACAAAGCATTTAGAAATAAATAATCCATCTTACATCACTGAATATGGAAATATTCACCCAGTCAACAACACAAAAAATTTTATTTTAGAATATCTAAATAATATAGGTTTTGAAATTATTGAGGGACCTGAAATTGAGTCTGAAAAGTTTAACTTTGATATGTTAAATATTAAGAAAGATCATCCTGCAAGACAAATGCATGATACTTTTTATGTTCAAAACAAAAAAAAACTTTTAAGAACTCATACGTCACCTGTTCAAATAAGAGGCATGCTTAATAATAACCCACCAATAGCATTTGTATCTGGAGGAAAGGTATACAGAAAAGATGATGATTCAACGCATTTACCAATGTTTCATCAAATAGAAGGAATGTATATTAACGAAAATGTAAGTTTCTCCAATCTTAAAGATTTAATTTATAAAATCATTCAACATATTTTTGATGAAAAAGTGGAGCTTAGATTTAGACCATCATACTTCCCCTTCACGGAACCATCTGCCGAAGTGGATATAATGTCCTCGAATGGGAAATGGTTGGAGATTCTTGGCTGCGGTATTGTGAATCCTATTGTTTTAAAAAACTGTAACATAGATACATCTAAATATTCAGGTTTAGCATTTGGCCTTGGAATAGAGAGAATAGCTATGTTAAAGCATGAACTGGCTGATATTAGAGAGTTCTATAAATCAAACTTAGATTTTTTAAAGCAATTCAAATGAAATTAATAATAGATGATATTTTTGCAAGGGCAAGACACATTAATAGTGTAGATGACCTTTCATATAAATTGATTCAATTAGGACATGAGCACGAAATAGATAAAGATATTATTGATTTAGAGTTAACTCCAAACAGAGGCGATTGCTTTTCACTAATGGGTATTCTCAGAGATTTAAATTCTTTATCAGAAACTAATACAGATTTTGACACCTACAATGAAGAATTTGACAAACTAGAACTCGAATTTAAAAATAATCTTGAGGATGCATGTCCTGTTGTATCATTTTTAGAAATTGAGATAGATTCAGTACCAAATATCTATGAAGATTATATGGAAAAATATTTCGCAAAATTAAAGCAAAAAAAGATTAATTTTTTCACCGATGTTTCAAATTACCTTTCATATGAGATTGGTCAGCCTACCCACTGCTATGATAGAAATAAAGTTCAAGATTCAATAAAATTAGACAAAATTCAGGAGAGTTATAAATTCGTTACTCTTACTAATAAAGAATTAATACTTAATGATGACGTTGCGTTTATATCAAATAATGATGTCATAAATCTTGCAGGTGTGATGGGTGGAAAATCTTCTTCATGCTCAATTGACACAAAAAAAATTTTGTTAGAATGTGCTTATTTTGACTCAAAATATATTATTGGCAAAAATATAAAATATGATTTAAATTCAGATGCAGCACACAAATTTGAAAGAGGAACTGATCCGACAATCCATGATTTTGCAGTAAGAAGATTTATTAGAATAGTTCAAGATCATGTCAAAGTTAATTCTTTAAAATATATAAAGTTTGAATCTAAAGAATTCCAACCTAAGAAAATAAAAAAAAATGTTCACAAGTTAAACAAAATATTAGGCACTAATATTTCTGACAATCAATATATTGATTATCTTAATTCCTTGGGATTTCAAATCTTTGGTGATGAAGTCATTGCTCCTCAATTTAGACATGACATCAGTTATGAAAATGATATTGCAGAAGAAATAGCAAGAGTTATAGGGTATGACAATATTGATCGTTCAGAAATAAAAATTCCAAAAAAAAGTGATTTAAAAATTAATAATGAAAATATAATTAGAGAATATCTTACAGATAAAGGTTTTTATGAGGTTATAAATTTTCCATTTGTATCTGATAACACTTCTAATAATATTTCTATAGATAATCCCTTAGATTCAAATAAAAAATATTTGAGAACTGGTCTTCAGAAATGCTTAGAAAACAATCTATCATTCAATGAAAGAAGACAAAAAGATTCTATTAAATTATTTGAAATATCAGATATTTATACATGCGATAATGAAATTTCAAAGAACAAAAGAATTGGTATCATTGCATCAGGCAGATTAGGCCATAACTATAATGATTTTTCTAAGAAGGTAGATAAAAATTATTTTGAAAAAGTCTTGGGATTTTTTAAAGAACACATAAAAGAAGACCCACTTTTAATTACTGAAGTATCTCGTGATTCAATAAATTCAAAATCAAAGGATAAAATATTATATGCTGAATTTGATATTAAGGAATTTATAGATGGTGATATCAGTTACAATAAAAAAAATCAAAGTCCTACAAGTTTTGTCAAATATAAAAAAATATCAGAATATCCCGCAATAACAAGAGATTTGTCTTTTGCACTTGAAGATCCATCAAAGTATTATGAGCTTCAAGAGTTAATTCTAAATTACAAAAATAAGTACTTAAAAACTGTTTTCATATTTGATTTTTTTAATAATCAAGAACAATCAAAGCTAAAGATTGGTTTTAGATTTATATTTCAGTCAGTTGAAAAAACTTTATCAGATAGTGATATCGACAATATTATGAGTGATATAATTAATAAAAGCTTAAGAGTAAATACAGTAAAAATACCTGGACTAAAATGAGTTTAACAAAAAAAGACATATCAAAAAATATAAGCTCAGAGATGTCGATGACACTAGCATCATCTTATGATATTACAAATCAATTTATAAAAATCTTAATAAATAGTTTAAATAATAATAAAAATATAAAAATTTCTGGTTTTGGTTCTTTTAATATTAAGAACACTCCTCAAAGAACTGGAAGAAATCCTAAAAGTAAAGAATCATATATAATAAAAGCTGGTGAAAGAATCAGTTTTTCAAACTCAAGAAAAGTTAGGAGCATTTTAAATTGAAAAAAAGATTAATCGATATAGTTTTTTCTCTGACATTTTTATTTGTTTTGAATCTTAATGCTCAGGAGCTTGTCCCTGGACTTGATCAAGATTTTCTTAATAGCCTTCCTGATGAAATAAAAAATGATGTAATTAAAGAAATAAAACAATCTAATAAAGAAGAAAAAAAACAATACAATAATATTCCATCAGTTGCATTAGATAAATCTGAAACTTTAAGAAAATGGAATAGATTTCTTCAAGAAAATGACAAATTAGATAACAAGTCAGAGATTTTTGGTATTGATTTTTTTAAAGAATTTCAATCGACTTTCAGTCCGACAAATGTTCCAAATTATGATGGTGAATATATTGTTGATTTTGGTGATTTATTTCAACTTCAGGTTATTGGACAAATTAACGTTGACGATGAGGTAGAGGTTCTAAGGGATGGCACAATAATGATTCCTTATGTAGGAAATATAAGTGTTGCCGGACTCTCAATTAACAAAGTAGATGAATTAGTAAGAGCGCAAATTACTAAAAAATATGTTGGCTCAGCTGTTTACATATCATTAAAAGAAATTAGAGATATTCAAGTGTCTTTAACTGGAAGAGCATTTAGTCCAGGAATTTATACGCTAAGTGGAAATTCGAATTTAATACATCTTTTGAATGTTGCTGGAGGAATATTAGAAACAGGAAGTTTTAGAGAAATTCAAATAATAAGAAATGGCAAAGTTATAAAAAGCGTTGATATGTATAACTTCTTTATTGAAGGCAATACACAGCTAGCAAATCAACTTAGATCAGGCGATAGTGTTGTAATTTTACCGTCGAAATCAATGGTTCGTATTTCAGGTGGTGTTGAAAGACCTGCAATGTATGAATTAAATGATACTGAAACTCTTGATGATCTTCTAAGATTTGCTCAAGGGTTCACTAATTTTGCAGATGATAAGAATATGATTCTTGAAAAAGTTGAGAATAAATCTATTGTTTCGTCAAATATATCAAGTGACTCATTAAAAAATATTCAAGCTGCTCATGGCATGAGCTTGTATGTTGATGAATTTAAATTAAAAGAAGTTTCAGTAACTGGTGCTGTCAAAAATCCAGGAACATACTCAATTACTGACAACGAAATGCTTTCAGATATAATCAAAAGAGCAGGTGGTTATAATGATGATGCTTATCCATTAGGTGGTGTTCTTCTTAATGAGAAAGCTAAAGAAATTCAACAACAAAACAACCAAAATATATATTCAAATATTATTAAAAGTTTTGCTGCAAGCCTTACTTCAATTGCTAGTAGATCATCAGGCAATAATGAAGGAACATCTGCTGTCATCGCAATGTTATTGCAGAATATTAAAGATCAAAAGCCAAATGGAAGGATTATTGCTGACTTTGATTTATTAAACATAAATGACGACCCTCAAAAAGATACGTTACTGAGCCACAAAGACAGAATTCACATACCAAGAATATCTCAACAAGTGCATGTCTATGGTGAAGTAGGAATGCCTGGGTCAGTAAGATATGCTTCAAAAAACACAATAATTGATTATATAGAATCTCGTGGAGGATTTCTTGATAATGCAAGCAAAAATATAATAATTGTTGCTCCTAACGGAACGGCATCAACTTATAAGAATTCTTATGGTTTGTTAAGTAGACTAAACGAAAGTGAGAATACAATTATGCCTGGAAGTGTAATCTATATACCAAATGATATTTCAAATGTAACCGGATTACCTGCACTCTCAGTAATTGCACCAATATTTAGCAGTTTCGCTTTGACACTAGCATCATTATCAAACCTAAACGATTAAAAGCAAATGAAAAAGTTTTTTTTTTAATTTTTTTCTTTACTTTAAATCTTTCGGCAAGTTACAAAGATTACATTTATAAGGATAGGACTCCATCCCATAACACTTTTGGACAAACCGGATTAATAAATATTGCTTCTGCTGAAACATTCCCTGAGGGAAGTGTCCATCTAATTTATACTCAGAATAATTTGTATAAATTTACATCTTTGGTTGTTGCACCACTTGATTGGATGGAAGCAAGCTACTTTTATTATCGACCATCTGATTTAATCTGGGCTGGTCAGAAAGGTAAATGGCTTGATAAAGGATTTAATGTAAAGTTTTCATATAAACCAAAAAAAAATTATTTTCCAACTTTAGCTATTGGTCTTGATGATTTTGCTGGAACAGGTTACTTAAGTAGAGAATATGTAATGTCAACATTCTCAACTGAATCATTAAAGTTATCAGCAGGACTAGGATGGGGTAAATATTCCACTGGAGCAAAGAACTACAAAAATCCACTTTCTTTTATTAGTAATTCTTTTGATGAGAGAGGCGCTGAATATGGAAGTGACAGTGAAAGTCTTTATGGAGGACAATTAACTTATTCTTCATGGTTTTCTGGACCCGTTTCATTTTTGGGAGGATTAGAGTGGTCCATACCTTATTCAAATGGTTTGAAGTTCAAAATTGAACATGATCCATTTGATTATAATGACTTTAGTGCAAATTTTCGTCCAGATAGAGATGAAATTTTAAGAAAAAAAGATTCTGATTATAATTTTGGATTCGCTTATAAAATAAATGACTTCGTCACTATAAACTTATCATATATTAAAGGAAATACATTAAATTTACATTTTTCAGTTGGCTCAAAAACAAACAATCCAAAAAAGAAAATTATAAAAAAACCTAAAGTGGAAAAACTTGAGGATTCTTTCTATGTTGACTTGCTGTACAACATGAATCGAAATGCATCATTTTTACAAACTGCACAACTTAATGATGATAGCTTAGATGTTGCAATTATGAATGATACATTCAAAAATCCTATAAGGACTTCTATGTTTGCAGCTGAAATAGCTTCACAAGTTTTAAAGAATCATAATGTTTATAAAGACAAAATAAATATAACTTCAATAAATGCCGGTCTTGAGATGAATACTATCTCATTTCGATACGAAGATATTCAAAAAGTAAATCCAATCCTGGATTTTAAAAAATTTAATACGGAGATAAAAACTGGAGATCAGAAGGATTATTTAAATAAAGAATTTAAACCTATTGTAAGGTACCCAAAATTTTTCAATACTTTCTCTCCCGAGATAGTTACTCACATAGGTACTCCAAATTTACCACTCCTCAAGGGTTTAGAATTATCTGCGCAATCAGAAATACAACTTCATAGACAAGTTAGCATATTATCAGATATCAGATATGCTGTAGCGAATGATTTTGATTCAAAAGTATCTTTTCCAGGATCCGAGTTACCCAATGTAAGAACTGAGGTTGTAAGATATCTACAAGACTCAGATCTATATATTAGAAATCTTCAATTAGATTATTTTTGGTCGCCTTACAAAAATATATATGGAAAAATTTCTACCGGCCTTTTTGAATCAATGTATGGTGGACTTGGAGTGGAAATAGCATATAAGCCGTTTTATAGTAATTTTGTAATTTCTTTGGATGCATATCAAGTTAAGAAAAGATCATTTGAACAAAGGTTTGAGTTTTTTGACTATGAGACATCTACAGCTCATTTAGATTTTACATATAACTTTAAACCAATAAACATTTATGCAAGTATAAGTTATGGAAGATATTTGGCAAAAGATGATGGCTTTACCTATGATTTTTCTAGAAGGTCTCAATCTGGTTTTATTGCAGGTTTTTATTTTACGAGAACTGATGTTCCATTTGAATTATTTGGAGAAGGTAGTTTTGATAAAGGTTTTTATTTTGAGTTACCTTTAAGTGTTTTTTATTCAGAGCCAAATAGAGACTCAATTAAATTTGGATTGAGACCGCTCACTAGAGATGGAGGAGCAAAACTACAGATTTCAAGACCATTAAAAAGTATATTAATTGACAATAATCATGATGATATTATTGAGGGTTGGAATGAGTACGATTAGATTTATATTGATTTTATTTTTGTCAGGATGCTCAATCATTCAAGACAATTCAAACAAAACTAAAAATATACAAAGTATTTACGGGGGAGAGATAAAAATCAATCAATTTGAAGTTGAAACATTAGGAGAAACTAGTGAGCTTTGGAAGAACGGACAAGATATCCTTCTTGTTGTAAATTTTGGAAAAGTCGAAAAGACTTCTGGATTGAAAAACAATGTTGATTATATAAATTTATCTTCTATTAATTATGAATTACTCCTAAAAAACAAAACTTATAAAACTTCTGCACAAATAAAATTTTCAAATCCTAGAACAAATTATTTAAACATCAAGTTAGAATATAAACTATTGAGTGAAAGCAAAAAATTTTTTAAAAATTGTAATTCTGATTGCTTTGTAGTTGAAGAAACTTTTAATGCTCCATTAATTAGGTGGTCTGGAGAGAACTATTACCTATTTAATAATAATGAGCTAGTGGAGTCTATTCAAACTGTTACACCATTCTCCAAGAAAATACGCATTTTTCATGCAAAAAAATAGCGACCTAATGTCGCTATTTTTCTTTTTATATAAAACTATGTTCCGCTTGAACTAGTTGTTGAAGTAGAAGTAGTTGTTGAAGTACTAGTTGAAGTTGTAGTTGTTTCCGGAGTTGTAGTCGTCTCAGTTGTAGTTGTTTCCGGAGTTGTAGTAGTACTTGTTTCAGAAGTAGTTGTTTCAGAAGTACTTGTTTCAGAAGTAGTTGTTTCAGAAGTAGTTGTTTCAGAAGTACTTGTTTCAGAAGTAGTTGTTTCAGATGTAGTAGCGGTTGCCGGTGTTGGCGCAGGCGTTGGAGCCGGTGTTGGCGCAGGCGTTGGAGCCGGTGTTGGCGCAGGCGTTGGAGCCGGTGTTGG
>Ga0163109_10000427_pt1 | contig 34089 bp, 31 predicted proteins | sample CRUFie1St13metaG_FD_108704 | JGI IMG/M metagenome (GOLD analysis project Ga0163109, IMG submission 108704) | Marine microbial communities from the Costa Rica Dome - CRUD Field 142mm St13 metaG | ecosystem: Environmental > Aquatic > Marine > Oceanic > Photic zone | place: Costa Rica: the Eastern...
GGCCATACCTGACAGGGAATGGAGCGTTGTAATTAACGGCTTGAGTAGCGGCTGGGCCGGCGATTTCCCCAACCTGAATATTCCAGCGATCTCCAGCGGTGCCTCCGCCTACGATTTGATCTATAGCGATCAACCCACTCCTTTTATGACCTGGGCCGCTGCCCGAGGGTTTCAGCAGGTCACTGATGGTCTTGGTATGCTGGTTGAGCAGGCTGCGGATAGCTATCACATATGGAATGGTCAGCGCCCACAAACGAGCCATGTTCTGGCGATGTTACGACCCTAGAACCTACTACTCTGTTGGCGACTCGTTGAGAAAGCGGTTTTTCAACTTTACGTAGTTCTGCGCGGAGTAACTCAGAAACGAGCGCTCTCGTTCGGTGATTTCTCGCATGGGCTTCGCGGGTGACCCGGCATAGAGCCAGCCGCTTTTGAGTATTTTGCCGGGCGTGACGAGACTTCCTGCGCCGATCATCACGTCATCTTCAACGGTCACACCGTCCATAACAATGGAGCCAATCCCCACAAGTATGCGATTACCAATGGTACAACCGTGTAGTACCACGCTATGCCCGACCGTGACATCATCACCGATCGTCAGCGGCCAACCCGCCTCACTGAAGTCGCCGGCATGGGTGATATGCAGAACCGAATTGTCTTGGATGTTAGTTCGGTGCCCAATACGAATCCGGTGCATGTCAGCACGGATCGCACATTGCGGCCACACGCTAACATCGTCCCCCATGACCAGATCACCCAGAACGACAGCACTAGGATCTATCATCACTCGCTCGCCAAGCAATGGGGTCATGCCCTCGTATGACCGAATATTGTCGGGGCCGTGATAGCTTGGTAGGGACATCTGTAACTGCTCGTATTCCGTATCGCTGATAACCTTGGCACGGTCGTTATGTGACATTCAACCGCTAGACGAGACGAACTACGAACATCATGTCCAACGAAGCAACCCCACAGGCACCAAGAAGACCGCGTTTTATTGCAGGTGCAATCTGTCCCTCCTGCAAGGCCATGGATCGGCTGGTAGTGGATATGGAAACTGACGAGCGGTCCTGCATTGAGTGTGGATTTAAAGAGAAAAGACCTCAGCAAGTTACAGAAGAACCTACTACTCGTGTGACCCGCGGGAGTGCCCGTTTGGTAGAGACAGTCGCTGAACCCGTACGGTTGATGTCAACAGACCTCGATAAGGACTAAATTACTGTTAATAAATGCACGGTATTTGTCTAAGAAACGTGTTTCCGCTGTGAATCCAATTTGACTTCGTTATAATCTCGCGGCTTACAAGCTTAAAAAAAGCGGGGCCTAACCACGGGGGCGGGGCCAATCTACCGCGATTATGGGGAAGAAAAGATGCTAAACGCACGCGCACTTGCCGCGACGGCGCTCCTGCCGCTTGCTGCCAATGCACAAAATCAGATCAACATGTCGACTGGTATTTCTGAGGCCGGCGCTGTAATTACTGATCTTGGCGCTGAAATCTACGGCCTTCACATGCTAATTTTTTGGATCTGCGTCGCTATCGGCATCGGCGTTTTTGGCGTCATGCTGTACTCGATTTACGCGCACCGTAAATCAAAAGGTGTCGAAGCCTCGCAATTTCACGAGAATACCCGAGTCGAGATTGCCTGGACTGTTGTGCCCTTCATCATTTTGGTCGGCATGGCCGTTCCGGCAACATCCACCTTGCTCGAGGTTTACGACAACGACGACGCTGAGATGAGCATCTTGGTTACGGGTTACCAGTGGAAGTGGAAATATGAGTACCTCGATGCCGACGGTGAGAACTTCGCGTTTTTCTCAAACCTCGCCACATCGCAGGAGCAGATCTATAACACTGATACGAAAGGCGAAAACTACCTTCTCGAAGTTGATGAGCCGCTGGTCATTCCTGTTGATACCAAGGTGCGATTCTTGATCACGGCCAACGATGTTATCCACTCATGGTGGGTACCTGAGATTGCGGTCAAGCGTGACGCGATTCCGGGCTTCATCAATGAAGCATGGACACGCGTTTTGGCGGAAGGTGTGTACCGCGGACAGTGTACCGAGCTGTGCGGCGCCTACCATGGTTTTATGCCTGTCGAAGTGCACGTAGTAAGCCATGGTGAATTTGACGACTGGATGGCAGCGAAGAAAGGTGCCGCTGCTGCTGATGCAGCATTGGCTGCCACAGAGCTTTCGACTGATGAGCTGATAGCGCGTGGCGAGGACGTTTACAACGCCAGCTGCCTCGCTTGTCACGGCGCCAACGGTGAAGGCGGCCTTGGCAATGCAATCGCGGGGAGCGCCATTGCAATGGGTGGGCTGGACTCTCACTTAAACGTCATTGTCAATGGCGTGGCCGGAACTGCCATGCAGGCATTCGGTGCGCAGTTGTCAGACGTTGATGTTGCAGCGGTAACAACCTACCAGCGCAACGCTTTTGGAAATAACACTGGGGATGTGGTTCAGGCGTCAGACGTTGTGAGCTACAAAGAAGGGTAATCGGAGGAAATAAACATGGGCGATCATCACCACGGTCCAGCTAAAGGCCTCTCTCGTTGGCTGTACACAACTAACCACAAAGACATCGGAACCATGTACTTATGGTTCTCATTTGCAATGTTCCTCTTGGGTGGCGCTTTTGCCATGGTCATCCGCGCAGAGCTGTTCCAACCCGGCATGCAGTTGGTCGAGCCTGGCTTCTTCAACCAGATGACAACTTTGCACGGTCTTGTCATGGTCTTCGGTGCTATCATGCCGTCCTTTGTGGGACTGGCTAACTGGCTCATCCCCATGATGATTGGTGCGCCTGATATGGCGTTGCCACGCATGAATAACTGGAGTTTCTGGATTCTTCCGCCTGCATTCCTAATGTTGGCGTCGACACTGCTTATGGAAGGCGGTGCTCCAGCGTTTGGATGGACGTTTTACGCGCCACTGTCGACGACGTATGCACCACCGTCGGTGACGTTCTTTATTTTCGCGATCCACATTTTAGGTGTGTCATCCATCATGGGTTCAATCAACATCATCGCCACCGTAATGAACATGCGGGCCCCTGGCATGACATACATGAAGATGCCGCTGTTCGTGTGGACATGGTTGATTACCGCGTTCTTGCTTGTTGCAGTGATGCCCGTCCTTGCGGGCGCTGTAACGATGATGTTGATGGATATTCACTTTGGCACGAGCTTCTTTTCGGCTGCCGGTGGTGGTGATCCAGTTTTGTTCCAGCACATTTTCTGGTTCTTTGGTCACCCTGAAGTGTACATCATTATCCTGCCCGCATTCGGTGTGATTTCGCAGATTATTCCCGCGTTCTCTCGTAAGCCGCTGTTCGGTTATGCCTCAATGGTTTATGCGACAGCGGCGATTGCCTTCCTGTCGTTCATCGTATGGGCGCACCACATGTACACGGTCGGTATGCCTGTGGCTGGTGAGCTATTCTTCATGTACGCGACCATGCTGATTGCGGTTCCTACCGGTGTGAAGGTGTTTAACTGGGTAACCACTATGTGGCGCGGTGCGATGACGTTCGAAACGCCCATGCTGTTCTCCATCGGCTTCCTGGTGTTGTTTACCATTGGCGGTTTTACCGGACTCATGCTGTCGATTGCGCCGGCTGACTTCCAGTATCACGACACCTACTTTGTGGTAGCTCACTTCCACTACGTAATGGTTGCAGGCGCTGTTTTCTCAATGACCGCTGCGATCTACTTCTGGTTGCCCAAGTGGACGGGTCGCATGTACAACGAAACCATGGGAAAGGTGCATTTTTGGGTGTCCTTCATTGGCTTCAACATTACGTTTTTCCCGCAGCACTTTGTTGGTTTGGCGGGTATGCCACGACGCATTCCGGATTACGCACTGCAGTTTGCCGACTTCAACATGATGTCCTCGATTGGTGCGTTCATTTACGGTGCGTCACAGCTTCTCTTCCTCTATAACGTGATCGCAGCGATCGTGGCGGGCGAGAAAGTCTCTGACGAGAAGGTGTGGGATGGCGCTGAGGGTCTGGAGTGGACGTTGCCGTCGCCACCGCCCTACCACACGTTTGAAACGCCACCCAAGATTGAAGAGCAGCCTGCTCACTGAGTCTCGGGCGCTAAATAATGAGACTAAGCCAAGATCCCGCCATAGACACTGTTGCCAAGCTCGGCACTGTGTCTGTGGCTATGTTCGCGTTTGTATTTGTGGTGATGGTGCCGCTTTACAACGTTTTGTGCGATGCTCTTGGGATTAATGGCAAAACCTCGTCTGAGGCGTACATTTCGCTGTTCGCTGAGGTCGACGAGACGCGCTCCATCAAGGTGCAGTTCATTGCCACCAACAACGATGGTATGCCGTGGGCATTTTCGCCACAGGTGACTGAGATGCTTGTGCACCCTGGCGCTGCCAATGACACTGTATTTTTTGCGGCCAACCCAACCATAAATGCCATGGTGGCGCAGGCGATACCTAGTGTTTCGCCGTCCAGAGCCGCAGAATATTTTCACAAGACAGAATGTTTCTGTTTCGAGCAGCAACCGCTCGATGGCAATGGTGAGGCGGAGATGCCGCTCCAGTTCATTGTTGATCAGGAGTTACCGGCGGATATTAAAACTATCACGCTGTCTTACACATTGTTCGATGTGACGTCACTAATGAGTGGTAAAGTTGCTTCGAGATAAAATGAAGGGGGCCCCGGGGGGGCGGGGAATAAGGAAAAAAATGTCGAGTGCTGAAACTTCAACTGAGTACGAGAAGTACTATGTACCCGAGAGCTCCAGCCTCGCGGTTCGAGCCACGATTGGTTTAGTGCTGTCTGTTTTTGGCGGTGGATTAGTTCTCAATGAGATGACCTTTGGCGGCACGCACGATACGGGTGGTGCTGCTAAGTGGGTGCTCTTTGCGGGTCTCGCAATGTTCATTGGAACGCTAACCTACTGGTTCAGAACAACCATCAAGGAAAACAAGGCCGGCATGAACAGCAGTCAGTTGAGCAATAGTTATGTGCTCGGCATGTTCTGGTTCATTTTCTCTGAGGTGATGTTCTTTGCCGCATTCTTCGGCGCCTTGCTCTATGTCCGATGGCTGGCAGGCCCTTGGCTTGCTGGTGAGGGCGAAGCAGGGCGAATGAACTTCCTTTTATGGAAAGGGTTTGAATATACCTGGCCGCCCGTGACGACGCCGCAGGAAGTTGTTGGTGGCGCGCTGAGCCAGCCGATCGCCAATAATGGCGCCTTTGTTTCACAGCACACATCGATGTCGTTTGCGGATGCGCAGGCATGGTATGCATGGCTCCCGCTTTGGAACACGATCATCCTTCTCGCTTCCAGCGTGACCTGTGAATTCGCGCACCGAGGACTGTCGCAAGGCAACATCAAGAAATTCGAGGCGTGGCTCGCCGTGACCGTTGGCTTGGCGATCGTCTTCCTGTTCCTTCAGGCTGCCGAGTATTACGAGGCGTATGAGATGTTTGGTCTGACGCTGAACTCGGGTATCTACGGCTCGACCTTCTTTATGTTGACCGGCTTCCACGGTTTCCACGTGGCCATGGGTATGACCATGTTGCTGATCCAGCTGATTCGTTCAGTTCGCAACAAGCATATGACTCCGACCGACCACTTTGGATTCTCGGCTTCAAGCTGGTATTGGCACTTTGTCGATGTGGTTTGGGTCTTTCTCTTTATCTTCGTTTACATCATCTGAAGACGACGCAAGAATGCGTAAGGGCGGGTTAATCCCGCCCTTTTTATTCAGTAGCTTCCGAGGTTGGACGCGCGTCCCAGGGACTTGGGTGGCCTAGCTGCCCAGTCGCTACGCCGTAGACAATGAGTGCCATAAGTGTCCCAGCGATACCGACACGCACACGGAGTGAGTTAACGAGTCGGGTCTTCTTTACATCTCCCTGGTCGATCATAAGGAAATAGAGTCCCGCGCCAAGGGTGATCAGTAACGCGATCATGAGTAAGACAATGAGACCTTTGAGCATGCAAAATCCTTACACTGGCGATAACACGGGCTTCGAGTCTGCGAAGCGTGTGGGTGAATTGAGCACGGAGTGTAGCGAAACCTAAATGAAGTTGCGCGTTGAAAATGATTGGCGAACGACATTGGCCACAGCTTTACTGCTGCCAATCCTACTCAGCCTAGGTTTTTGGCAACTCGATAGAGCGGATGAAAAAGCCGCGCTGATAGGCCGCTTGGAGGCGAGGCGAGCGCTACCCGCGATTACCCCTCAGACAGCACTTCGGTTGCCGGGCGATGAGCGTGCAGATCGGCAGGTGGTCATGGATGCTCGTTTTAAACCCAACCGCTTTGTCTTGCTGGACAACCGGCTACGTGGTGGCAAATTTGGTTATGAGGTTGTCGCCTTCGCCGAGGTAGACCAGCTGGCGGTGGCGCTGAACCTGGGTTGGGTTCGCGGCGATCCCTCAAGACAAACACTGCCCACTATTGTCTTACCTAGCGGCGTGCAGACAGTGAGTGGGCGACTCTACCAGCCCAGTGGTGATGCCTTTATGTTGGGTGAAAATCGGCTGCCGGTGCAGCTGCCGAGCGTGGTGCAACAGCTGACGTTGTCCACTTGGCAAGATGAGCTTCAAAGCCTGCTCGGCCGACCTGTCTTTCCGCTTGAGATCCGTATTGATGAGTTTGAATCCGTCGCGTTCGATGCGAATTGGGCGATTGTTAATCAAACACCGGCAAAACATCAGGGTTATGCCGTCCAATGGTTTACTATGGCGGGTGCTTTGGGTTTGGCCTTTATTTTTCGCAGTACCAATCTATGGCGTTGCCTGCGGCACCGCATCGGTAGACATTAATCATTGCGTTTCACTGGGGGATAGCTGAGTGACTCAACATATAGATCAGCGGGGCGGTCGCGCCATTTTGCTGCTCATTGCTGGCCTGCCCGTCACCATGATCTTGGCGGCGACCTGGCTTTGGTATTTTGTCGAGCGCGGCGATATCGACATCGTGGGCACGCTTGGAACGGCCAACAGTGGCGAGATTCTCAGCAATCCGGTGAATATTCGAGGCCGATCATTTACCACCAGTGACGGAAGCGAGACCAGTCTCGACGCGCTGGAGCCAAAGTGGATCTTCATGGTCGTCAATTTTGGTGAGACCTGCGATGCCACATGTAGCGAGTTGCTCTATCTGACACGGCAAATCCGAATCGCGATTGGCAGGGATTTCCATCGCATTCAACGAGTCATGATGGTTGATGTTCCCGCGGATACTATTCGCATTCAGGCGAGCACCGGTACGGAGGGTGCACAAGGGCGTATTGAAGGGGGTGCTGTTACTGAGGCAATAGACAATGCTTCAAATATGGCTGCTGTTGGTGAGACGCTGCTTTCAGAGGCTATTGAGAGCGAGCATCCGGATGTACATGTCTGGCAAGCGGGTGACGAGCCCGTGGTTCCCGAGCGGCATATTTCTGATAGCGCATGGTATCTGGTTGATCCATCAGGTTGGGTCATGATGCGTTACGCCAGCGAGGTCAATTACAAAGATGTCATTGGCGACCTCAAGTTCTTGCTCAAGAACTCTGGGGGTTAACCATGAGTGAGTCGATGTTGGCGCGCTGGCCTGACTTTCTTGAGCTTACAAAGCCTCGCGTCGTTGCTTTGATGCTCATAACCGCTGTCATTGGCATGTGCATGGCGGTCCCAGGCTTTGTGCCATGGCAGCCGCTGGTTCTGGGCAACATTGGCATTGCTTTTTGTGCGGGTGCAGCGGCGGCAATTAACCATGTTGTCGATGAGCGTATTGATCAAAAGATGTCTAGGACCACCAACCGCCCCGTTGCACAAGGGCGCGTCAGTCAGTCGGAAGCGATTGTCTTTGCTACACTGCTCGCAATTCTTGGTGCCGCGCTGCTTGCTATTACGGTTAATGTATTGACCGCCGTTTTGACGGTGGCTAGCTTGGTCGGTTATGCCTTCATTTACACCATGTTTTTGAAACGTGCGACGCCACAAAACATCGTTATCGGCGGCCTCGCTGGCGCCGCACCGCCCCTGCTAGGCTGGACCGCAGTCACTGGTGAAATTCATGCGCACGGGCTGCTATTGGCCCTTATAATTTTTGCATGGACGCCGCCCCATTTCTGGGCCCTGGCCATTCATCGAAAAGAGGAGTACGCAGCCGTCGGGATTCCTATGCTGCCGGTTACTCACGGTAACCACTTCACGGCGCTGCATATTCTCCTTTACACCATATTGATGTTTTTAATTACGTTGCTTCCGTATATCACGCTGTTGAGTGGTTGGATTTATGCGGTTGCCGCTACGCTGTTGGGCTTTCGGTTTTTGTACTGGGCGATCGAGATTTTGCGCGAGAAAAACCCCGACGCACCCATGGCGACATTCAAGTTCTCGATTTCCTATCTGATGGTTCTGTTTATTGCCATGCTTGCTGATCACTGGATATTAGGAACGCCGGTATGACCCTAACTCAACAGCATCGTGTTGCTCTGACAGTTATTGCCATCCTTCTGGGTATCGCCATCATTGTGGCAGGCTTTGTACATCGCATTCAGCAGCCCCGCATCATGACGGTCTCTGAGATGCGAGCGAACGGGTTGTTTATTTTCGACACGCCGAGGGATCCCGGTAAGTTTGCGCTTACTAACCATAAAGGCATCCAATTTACTGATCAAAGTGTTGAAGGCGATTGGACCTTGCTGTTTTTCGGTTTCACGTATTGCCCTGATGTCTGTCCGACAACACTGGCTTTTCTGGCTGAGCTGAAAGGCAGTTTGGAGGGCACTGAGGCGGCGTCGACCGATGTTGTCATGGTCACGGTCGATCCGGCGCGAGACACCGTGGAGCAACTCTCTACGTACGTGCCCTACTTTCACCCCGATTTCTTGGGTGTCACGGGTGATTTCCCAGATATTCTCAGTTTTGCACGTCGGTTTAATGCACCATTCCGTAAGGTCACTATGGAAGATGGCAGTTATCAAGTGGACCACAGCGCGAACGTTGTTCTGATCAATCCCAAAGGCGACTTTCACGGTTTTTTCAGAGCTCCGCTGGATCTAGCCAAAATGAAAGTGACGCTTCGCTCCGCCCAGCACTACTGGAGCCAGCAATATGACTGACGCCTCGCGCCTCATTTTGGTTGACGGCTCGTCCTACCTTTTCCGCGCTTTTCACGCGTTGCCACCTCTGACGAATAGCAAGGGGTTGAATACGGGCGCAGCCAAGGGCGTGATTGGCATGTTGAAGCGTCTGCAGGCGGACAACCCGAATGACCAGTTGGTGGTTGTTTTCGATGCCAAAGGGCCGACCTTCCGAAACGAGATTTATTCTGAATACAAAGCGAATCGGCCGCCGATGCCCGAGGAGCTGCGGGAGCAGATTGAGCCAATACACAATGTCATCCGAGCGATGGGTCTACCATTCATATCGATCTCGGGCGTTGAAGCTGACGATGTGATCGGCACCCTGTCCGAGATGGCCACCGCGGAAAAGCGTCCTGTGCTGATTTCCACCGGTGACAAGGACATGGCGCAGCTCGTGAATGACTATGTGACCTTGGTCAATACCATGACTCAGGTTGTCCTGGACCGCGATGGCGTTGTCGAGAAGTTTGGTGTGCCACCCGAGCTCATCATCGATCTGCTGGCCCTGATGGGCGACTCGGTCGATAACATTCCCGGTGTTGCCGGTGTGGGCGAAAAAACGGCCCTTGCCCTACTCCAGAACCTAGGCGGTATCTCAGACATCTATGCCCAGCTCGAGCGTGTGGCAGAGCTACCTATTCGCGGCGCTAAGTCTCTAGGTGAGAAGTTATCCGCCAGCAAGGAAATGGCAGAGCTGTCCTATGTGCTTGCCACGATTAAGACAGACTGTGAGCTCGCCTTGTCGGAGTCTGATCTTCGCTCCGAATCACCCAACACCGATCGTTTGATTGAGCTCTATCGTGATTTGGAGTTTAAGTCCTGGCTGGATGAGCTACTAAGCCCTGGCCTATTTGCGGATAGCCCCGAAGAGTCGGTACCGAGCCAGGTTTCCGATCTTTCAGTCGTTACTATCACCGACCAAGCCGTGTTTGATAGCTGGTTATCTCGCCTTGAGGTGGCACCACTGTTTGCCTTTGATACAGAGACCACCAGTTTGAATTACATGCAGGCAGAGATTGTGGGTTTGTCATTTGCCATCGAACCTGGCGAGGCGGCTTACGTGCCTTTGGCGCACCTAAATCCGGGGCTGGAGGGTCAGCTCGACCGCGATCGGATTCTCGATCAGATGAAACCAATGCTCGAGTCTGATGCCGTTAAAAAAGTAGGTCAGCACCTAAAGTACGATACGAACGTATTGGCTAATCACGGCATTACGCTGCGTGGAATAGCGCACGACACGATGCTCCAGTCTTACATCATTGACGCGGTGGGCGGTCGACACGACATGGGCAGCCTGGCCCTAAAGTACTTGGGCCTGCGGGTTATTTCCTTTGAAGAAGTGGCGGGCAAGGGCGCTAAGCAGGTGTCATTTGACCACGTTGATATCGAGCAAGCCGCCGCTTACGCAGCAGAAGATGCTGATGTAACCTTGCGCTTGCACGAGGCGCTCATGCCTAAGCTCCAGGCGGAGCCCATGCTAAACGAGGTGTACCAGCGGCTGGAACTGCCGCTCGTACCCGTTCTATCAAAAATTGAACGCAATGGCGCCTTCATTAGCATTGAAAAGCTTCGGGCGCAAAGCCACGAAATTGCTATCCGCCTAGCGGAGCTCGAGTCACACGCATGTGAGCTGGCGGGACAGCCATTTAATTTGGCCTCGCCCAAGCAGCTTGGTGAGATTCTGTTCGAGAAGCTTGAGCTTCCGGTCATCAAAAAGACGCCTAAAGGCGCGCCCTCGACGGCGGAAGAGGTCTTGGTCGAACTGGCGAATGACTACGAGTTACCGGCTGTGCTCATTGAGCATAGAGGTCTCGCTAAACTGAAGTCGACCTATACCGATAAGCTACCGGAGATGGTCGATGCGAGAACCGGGCGCGTCCACACCTCCTACCATCAGGCGGTGACGGCGACAGGCCGTTTGTCCTCAAGTGACCCCAACCTGCAGAACATTCCTATCCGGACGGAGGAAGGTCGCCGTATTCGACAAGCCTTTATTGCACCTGAGGGGCGGAAGATCGTTGCCGCCGACTATTCGCAAATTGAGCTTCGGATTATGGCCCACCTCTCGAGTGACGCAGGTCTGCTAAATGCGTTTGCGAACGAGCTGGATGTTCACAGTGCAACGGCGGCAGAGATTTTTGATGTTTCCTTAGATGAAGTCACCACAGACCAACGCCGCAAAGCCAAAGCCATCAACTTTGGTTTGATTTATGGCATGTCGGCATTTGGACTGGCGAAACAGATTGGCGTTGCTCGGGGTGAAGCCCAAGAGTACATCGATCGATATTTTGCTCGCTATCCGGGGGTCGCTGACTATATGGATGCGACGCGTGCCATTGCCCACGATCAGGGCTACGTGGAAACGCTGCTGGGTAGACGACTCTATCTACCGGAAATCAATGCGAGAAATAAACAGAGACAACTGGCTGCTGAGCGAACTGCGATTAACGCACCGATGCAGGGTACGGCAGCAGACATCATTAAATTAGCTATGATCGATGTTGATGCCTGGCTGACTGAGACAGCGCTTGACGCAAAGATGATCATGCAGGTTCACGACGAACTGGTATTTGAAGTTGCTAATGAGGCATGTGAAACACTCTGTAACAACGTTACCGAGCGTATGGCCAATGTTATTGAGCTTCAGGTTCCTCTGCTCACCGAGGTGGGTGTGGGAGCTAGCTGGGATGAGGCGCACTAGGCCTAAACCGTCATTCGGCGAGATTATCCTCCATCGCAGCAACGTCGTCCTCGGGGAGTGTCAGCCACCAGTTGAGTGTTCGTTGTAGTTCGTCCATGCCCTCATGGTTGTGTGAAGAGAACAGCTGCACGGAGATCCATCTCTCGTGTGCTTTGAGTTCCTTTTTAACCCTGAGAAGCGCAGTTTTTGCAGGCCCTCTTTTGAGCTTGTCGCACTTGGTCAGCAAAATATGCACGGGCATTTCGCTCACCGCAGCCCATTCGATCATCTGCCGATCGTAATTTTTAAGTGGATGTCGGATGTCCATCAACAGAATCAGCCCTTTCAGACTGCGCCGACATTGTAAGTAGCGCTCAAGCTGTTTATTCCACTCTTCTTTGACTTTCAGCGGCACCTTGGCAAAGCCATAACCCGGGAGATCAACAAGCCGAATCTGGTCTGCGACAGTAAAAAAGTTAATAAGTTGTGTTCTGCCCGGTGTCCGAGAGGTTCTTGCCAACTTGCTGTTGCCAGTGAGGGCATTGATTGCGCTCGACTTGCCGGAATTACTTCGCCCGGCAAAAGCCACTTCGCAGCCGAAGTCTGCAGGGGCGTTATTCAGTGCGCTTGCGGATTGTAAAAATTCAGTGCTTTTAAAATTAAGCTTTTGAGACTTATTGGGCGTATTAATGACAGTGATCCACGTAAAGTTTGGGGTTTTCGGCACAGTGACTATAATGCCGCTCCAGATTGCGTGGGTATAGCAATAAAATCACAGGAACTGGCAATGCTCACGCTGTGTCAGAGAGCTAAATCATGAAAGCAAACATCTTGAAATTCGCATTCATGACAAGTTTTGAAATGTTCTTATCGGGATGCGGTGTTGAACAGGCGTCGCAAGATATGGGGCCGGCGGTGGTTGAGCAGCCACCTCAGTACGCAGCATCGTGTGGTGCGTGTCACGCCTACGCTGTAGCGGGCGCACCAAAGACGGGTGATGCAGCCCAGTGGGAGCCAAGGCTCGCGAAGGGAATGGAAGCACTTGTGTCATCGGTAAAGAACGGTCTGGGTGTTATGCCTGCGGGTGGTATGTGCACAACATGCAGCGATGATGACCACAAGGCACTCATTACATATATGTCGACACCCCAATAATCGGGTAACAAGGAGTTTAGGATGATCTTTAATCGCGCAATTGCGACTTTGGCGCTGCTATTGGCAGCCAATGTTGCATTGGCCGGTGGCGTTATGAAAGGTGACGCGGCTGCAGGAGAAGCATTGGTTGGCTCGTGTGCGGCGTGTCATGGTGCTGACGGAAATAGTCTTGCCCCAACATTTCCCAAGCTTGCAGGTCTAGGCGAACGCTATCTGTTGAAGCAGATGAAGGACATCCGTGATGGACGTAGACCCGTTGCGTTGATGGCAGGTCAGGTCGATAACATGACGGACGAGCAGCTGGCAGACATTGCGGCCTTCTATGACGCAAAAGAGCGCACGTCGGGTACAACCGATCCCGATTTGGTGAAATTAGGGCGTAAGGTGTATCTCGCAGGTATTGCTGAAAGAAAGGTAGCGGCTTGCTCGGGTTGTCATAGCCCTTCTGGGAAAGGCAATGGCCCTGGTGGCTATCCTGCACTTGCGGGTCAGCATGCAGAGTATGTTGCGCAGCAGCTTGAAATGTTCCGTCTTGGCTACGAAGACGAGAGCGGACGAACCAATGGTGGCGACAGCAAGATTATGCGTACCATTGCCTTCGGCTTAAGCGACCTTGAGATCAAGGCCGTCGCAAGTTATGTTGCTGGTCTGCAGTAAGAGTCATCATTAGACCAGCAACAGGCCGGGGGAATCATCATGTTGGGTTGGCTTCGCGTAGTAACTTTCGCAGCGGCGGCTGCACTTTCGACAGGTGTGGCTGCACAAGAGCAATATCAGGAGGGTGTTCACTACGACCTGATTGAACCTGCCGTCCACACCGGCATCAGCGACCGTGTTGTGGTGACCGAATTCTTCTCCTACGGTTGTGGCCACTGTTACAACTTCGAGCCTTTACTCGAGTCGTTTGAGTCACGACTGCCTGAAGGTGTTGTTGTTCAGAGAACCCCTGTTATCTGGAACAACAACCCGGGCATGAAGCTCCTCGCAAAAACCTACTACGCGGTGGAGGTGCTCGATGTGTTCGAGCCCGTGCATGGCGCTGTATTCAATACCATTCACCGCCAGCGTAAGCGTTTATCCAGCCCTGAAGCCCTTCGCGCCGTGTTTGTTGAAAATGGTGTTGATGCCAAAGATTTTGACCGCGCCTTTGGTTCGTTCGGCATCGATAGCATGGTGCGTCAGGCAGCGGCACGTACTGAGGGCGCTCGTGTGCAAGGTACGCCTTCACTCATGGTCAATGGAAAGTATCGGATCGATACACGGCAGGCGGGTAGCCAGGCGAACATGCTGAAAATAGCGGCTTTTCTTGCCGATAAAGAGCTCGCTCGATTAGAGCGTGCTGCCAACGCGGCTGATTGAGCCACTCACTAGCGAGTAGCTCGCGCTAACTGAGCGGTATCTCCGTTCGGTTTATCACCTTTCTTAAGACAAAGCTCGAATGTACACCCGTGACACCGGGGATGCGGGTCAGCTTGCCTAAAAGCACGGCTTCAAAGTGCTTCATGTCCTTCACGACGACACGTAATAGATAGTCTGCGCTCTGTCCGGTAACGACGGAGCAATCAATGACTTCGTCGTAAGTTGCTATTTCTGTCTCAAAGTTCTGGAAGCGATCAGGCGTATGGCGATCCATAGAAATACTGACATGCGCCGTTAGGTCGAGGCCCAACTTTTCCGGGTTTAGGATGGCAACCTGGCGCTCAATAAAGCCCTCGGTGACGAGTCGCTTAACCCGACGCGCACAGGGTGTTGGTGACAATCCCACTTTATCAGCCAGCTCGAGATTGCTCAGGCTCGTGTCTTTTTGAAGCTCAGCCAGCAAGCGAAGGTCAGTTCGATCTAGATCATTAATCTTAAGCATATCGCTAATATTAGTGTATTTCTCTCAAAAATAAATATAATCGTGCTTATTAGCCATTATTTAGCGGAAATAAGGGTGATTTTGATCAAATTCCCTAAGCGCCGAGGGATACAATAAGGTAATTAGAGTTCACTTAATTTAATTAGCTATGAATCATTCAGAGTTCGGGGCCTTTGATTATCGGAAGTACCCCAAGTCTCAACCAATAAAGAAGGCTGACCGCCGCTGGCCGGATGCTGTGTTAACCAAGGCGCCTGAGTGGTGCAGTGTCGATTTGCGTGACGGGAATCAGGCCTTAATAGAGCCTATGACATCCGACAAGAAATTTCGGATGTGGGATTTGTTGCTCGATCTTGGCTTTAAGCAGATTGAAGTCGGCTTTCCCTCCGCTTCGTCACACGATTTTGATTTTCTAAGAAAGCTTATTGACGAGGACCGTATCCCTGATGATGTGACTATTCAGGTGCTTACTCAGGCGCGCGAGGAGCTCATCGCGAAGACCTTTGAAGCGCTCAAGGGGTGCAAGCGTGCGGTACTTCATTTCTACAACAGTACTTCTGTAGTTCAGCGTGATTTCGTATTCGGCTTGGACCGGGAGGGTATCACTGATATCGCGGTTAAGGGCGCAGAACTCGTGAAATCTGCGGCGGCCGAGTACCCTGAAACTGAGTGGGTGTTTGAGTACAGCCCGGAGAGCTTTACCGGTACAGAAATGGATTTTGCGGTTGACGTTTGTAACGCCGTCATTGATGTCATCTCGCCAACACCTGATAACAAGATGATCATTAACTTACCGGCGACCGTTGAAGTGAGTACGCCCAACGTTTACGCCGATCAAATTGAGTGGTTCTGTGACAATGTAAATCACCGAGAGTCGCTTTTAATTTCGCTCCATACGCATAACGATCGTGGTGGTGCTGTCGCGGCGAGTGAGCTGGGCCTGTTGGCCGGCGCCGATCGGATTGAAGGTACTTTGCTAGGCAACGGTGAGCGCACCGGCAATATGGACATCGTGACCATGGCAATGAATCTGTACAGCCAAGGCATCGACCCTCAACTCGATTTTTCGCAAATGGATGAGATGATTGCCGTGTGTAAAGAGTGCACGCAATTGCCGTTACATCCTCGACACCCCTACGCAGGTGAACTGGTATTCACTGCCTTTTCAGGCAGCCACCAGGACGCTATTAACAAGTGCTTGGCGCGGCGAGAGGGTGATAGCCTTTGGGAAGTTGCTTACCTGCCCATAGATCCCGCGGATATTGGTCGCAGTTATCAGGAAGTAATTCGTATCAATAGCCAGTCAGGGAAAGGCGGTGTTGCCTATGTGCTCAACCGAGACTACGGGCTCGATCTTCCTCGATGGTTGCAGGTCGACTTCAGTGCTTCGGTTCAAGCACTTGCAGAACGATCTGAAACAGAAGTGCAATCGGGCGATATCCATCAACTGTTCCTCGAAACGTATATGCTAGATCGCCCGCAACTATCGGTTGGTAACTACCAGCTGGCAAGAGATGATGCCGTTGATCACCTTAATGTCATGATTGAAGGGCTCGAGGGCTCTCCAACTTTGTCAGGGAAAGGCGCGGGAGTGGTTGGTGCGTTTACGGATGCCGTATCCAGCCATACCGGTCACAAGATTATCGTGGTGGAATATAGCGAGCACACCTTGGGATCCGACGCGGACGCTGAAGCTATTTGTTATGTCCAATTGGCCATTGATGGCACTCGTGTGTGTGGTGTGGGCCGCAGCACGGACATTGTCCACGCAACAATGAGCGCTATTTTATCCGGTCTGGGCCGGCACTCTAGCGGCTACTTGAACGCTGCATAAAGCGGGTAATTTCTGACGGAGATGCAGCGTATAGTTTGTTATATGCTCAAACGGAGGCGGAACTCATTTGTGAGGGTGGCTATCTGAATGCGGGAGCGTCGAGCTTCATTTTCCCGTTTGCTGTCGGCCTTGCTCGTCTTGGCCTTTGTCCTAGCAGGCTGCTCGGCGAATCGATTTTTATACAACCGTGCTGACACGTTCGTGCGCTGGGCGATCAATGATTATGTTGATCTGACAAGCGAGCAGCAGGAGCAGTTTGATGCGGACCTCGATGAGCTGCTCAATTGGCATCGGCGCGACGAATTACCGCTTTACAGAGAGTTTATCTTTTCGTCGCTGGACGCACTCGAGGGCGGGGTGACGATCGATGAAGCCATTCTGATTTCGGGTTCCATTGATGAGGCAGCCAATCGGCTTCAAGTAAAGCTGGTTGATCTGCTCTTGGAGAGTGCAGAAGGTCTGACTGATTTACAGATACGGGATTTTCTGGATGAGCTTGATCGTCAACAAGAGGAGTATTCGCAGGAGCGCCTGATTCGCGACGACATAGAATATGCTGACGATGCAGCGGATTCTTTGCGGCGTTTGGGCAAGCGGTTGCTCGGCAGATTAAATGACGATCAAAAGGCACTCATCCAGTCGCGTAGCACAGAACTTATGCGTATTGACCGCCTATGGCACGAGGATCGTTCTGCATGGGGGACGAAGTTACGAACCATACTCGAGAGTCGCTTACCCGGGTGGCAGACCGAAATCCGTGTGCTAGCGGATACGCGCTCCGAAGCAAGAACGCCGGCGTATGTTACCGGTATCGAGCACAACGGCGACGTCATTCTTGGGCTCTTGGTTGAGGTGATTAACGGCCGAACAGAGCGTCAGGATAGACGCATGCGCCGTTTTCTCGATGACCTCATTGCAGATATCGACGCATTAACCGCAGCCAACGTGGCGGAAGCCCTAGTCGTCCAGTAGCGATAGATCCCGTACTGCACCGCGATCTGCGCTCGTCACTGTTTTGGCATAGAACTTGAGGGCGGGACTCACTTTCCTTGGTCGGTTTTTTTCGGGCTTAAAGCCAAGGGCCGCTTGAGCAGTTCGTCGTTCGTTTAGCACGGCCTCATCAACCAACACGTTGATGGTACGCTTTGGAATGTCGATGAGGATTCTGTCGCCGTTCTCGACAAGCGCAATCGCACCACCGGCTGCCGCTTCCGGGGAAACGTGACCGATGGATAAGCCGGATGTACCGCCAGAGAAGCGACCGTCCGTAATCAATGCACAGGCTTTACCCAAGCCTTTGGACTTGATGTAGCTCGTTGGGTAAAGCATCTCCTGCATACCTGGACCGCCGCGAGGTCCCTCGTAGCGGACAATGACCACATCACCTGCTTGCACACGATCTTCGAGGATATCGGCGACGGCGTCTTCCTGGCTTTCGCATACGTGTGCTCTCCCTTCGAATATCAAGAGCTCATCCTCCACACCGGCGGTTTTCACAACACAACCATCCTCGGCAATGTTTCCAAAGAGCACCGCCAAGCCACCTTCTTCAGAGTAGGCATTATCAGCTGAGCGAATGCAGCCGCCCTCTCGGTCTAGGTCAAGCGTTGGCCAGCGCGTTGCCTGGCTAAATGCTTCCTGTGTCGGGATGCCCGCGGGGCCTGCTTTGAAACGCTCGAGCGCTACTGAATTGTCAGTGGTAGCAATGTCCCAATGAGCTATGGCGTCGCCAATGCTAGGGCTGTGCACGGTGTGGCAGTCAGTATGCAGTTGGCCCGATCTCGCGAGCTCACCCAAAATGGCCAGCACACCACCCGCTCGGTGAACGTCTTCCATGTGATATTGTGGTGTGCTAGGAGCGACTTTACACAACTGAGGCACATTGCGAGATAGCGCGTCGATGTCAGCCATTGTGAAATCGAGCTCGGCTTCTTGCGCAGCGGCAAGCAAGTGCAAAATGGTATTGGTTGAGCCGCCCATGGCAATGTCGAGACTCATGGCATTCTCAAACGCAGCGAGATTGGCAATCTTCCTAGGGAGGACACGGTCATCGTCCTCAACATAGTAGCGCCGAGTGAGTTCAACAACGAGTCGCCCTGCTTCAAGGAACAATGCTTTGCGATCAGCGTGCGTGGCCAATAGGGAGCCGTTACCCGGCAGGCTCAGCCCAAGCGCTTCCGTGAGGCAATTCATCGAGTTGGCAGTGAACATGCCAGAGCATGAACCACAGGTCGGGCAGGCGGATCGCTCGTAAGCCTCGACTATGGTGTCGTCGGCACTGCTGTCTGCAGCAATTACCATGGCGTCAACCAAGTCAAGCTTATGCTCGGACAAGGCCGTTTTTCCTGCTTCCATGGGACCACCCGAGACAAAAATTACGGGGATGTTGAGGCGCATGGCCGCGTTGAGCATACCGGGTGTGATTTTGTCGCAGTTGGAGATGCAAACCATGGCGTCGGCACAATGCGCGTTCACCATGTACTCAACGGAGTCCGCAATGATGTCTCTGGAGGGCAAGCTATAGAGCATGCCGTCATGACCCATGGCAATCCCGTCATCGACCGCAATGGTGTTAAATTCTTTGGCGACACCGCCTGCATTTTCAATTTCACGCGCGACCAGCTGTCCCAGGTCTTTAAGATGGACATGCCCCGGCACGAACTGTGTGAACGAGTTAACCACTGCAATGATGGGTTTTTCAAAGTCACCGTCTTTCATGCCGGTTGCACGCCATAAGGCACGTGCCCCTGCCATATTGCGGCCGGCGGTGGATGTTCTCGAGCGATACTCAGGCATCAGCTATCTCCAGTAGATCACGCGCTATAGACTACATCGCGCGAACAAGAATTTTTGAATTTCGGTCTATTTCCGCCTTCTGTTTCTCGGATTCGGGCAGCGCTTCGGGTGATGACAAGGTGAAACCAAGCTCCTGGAACCAGTGACCGGTTTGTGTTGTACGCACATAAACGCGTTCAAGCTTGGCTTGTTTTGAAGCGTCGATGAGCGCTGCCACGAGCCGCTCACCGTGTCCCGAGTCTCTGTAATCCGGATGGGTAGCAACACTTGCGATTTCCGCAATGCTGTCCGCAGGATTTCCCAGTAGGGCTGCACAGGCGATAACCCGGCTGTCTTTTGTGACGACAGTAAATTTATCGAGGCTTCGTTCGATCTCTTCATTGGATCTATCTGCAAGAACGCCTGCTTGCTGTAACGGCCGCATGAGCTCGAGTATGCCTGCTAAATCATGTGCCTCAGCGCCTTTGATTTGCTCGTATTCGTCGGGCGATATCAAGGTACCAATACCATCGTGTGTATACAGCTCTTTAAGCAGACCGCCGTCAAGTGCGTAGCTAATGAGGTGGGATCGAGGTACGCCCGAGTCACAGGCGTCACACGCGAGCATGAGTGCCTCTTTTTGCCCCTGGTCAGCGGTTTCGAGTACTTGGCGAGCTGTATCAACCGTCAGTTGCCGCTGCAGTTTCCCGTCCACGCTTTCGATACCATCGAAGTCCGACATGATGATTAACTTGTCCGCGCCTAGGCTCCGGCTAACCGCACCCATCACGTCCAATGCGTCCAGGGTGAAGACTTCTCCAGCAGGGGAATGACCCAGCGTGGAGACCAGACAGATAGCGGCGCCATCTAGCGCGTGTGTCATGCCAGCAACGTCAACATGGCGAACCAAACCACGACCTGACCGATCCACCCCGTCGATGACACCTAGGGGCCGGGCTGTAATGAAGTTACCGGAGATTACTCTGAGTCGCGCATTGTGTAGGGGTGAGTTGGGCAGCCCCATCGAAAACATCTGCTCAATATGGGTGCGCTCTGCCAAAGTATCAGCCATTGCCTGATTCACTGCCATGGGCGTCAAGGGCTCTGAGTTAAAGGTGTTTTGCTCGTGAACCACCACCAGCCGCACACCCAGTGAATGCATGAGCGCGAGGTCGTGCACCACATTGATAAAATTCTCGTCGCTGGCAGCGCCGCAGCGAAGCCCCACGACAACAGTGGTTCCTCGATGCGAATTAATGTACGGCGCGGTGTGCCGAAACCAGTCAATGGTATCTGTCGAATCTGTCACGATCGCAGCCCTTAGCCCAGCACGACTCGAAGGATGCTAAATCCTCGTTGCAAGAGCAGATTTGTTCGCGTGCTAGCTGCAAGCATTTCCATTAAAAAATTCCGTGACAGGGCAGTTGCCTGAGATTTATTACGTGGGTGGTGACGCGGTAAAACCACCGCGCCAAAAAGGATTAAGAGTATATTAGGTGTTTGAAGTGGTTCCTACCCTACGTTCACTCCTTTGCCCGATGGTGTGGTAGAGAGTTTTTACGGAGATTTGGGCATTTTGGTGCGAAAACCATGAGAGGCAATTCGTTTACTTGATGGTAGTCGAAGATCAAATTCAGTTAATGAGTCAGCGTATCGGTGGGCAGCGATTCGGGGGGCTGCTCTCGAGGCTCGATGATTGTGGTTCGGAGGGCGACACACTGCGGTTATTACGCTGCAGTGAATTTTTCAGAGGCCTAGTGGAGCGGCAAATCGACTGGCTTGAGACCGAGGCACAGTTCAAGGCGAACACGATCGACTACATCACCGCAGCGCACGAGCGCTCGGCCGCGACCTTGCAATCCACGGAGGCTACGTTAATGTCTTCCCTCCGAGTGCTGAGACAACGGGCGATGCTGCACATCCTGTGGCGCAGTTTCACGCAGAGTGCCACGGGTCTGGATGAGACGCTGGTTGCCATGAGTGATCTCGCAGATTTTGTAATTTGGCAGGCTGTCCGGTTTGCTGAAGCTCAGGTGGGTGCCCGGTTTGGTGAGCCAATTGGCGAGGAATCGCAAACCCGCCAGTACCTGATTGTTGTCGGCATGGGCAAACTGGGCGGGTGTGAACTGAACTTGTCATCTGACATCGACATCATTTTTGTATATGACGAGCCGGGCGTTACCGAGGGCGGGCGCTCGAGCACCAGCAATCAGGAGTTCTTTACGCGAGTTGCTCAGTTGGTGATTAGGCTGATCGATACCGTAACGCACGAAGGCCGTGTGTTCAGGGTCGATACCCGGCTGCGCCCGTTCGGAGATAGCGGAGCACTGGTCGCCAGTTATCCGTCATTGGAGAATTACTATCAGCAACACGGGCGTGACTGGGAACGATACGCGCTTCTAAAGTCTCGCTGTATTACCGGGCTTATTGAGCAAACGCGGGCGTTTCAACAGTTGGCACGGCGCTTTGTTTACCGACGTTATACGGACTTCAGTGTCATCGATGGTTTGCGCGATATGAAGGCGCTCATTGATACCGAGCGCGTATCTAAGGATTTAGCGAACGATGTTAAGCGCGGCCCCGGCGGCATTCGTGAAGCGGAGTTTGTTGTCCAATCACACCAGCTGACACACGGCGGCCGGATTCCAGCGATTCAAACGAGCAATTTTCAGACATCGGCCGCGGTGCTCGCCAAAGAGCGGTGTGCCCCTCAGTCCGTTGTATCAACGCTGACTAGCGCCTACCGGCACCTTCGACAGGTGGAGCATGGCATTCAAGCACTGCGCGATGAGCAGACTCATTCGATACCCGACGTTAGCGATGCCCAAGAAAACCTTCGGCATTTATTGGGCTACGCGTCATGGAGTGAACTCAGGGAAGAAACTGAAGTTCATCGCACTGCGATTGCTACCGAATTTGACGCGTTATTGAATGAGCCGGGTCAGACGACACGACTGATTATTGGCATTGACTCAGAGTCACCATCGCTCGATATGTCGGTCATACGCGGGCTCTCGCTAAATCGTGTGGACCACATCGTAGCGGTAGTCTCGGACTTTATTGCAGAGACCCGATTTCGTGTCCTTGACCCCGAGGGCGTGCGACGCCTGCAAAAGGTATTGCCGCTTATTTTGAAGGCGGTGGAGGACCAGGATGATATCGAGCAGGTGCTGAAGCGATTGCTTTCAATTGTCACCGCGGTCTTGAAACGCAGTGCCTACCTGGTTCTCCTCAGTGAAAACCCGCTCGCGTTACGGCGACTCGTTAACTTGGTGAGTCGCAGCGAGCCCATCACGCAAAAATTGCTCGGCTCGCCCGAGTTGCTCGACGAACTGTTGTTCCCGGAACGCCTCCTCAGTATTCCCAGTAAAGACGAGATCAGAACCCTACTCAACTCTACACTCGAGCATATTGATACTGATGATCTTGAAAGCGCCATGCAGCTCCTCAGACGCTTCAAGGATGCGATCGTATTTCGTGTGGCTTGTAGCGAGCTCGAGGGTGCAATCTCGCTCATGAAAGTCAGTGACAACCTTAGCTTTCTTGCTGAGGTAATTGTCGAACGCGCTGTCACCATTGCCTATGATCAGTTGGTTGAAAAATATGGCGAGCCGAGTGGTGATGCTGGGTTCTGTGTCATGGCCTATGGGAAGTTGGGCGGCCTTGAGCTCAGCTATGAGTCCGATTTGGATTTGGTGTTCGTCTCGACGGGAGAAAATGGTACCACCGCAGGTGCCAAGCCTATCGACAATCAACGCTTCTTTACGCGCCTGGCGCAACGAGTGATTCATATTTTATCGACCAATATGATGGGTGGGCGCCTGTATGAGGTTGATTTAAGGCTGCGACCTAACGGTGATTCAGGCCTTGTGGTTACTTCTGCTCAGGCGTTGGAGCGTTATTTAAAGCACGATGCATGGACTTGGGAGCATCAGGCGCTGGTGAGGGCGCGTGTTGTTGCGGGCGCGCCGGAACTCGTTACACAGGTGGAGGCCCTGAGGTCGGAAGTATTGTCGGCAGATCGTGACGATGTGTCGCTTGCCGCTGACGTTACAGCGATGCGGCAAAAAATGCGGGACCATCCGCCAGCTGTTGGCGATGCGTCGCGTCGAGTAGCACTGAAATACGGGCGCGGCGGTATTGTCGATATCGAATTTGTGGTCCAATACCTTGTGCTTAAACATACGGAGCGTTATTCCGACGTTGGGCGTTGGTCAGACGTGGTCAGGATACTCGAGGCCCTCGAAGCCTGCAGGATTTTAAGTTCAAGTGACGCAAATAGCCTGAAGGAAGCGTATCTAGGCTTGCGGTCGTCAGTGCATCGAGCCGCGGTATCGAACGCATCTGACGGTGATTCGGTTGAAACCGATGAATTAATGAAGCAGGCCAGTGCAGTATGTGCGCGTTTGCTGCCGAATTTGTAATGACTCGCGAGCCATCCGCGAGAGGTGAATAAGGAATAATTATGGACCTGTCTAAGCTGACCGGATCTATCTGGCTAGACGGCGAGCTTGTCCCTTGGGAAGAGGCCAAAGTACATGTGTTGACGCATACCTTCCACTATGGTCTCGGTGTCTTTGAGGGTGTTAGGGCCTACGCTACCGAGGGTGATGGCGCCTGCATCTTTCGCTTGAATGAACACACCGACCGACTCTTCCGATCTGCAAAAATCTTGCAGATGGATATGCCTTACGACAAGGACAAGCTGAACGAAGCGCAGCGCGAGGTGGTTCGGGTTAATGGTCTACATGAGGCGTATCTCAGGCCCATGTGTTTCCTCGGTTCAGAGGGTATGGGACTTCGTGCGGATAACCTAAAAACTCACGTTATGGTGGCCGCCTGGTCATGGCCTTCGTACATGGACCCGGAGGCCCGGGACCGCGGAATACGGGTGCGTACCTCGAGCTATACCCGACATCACGTGAACATCACCATGTGCAAGGCAAAGGCAAACGGTAACTACATAAACTCTATTTTGGCCCTGCGCGAAGCGCTTGATGCAGGCTGTGAAGAAGCGCTTCTTCTGGATAATGAGGGCTATGTAGCTGAAGGCAGTGGCGAGAATGTCTTCATAGTGCGAGACGGGATGATTTATACGCCTGAACTCACATCCTGTTTAGAGGGAATTACGCGCGATAGTATCTTCAGAATTGCGGCTGATCTTGGCTATCAGATTAAGGAACGAAGAATCACCCGCGATGAGGTGTACGTGGCTGATGAGGCGTTCTTTACGGGCACTGCGGCCGAGGTAGTGCCCATCCGCGAGCTTGATGGCCGGGCAATTGGTTCCGGTAGCCGTGGCCCTCTAACAGAGCAACTGCAATCGATTTATTTCGATACGGTTCGCGGTCGCGAGTCACAATATGGAGCTTGGCTAACACCGGTAAGTTAACACCAAAACAAAAGGGGGTTGTGATGGGGGCATCTACGGGCAAACTGGCGAGCGAGCGGTTTTTTCGGTCTTGGTCTTGTGAAGACACCGTAAAAGGCGTTGTTCTTATCAGCCACGGGCTGGGCGAGCACTCGGGACGTTACAATCACGTAGCTCAAGCGCTTACGGCAAACCACCTCCATGTTTATGCACTGGATCATATTGGGCATGGACAGTCCCCCGGGAAGCGCGCGTTTGTTGAGTCATTCAGTGATCTTACCGCCGGAGTGGCTGAGCTTAGATCCCATATTGCGTCTGAGCACCCCGATCTACCGGTTGTGTTGATTGGGCACAGTATGGGCGGGCTTATCGCCGCACGAACCGTACTCGATGCAGCGCCCGACTATCAGGCCCTTATCCTGACAGGGCCACTGCTAGGCGTGCCTACGCCACCGCCGGCGTGGCAGACCTGGTTACTGAGGACGCTGAGCGCCCTATTCCCTGCCGCCAAAGCCCTAGAGATTGATGCAAGCGCCGTCTCTCGTGATCAGGCTGTGGTCGATGATTATGTCGCTGATCCACTAGTTCATCATGAGAACATCCCTGTCCGAACCGTGGTGTCTCTGTTCGACGAGGCGGGTGCCGTCCTCGGACGAGCAAGTGAGATTTCTCTGCCAACGTTATTGCTGCACGGTGAGAAAGATGAACTGACATCCGTAGCGGCGTCGCGCCAGTTTATGGCTGATTTGAGTGCGACTGATAAGCACATCACGGTCTATCCGAGCCTGTATCATGAGTTGTTCAACGAGCCCGAGCAAGAAGACGTTATTCGCACCTGTCTGCATTGGATAGCTGCCCGCTTGTAACTGGGTTCGTTCACTCAATGATTGTGTTGACGCCAATCTGCGGTTGTCCGCGTCATACCCTATTGGCATACTCCCTGCCAACTTCTGGGTGCCCACAGTGAATTCGCAAGCTTCCCCTACATTGATGTCGCAGACGTCTGTGGTGCCTGATGCGCCGCTCAACATTGCACTTTTGGGCTATCGGTCTGCCCCGCATTCGGGTGGACAGGGTATCTACCTGAAATACCTTTCCCGCTCATTGGCTCGAAGGGGTCACAAGCTGACCGTGATCTCGGGCCCTCCCTACCCTCAGCTCGATCCGGAAGTCACACTGGTTCGTTTACCCAGCTTGGATTTGTATGAGCACGGCTTAAGGTCCATACGCCCGATGCAACTGTTGTCGCGGCTAGAGCGCATCGAATGGTTTAGTAAGTTGACCGGCGGTTTTGCCGAGCCGTACACCTTTGGTGAGCGTGTGAAGCGTTGGTTCGTAGGGCGGGAATCTGAGTTCGATATCATTCACGACAACCAGACGATTGCTGACGGAATTCTTAGCTTGCAGCATCGTGGGCTGCCCCTGGTGACGACGATTCACCATCCCATCACTAAAGATTACCGGGCAGCCCTTGCCGCTGAGCCACGCTGGTACATGCGGCTTTTAATTCATCGCTGGCACAGTTTTTTGCGCATGCAAAAACGTGTGGCACCTCAGTTGCAATCGGTCGTCACGGTTTCCGGTGCCTCAGCGACGGACATTAGTGACGATTTTAATGTTGATCGCTCGGCGATTTCGGTGATGCATCTTGGCGTCGATACTGAGCTATTTAAGCCGCTCCCTGAAGCGGAACGCGAGCCGCATCGATTGATGACCACAGCATCAGCTGACGCGCCACTTAAAGGCTTGGCGGTATTACTGCGTGCCATCGCGTCCCTGCGATCGAGTTATCCCGGAATTCGGCTAACGCTGGTGGCCCGGCCAAAGCCGGGGGGCGATACCGAGAAGCTGATCGCATCACTAGGGCTCGGGGATGTGGTGGAGAGCTGCAAAGGCATCACTCACGAGGAAATGGTCCAAAAATATGCGAGTGCCTCGGTTGCCGTGGTGCCCTCTATTTACGAGGGTTTTGGTTTGCCAGCCGTTGAGGCAATGGCATGCGGTGTGCCGCTGGTGTCCACGGATGGAGGTGCTCTCGCTGAAGTGGTTGAGGATGCCGGTCTGGTCGTTCCTGCGGGTGACAGCGAAGCGCTCGCGACTGCCATTCGCCAACTGTTTGAGGATGATCAGCTTCGAGACGACTATGCCTCTCGCGGCTTATTGAGAGCGGAGCAACACTTTTGTTGGAATCGCTGTGCTGAACGTATGGAAGCCTACTATCGGGAGCGTATCGCCGCATGCTGACGGTGGACTTCGACTACTTCGACTTGCAGTCGGGGCATGTCTGCGTCGATTTGGGGTGTGGGGAGGGGCGTCATTCATTGACGGCCTATCTTCAGGACGATGTTACGGTGATTGGCCTCGACTTATCGCATCAGGACTTGAAGACAGCGCAGTCACGTATTGCTGACATGGCGAGTTATAACCCAAAGAGCTCCGTGGATTTTGCGCAGGCGAATGGTTTGTCGCTTCCTCTGGCAGATCACTCGGTCGATCGACTTATTTGCTCAGAGGTGCTCGAGCACATCCCTAACTACATTGGATTTCTTGAAGAGATTGATCGCGTGCTAAAGCCGGACGGACGATTGTGCATTAGTGTTCCACGAAGCTGGCCGGAGCGGGTGTGTTGGTCGCTTTGTGATGCCTATCGTCGAACGCCAGGTGGGCATATTCGAATTTTCAATGCCTCGCACCTCAGTCGAGAAGTCGAGCGTTACACACTAGCCGAGACGCGTCGCCATGGCGCACACGCGCTTCATGTGCCGTATTGGTGGCTCAAGTGTTTGTTTTGGCATGCGGAAACCGAGCCCTTTATTCTCAAGTGGTATCACCGGTTCTTAGTCTGGGATCTGATGAAGCGCCCATGGCTAACTCACGCGATTGAGTTGGTGACTAATCCTTGGATGGGGAAAAGCGTCGTGCTGTATTTTGATCGGTCAGAAAAGCATAAGGATTAGGACATGAGTCAACGTACCTCTTTGCCTTTTTCTTACCCTGCCGAAGCTCTGCGTCCGACAGTGGATTACCTACTGGCATCGCAGCGAGAGAATGGCGAGATCCCCTGGTTTGACGGTGGACACACCGATCCCTGGAATCACACTGAGGCCGCAATGGGTCTCAGTATTGCCGGAGAGTTCGTCGCCGCCGAGCGTGCCTATGACTGGCTTGCCAGCCAGCAGTTAGACGATGGCAGTTGGTGGGCGTCTTACGTTAATGGCACGCCAGCCAATGTAACCCGGCGCGAAACCAATTACGTTGCCTATATTGCTACCGGTGTATGGCATCACTACTTGATTAGCGAAGATCGAGCTTTCCTTGAGCGACTCTTTCCAACCGTTGAGCGCGCGATTGAATTTGTCGTGTCGATGCAGTCGGAGCATGGTGAAGTGGCATGGGCTTGCGATACCTCCGGTGGAGCGATGGACGACGCGCTTGTGACCGGGAGTAGCTCGGTCTATAAGTCGCTCGAGTGTGTGTTGCATATCGCAAGAACAGTTGGTGTTCTAAAACCCCAGTGGCGTGAAGCAAGACGAAAGCTTGGTGCGGCGCTACGGCACCGGCCTGAGCGGTTTGATCGAAACTGGGAGAGTAAAGCGCGCTATGCGATGGACTGGTTTTATCCTGTCCTTGCGGGTGTTTTTCAGGGTGAGCAGGGGCTCGAACGCATCAATGCGCGCTGGCATGAATTTGTGGAGCCCGGCTTGGGTTGTCGGTGCGAGAATCATCAGCCCTGGGTCACGGTGGCCGAGTCCTGTGAATTAACCATGGCGCTTCTCAGCGTGGGCGATGTGGCAAGAGCTCAGACACTCTTTGACGGTTTATGGCAATGGCGCGACGAGGCGGGTGTTTTCTGGACCGGCTACCAGTTTGAAGAAGACGTCTTATGGCCGTTAGAGAAGCCGACCTGGACTTCTGGGGCGGTATTACTGGCAGCGGACGCTTTGGGCCAGTACACCAGAGCTAGTCGCCTATTTATCGAAGTTGATAGCAGGGAGCAACCCAAGCTCGAACGACGTCATCGTCGGGCTTAGTGTCGATCAGTTACAGTCGTTTTAAGGCGCGTAGACTCTGAAAGGAGCCCACTTCTTCAAACAGCCCTGATTGTTTTGCGAGTTGCCATATGGCATGCGGTGCCTGCCCCCCCTCTGCTGCATTGGCGAAGACATCATGGATGACTAGCAGCCCATCGCGAAGCAGATGCGATGACCAGCCCCGATAGTCGGTAAGCGCCGCATCTAAACTGTGTCCCCCGTCGATAAACAAAAAGCCTAGCGGTGTTGTCCAATGGCGAGCGGCCGTTGTCGATGGCGCGACGAGCGGAATAACGACATCCTCGGCCTGATAGCGCTTCAGATTGCGACGGAATTCGGGGAGTGAATCAAAATTTCCTTGACCATCCGTCAGGGCTTCATCGTGAAAAAACTCCCCTAGTTGGTGCTCCTCACTCCCCCGATGATGGTCTAAGGCAAAAACAACCGTGTTGGCTTCACGCGCGGCGTCGGCCAGGTGGAGCGTAGACAGCCCACAATAACTACCAATTTCCAAGAGTGGACCCACCTGAGCACCGAGTGTCGCCCATTGGCGCAGTTTTTCGGCTTCCTCCATTGGAAGGAAGCCCTTCACACCCTCAAACTCGGTTGCTGCCATGGTAGGCTCCACCCAAAACCGTCAGTATATGACGTATCACATCAATCCTCGTAGCATCTACCCTATGACGCGCTCACTCTACAACTTGCTTATTACGGTTTTGACGCCGTTATTCGTGCTGCGCCTGTTCTATAAAAGCCTGCGTGAGCCACAGTACCGACGTCAGTGGTGGCGACGTTTTGCCCTGGGTCTGCCAGCGCGAACACGTCCGGGCGATAGGCTCATCTGGGTGCATGCGGTTTCAGTCGGTGAACTACTCGCCGTCGCACCGCTTATCGAGTGCCTGCTACGCGAGTGGCCCGATAAGACTGTTTTGGTGACTAACACAACGCCCACCGGTTCAGCACAGACGCAAAAGTTGTTTGGGGACCGAGTTGAACACACATGGTTTCCCTTTGATGCACCACTGGTCACGGGTGCGTTCATACGCCACTGGGATCCACAACTCATCGTCATGGTGGAGACCGAGATTTGGCCGAATCTGCTGACGGCCGCAAAGTATCATTCGGTGCCGGTTGCACTGGTCAACGCCCGGCTTTCAGCGCGATCTGCACGGGGCTATGCCCGCCTTGGAAGCCTAACCACTCGGGCACTCAACGAATTTGATTTGATTGCCTGCCAATCAAAGTCAGATTTCAGACGATTTCGGAAGATTGGTGCCGATCTCGCAAAGATGCAGGTGGTGGGGAGCATTAAGTTTGACATTGACCTCGCTGCGCGCCGTGTGCAGCTCGAGGAGATTCGTGACGAGCTGGGTGAGGTCATACGTTCTCGTTCACTGTGGGCGGCGGCGAGCACGCACCCAGGCGAGGAGCAGTTGGTGATCAGGGCCTACCTCGAACTGCGTGAGCGAGGCCTGAGGACACGATTGCTGCTGGCCCCGCGACATCCCAATCGTACTCCTGAGATAACCAAGTTGCTTGAGAGTCATGATTTGGAGTATCAGAAGCGTAGCGAGCATGAGCCGCTGATTGACAGTACGGATGTCCTGCTCATTGATACGCTGGGGGAGCTGAGTGCCTTCCTAGGCTTGGCCGATGCAGCATTTATTGGTGGTAGTTTGGTGCCGCGTGGTGGACATAACCCCATCGAGGCGGCGGCCTGGGGATGTGCTGTCATTACAGGCCCTCATGTCATTAACTTTGCCACCATTGTTAGGGACATGGAGCGCGGTGGCGCCATCCGCGTGGTGAAGGATGAAGACGAGCTCGCGAGCCGACTGGCAAGTGTATGGAGTGAGTCAGTGGATGGCGATGACGCGCAGGTGGCGCGGCGTTTTATCGAGACGCGGCGGGGAGCGACCCGCCGTCAGCTCGAGCTACTCAAGACCTTGGTGGCCTAGCTTTCCTCAGAGGCCGTCGGTGCCGCGGGCTCAATCAGGAAAGATTCAAGCGTAGCGATGTCCTTGGGTGACAAGGTCCCTGCATTCTCTTTGAGTCGCATGCTGTTGAGGACGTAGTCGTAGCGACTGTTGGCATAGTCACGCTGCGCAGCAAACACAGCGTTCTGAGCATTCAGGACATCGACAATGTTGCGCGTACCCACTTCGTAGCCTGCAATGGTCGCGTCGAACGCACTCTGTGTCGACTTGATGGCTTGCTTGCGTGCCTTAACGCGGACTACGTCCGAGGTTACCGTCATGTGAAGTGAGCGTGATGCCGTCACCGTGTTACGCGTCAAGTTGATTCGATTTTCACGTGCGGCATTAAATTGCTCTACCGCCCGTCGTCGATTCGCACTGATTGCACCACCGGCGTACAAGGGCATATCGAGTCGAATCTGGAATGACTCGTTTTCGCCGTCAGAACGAGGTGGTAGGTTGAACGCATTGGGTGGTGTCACGCGGCCCCTTGTTTCGCTCTCGGAATAACCGATTTGCGCATTGACGGTTGGCGCATGACCCATTTGCCGAGATTTTGCAGTTTGACGTGCGGCCTCCTCCGCAAAACGCACAGCCGCGAGCTCAAAATTGTTGGCAAGCGCGAAGTCGACCCAGGCAGATCGGTCTGATGGTGTGGGCGCCTCAGGTGTGAACTCATCGCTCAAGAGCAGCAGTTGTCCGTGGTTTTGACCTGTGAGTACTGACAAACGCTCACGGGCTACAGCCACGTTATTTTCTTCGATAATGCGTGTGACGCCGGCGAGGTCATAGCTGGCTTCAGCTTCATAGACGTCGGTAATAGCGATCAAACCGACTTTGAAACGTTGGCGAGTCTGCTCAAGCTGGCGTGCGAGCGCGCGTTCCTGAGCCTTCGCTGCAAGAAGGTTATCTTGCGCGCGCAGCACTCCAAAATAGGCTTCGGATACGCGAACAATTAGATTTTGCTGTGCAGCAGCTAGTGTTGCTTCAGCCTGCTTGCTCCGCTCACTCCCGGCTTTCCAATCGAACCACGCCGACAGGTCAAATAATGTCTGCGACAGATTGATGTCATAGCTGGTGGTTTCTGTACGGGAACCACTGGTCTGATCCTGAATGACCACTTGACCGTTCTCGAAGTCGGTAATACTCAGGCGCGTGTTTACCGAATCACGAATTGACCGTGAGACACCGGTACGCACTTGGGGCAGCAAGGGTGCGAGAGCCAGAGTCTTCAATTCGAGATCGGCTCTGTATTGAGCGGTTTCAGCTTTCAACTGCGCATCGTTATCGAGCGCAATCTCATAAATATCTAAAAGGCTTTCGCTTGAAGCGAAGGGCGCTGCTATCAGCAACGTGCCGACGATGACGGCCGAAACGGCGCGTCGAGTGACATGAGAAATCATGCAATATTCCTTGCTAGTGTCCTTAGACCTACGGTGCGGCGGAGTTTAACATCGTATACGGGTGGGCGGATAAAATACGTTCATCTTCTGTATTGGCACAAATTTGATCATTGATTGCTACACTTTGGTGGAGGGTTGTGCCAATGGCTGCGGGTGTTTCGAGGAAGTTGAGTGCAGAAAAGCGGAAACAAAAAGCGTTTTCAGATGGATCTTGCAGAGTTGCACGCGCTGTGCGAGGCGAACTATGCGCGCCTGTTGCAGCTTTTCCCAGACTATCAACAGGCAAATGAACGACGCTTTCGATTAGGTCAGCGCTTGGTGGTGCTGACCGTTATCGATCGGGACCGGCACACAACCTCCCTTAACGTGCAGTATCACGCTCCCCAACTGCCAAAGCTGATGGACTCCAATCTGTATTTACGCATGTATCACGATGTCGCTATGGCCGAGGTAGTGAAGCATCGGTCAAGCCGACGCTTAGAGTCGCGCTACGATTATCCAAATTCCGAGATGCATCAGCCCGACGAGAAGCAACAGCAAAACCAGTTTGTTTCGGAGCTTTTGAGCCTCTGCTTGTCCCAGGCCCATGCCGATGGCGTCATTTTTGAGGTGGGCAATGTCGACTGAGTCGCTGCTCAGTGGTGATTTGGTCGTCGCTGACGGAGCGGACACACTTTTCTTGGTACAGGTCACCGATACCCACTTAACAGGCACTGAAACAGGATGCCTTTTAGGCATGAATACCGCGCGTTCTGCTAGGGGTGTCATCAATGCTGCACTCGCTACTGTGAGCGCTGACTGTATTTTGGTGACTGGTGACATTGCTGCCGATGGTCAGCCCGAAGCTTACGGACAGCTTGAAGCCATGCTCGGCACTTCGGTATCCAGCCTTTGGTTGCCGGGCAACCATGATAATGTGTGTAGCTATAAAGATCGCTATGCGCCGCATATGAAGCGTCGCTTGTGCGCAAAGCACTGGGATGTGGTGATGCTCGAGACGCAAGTTGAGGGTGAGGTGGGTGGCATCCTTTCCGCCACTGAGCTAGCGGCATTGTGGTCTGCTGTCGATGATGCGCGGCTGGCAAATAAGGCCCTACTGGTTGCAACGCACCATCCGCTTCGGCGTCTTGAATCTGCATGGCTAGACGAGCAATCGGTAAAGAACGCATCGGAGGCGCTCGACATCCTTAAGCCCATTGCCGATCAGACTGCAGTGATCAGTGGTCATGTGCATCAAGAAAGTGACGAAGTTATAAACGGTGTCCGGATGATGACGACGCCGTCGACCTGTGTGCAATTTGCACCGCGCTCTCAAGACTTTGCGCTCGACACTAAAGATCCGGGCTATCGACGTCTTGTGCTACACCCAAATGCTCGGATGGAAACACAGGTTATTCGTATTTCTGATGAAGAGAACCGACCTCTACTGACTTCCTCGGGTTATCATTAGGCGGCACGGCGACTCGCACGTCGTAAGACGCATTCAACCAAGGTAAACCCAAATAATGACGCAGTACAACGCAGACGCCATCGAGGTATTGACGGGGCTAGAGCCGGTGCGCAAGCGCCCTGGCATGTATACCGACACTGCTCGCCCTAACCACCTTGCCCAAGAGGTTATCGATAACTCGGTAGACGAGGCCCTAGCGGGTCACGCGAACCAGATCGATGTTGTTGTGCATGCCGATGGTGCGATTACCATTACCGATAACGGGCGGGGTATGCCGGTTGATTTACACCCGGAGCAAAAAAAGCCCGGCGTAGAGGTCATTCTCTCGACGCTTCACGCTGGCGGTAAATTTTCGGATAAGAACTATCAGTTCAGCGGCGGTCTGCATGGCGTAGGTGTGTCCGTGGTAAACGCGCTGTCCAAGCGGCTCGA
>Ga0163109_10000428_pt1 | contig 34068 bp, 38 predicted proteins | sample CRUFie1St13metaG_FD_108704 | JGI IMG/M metagenome (GOLD analysis project Ga0163109, IMG submission 108704) | Marine microbial communities from the Costa Rica Dome - CRUD Field 142mm St13 metaG | ecosystem: Environmental > Aquatic > Marine > Oceanic > Photic zone | place: Costa Rica: the Eastern...
GGATATATAGTACAGAATCAAGTTTAAATTGTATATAATTAAGATATGAGTTTTTTAAGTCAAAATAATGCAGAGTTTCTCTCAGCTAGAATTACCCAAAAAGGAAGGAAATCTATTGCGGAAGGTAATTTCCAAATAAAGTTCTTTCAGATTGGTGATTCCGAATTTGACTATACCCAACCATTTGATTCTTTAGATGGTATTCAAAATAATCCACAACAAAATGTTTTATCACCTTTTGATAAGGATAGTCAAATAAAATATCCTTATTTGATTGATACTAATGGTACAACCACTTATGGTGTACCAAAAATGGATTCAATTACAACTACAATTAGAAACGGTATGGGTCCTGCGGGTTATATAACAGAGTATAAACCTTATGATCAAACTGAGTGTACAGGAACTACAGTAGAATGTGCATCAGTAAGATTACCATTAAATGGATTTACGGGTACTAATATCATTACTTTTACTGAAACACAGGCATATTTAGATTGTAATAGTGGATCTCAAACTTCAATAAACACAAATAATTTATCAAGATTCAACGGATGTGAATTCGTAACAGTTGTGTTTAATAACGAGTTCGTAAGTGAAGAACAAGTTGTGACTGAAAATTCCACAAGTTTAATTTATAAGATAGTGTCAATTAGTACTGTTACGGGTACTACAACCACACCTCAATGTGATAATGTAGTCACAGGACAAACAACAATAACATTTGATAGACCAACACCAAATTTCAGTAATCATACAGGATATGCGGAGGTTATATGTAATAAATGTAGTATTGAACATCCATTAGAACCACAAACTTCAACAGAGTGTGTTTCAAGTCAAGTCGATCCGAGTGAACAACATGACCCATGGAAATTAAATGTGGTGTGGAAAGAAAAACCTATTGGTGCAGATACTAATGGTATTGATGAAAGTCTTAGTGGTTTTACGAGTAATAAACATACTTCAACTTCAGAATATTTAGGTTATGGTACATCGAGTGGTCAAGTAACTAACACGGGTACAACATATTTTAATTCATATAGTGAAGAAATTACAGTATCACCTGAGGAACAAAGATGTGTTGCGATTATACATTACAGTGAAATTGGTCACATTTATGATGATCCTGATAGATTTTTTAAGTATGATGACTACATTGGAAGTTCTACTACAGAAGGAGTTTTAGTTGATGATGAAATTGTAACTGATAAAGACTTTTTCAATGTCTATATCCCTTTTATATACTATGAAAATAGTACAGGCACTACTATAGGTGCAGAATTTAAAATGGGTGAAACTGATTATCATTTAGATTCTACTGTTGCAGGTACACCTGGTGATATTAGAACAAAATATATTAAGTATAGATACCTCTTAGATGAAGTAGGTAAAAAGGTTGGAAAAGTATTCGTAGATAAAAAATTAATTGTTTTTGATGATCAAGAACTTGTTGCACTTTTAGAGTACAGATCAAACAGGAGATATACACTACCCGCACCAAAAGTATACTCCATACCAAGTGAAAACTCAAAAGATAATGCGTGTTTTGCGGGGACAACAGGACAGACATATTGGGTTACATATATGTTACAAAATACGTTAGACAAACAATTAAATGGTTTACCATGTAATTATTTAACTAAAGTAGAAGTTAATACTGATGTAGAAGGTTGTGATATTACATACCCTTCAGATATCGCAGTTAAATTCGGTGGGTCTGAAGACCATTTTAACGGAGTAGGTTCCTTCCAACATATGAAAACAGATTTATTGGATTCAACAAAAGGTTATATCGTAGATACATTCAAAATTTTAATCCAAGAGACAACATCAAATAGTGATTTATTACCTGATCCTAATCAGTGGATCGAAATGGATTTTACTAGTAAAATACCAAACCATACTCAAGGTGACTATATTGACCCTTCAAATTTAAGAGACCACAATTTTACTATATTACTTAGTGATATTGACAACGGTACTCTATTCGATTTAGAAAATTATTTACTTACAGGTCTTAATAGTACAAATTATATACCTGATGAACCATCTAACGACCCACAATTCGGTGATGAACAACCATTCCCTGGTAGTGTAAAGGTAGTTAGATCCTCAGATATTGAAGAACTAAGATTCTTGGTTAATTTACCTTCTGATCAATTTACAAACACACAAAACCCTACGTATGTAATAGGGGAAAGAGTACCACCAATAAAGAGAGTAACTGAAGTAGCGTTATTAGATCAAAATAAGAACGTATTAGTAAGTGCAAAAACATCTTCACCAATCAAAAGAGTCGGTACTCAAGTATTTTCCGTTAAATTAGATTTTTAACAGTTTACAATTACTAATTTTTTCCATATATATTAACCATAAGTCATATTATGGACAAAAAATTTAAAAACAAACCCAAAATATTAGGTTTAGATATATCAACTAAAACAATTGGTTGGGCGTTATTTGATATAACTGCATCACACCTTTTAGAGTTGACACATTTCTCACCTAAGATCAAACCAAAACCAGAAGACAAAATTGAGGAGTTACTTAAAAAGTCAGAAGCGTTTAGGAAACATTTAGAAAATTATAAAAATATTGGTATAACCAAAATAATAATTGAAGAACCATTATTAAACTCTAATAACGTTTATACAGTAGGAACATTATTAAGGTACAATAGTATGGTGTTAAAATCATGTTATGATGTACTTGGATTAGTACCTACCTTCATATCAACCTACAACGCAAGAAAGTTTGCATTTCCCGATTTAGTTGGACCAAATACTAAAGGAAGAAATGTTTTATTTGGTGGGTACCCTAAAACAATAGATAAGAAACACGTTGTTTGGGAACATGTGAATGATTTATTTCCTGAGGTTGAGTGGTTACAGGCAAGAACAGGTAATCTAAAGAAAGAAAATTATGATATGAGTGATGCTGCCACAGCGGTAATTGGATATGTAAATAAGTTAAAAGTAGAAAAAACTTAATTAACCCCCTTTACAATTCAAGATATTGTTCATATATTTAATTAAAGGACGGGGCGTGTAAGATTTTTATTTTACACGTTGGTTGGTAGTCCCTGAGGAGTGGTGTTCTCAGGGACTTTTTTTTCTCATTTATTTTTCGTATACTTTTACTATGACCACCCAAGAAACAGACTTTTCTCCGATAATAGACGTTTTAGAAGACGTTTTTGGTGATTATAAAAATCACAACGACTACAGAGGTCAAATATCGTTTGATTGTCCTGTTTGTTCTCATGAAATAAAAGGGTTAGATCATGGAGATGGTAAGGGTAATTTAGAAATAAACTATAAAATGTTTGTTTACAAATGTTGGTCCTGTGGTGAGACACACGACACACATGGACACCTGAATCAATTAGTAAGGAAATACGGAACACCAAGACAAATTAAACAATTTTTCTTGTTTCTACCCGAAGAGTTTATACAACATAAACCACAATACAAGAAAGTAAGACTACCATATAGTTTTACTGAGTTCTCAAAAGCGACAGAGGGTCAAAAAATTATACATCACTATAAACAAGCTTACAAATATGTGAAATCAAGGAACATATCTGATAGTATGTTGGAAAAGTATAAAATTGGTTATTGTACCGAAGGTTTATATGAGAATAGAATAGTTATACCATCTTATGATCAAAATGGTGAATTAAATTATTTCGTTGCGAGGTCGTATTTAAGTTATTCTAAACTAAAATATAGAAACCCACAAGCGGATAAAGAAAAATTAATATGGAATGAACACCTTATCAATTGGGACGAAACGGTATATCTCGTAGAGGGTGTCTTTGATAGTATATTTCTTGAAAATTCAATACCACTTTTGGGTAAATTCTTGAATAATAACCTTTTTGAGAAGTTATATGATAACGCTAAAAAGATTGTTATTGTATTAGATGGTGATGCGTGGGATGATTCAGAAAAATTATACCATAGAATGAATGGTGGTAAATTAATGGGTAAAGTATGGACCCTTAGGTTACCAAATAATAAAGATATTGCGGATTTGAAGGGTGACTTGTCCCAATACGAAGAAATTAAATTAGATTAATGAATTTAAAAGAAGAAGCGGACAAAATACGTAAGGTTTTAGAGAAAAGAAGGTCGGAATTAGACCTCTCATTTATTGAAGAGGATCACTTATACTTTATGAGAGGTAAGGAAGGGATAATTAGATCAAATTACCCCTCTGTATCCAAGATAATCAAGAAATTTTACGAAGAATTCGATGCTGAGGGTATTTCACTTAGAATGTCTAAGGGTAACAAACAAAGACAGAAGGAATTACTTCAAGAATGGAAGGATAAAGGTACATATGCAACGAACCAAGGTAGTAGGGTCCACTATATTCTTGAAAAAGTACTAATTGAAGAGTATGGAGACTATAAAAATGTTAGGGAACCCATTTATCAATGTGACGATGAACAGATTGTTAGAAGTGATAATATGATTGAAGCGGGTAAGGACTTTTTGAAACTAATGCATGAAAGAAACGCGGTATTATTAGACACTGAAATAGTTTTGGGTGACCCCGAGTTAGGTTATGTCGGTCAACCCGACAAAGTTTGGTTAGTGGAGAATAAAAAAGGTACTGATTATGGAATCTTAATTACTGATTGGAAAACTAACAAACCCGAGAACTTTAAAAAACAGAGATACACCAAAAAAATGTACCCTCCATTTGATAATATAGATAGTACAGCACTTGGACATTACTACTTACAACTACCATTTTACGGTAAACTTCTTATGAAGATGTTGGAGGGTAGTGAATATGAGAATAAAAAACTTTTAGGGAATATAGTCGTGTTAGTTAAAGAAGACGGCACCTTTGAAGAATATAAAGTTCCTGTTGAAGTAACTCAAAAAATACTTCTAATGGATATGGATAAAATTTTAAAATAATGATTAGATACGAAGGTAAAAAAATAGGTTTTACTGCGGGTAATTTTGACTTACTTCACCCTGGTTACATATATACTTTCGAAACTGCTAAAGAACATTGTGATTGGTTCATAGTCTTTTTACAGAGAGATCCATCACTACACAGAAAAAGTAAATATAAACCAGTTATACCTGTTTATGAAAGGTACAAGACTCTGATGTCTATAAAATATATTGATGAGGTATTCATGTACCAAACAGAAGAAGAATTATTAGAATTAATAAAATTCTTTAAACCACAGGTTAGGATCTTAGGTGAAGATTACATAGGTAAAGACTTTACAGGTAAGGAGTTACCAATCGAAGTAATATATACAACAAGATCTCACGATTGGTCAACAACCAAAATAAAAGATTTGATCACTAAACAAACGATCGAACAGAACCCAAACATCTTGAAAAATGAGTAAACCAAAAATAGGTGTAATTGCGGGTAATTTTGATATACTACACCCTGGTTATATTGAGATGTTCCGTGAATGTAGTCAAGTCTGTGAACAGTTTAATGTTTTATTACATACTGACCCATCAATAGAAAGACCACATAAATTAAAACCAATACTAAGTGTTGAGGAGAGATTCAAAACTCTTATGTCAATTAGATACATAAGTAATGTACATATATATACGTATGAAAAAGACTTAGTGAAGTTGTTGGAACAAATTAATCCTGATGTTAGGTTCTTAGGTGATGACTATAGAGGAAAAGAATTTACGGGCGACAACCTTGATATCCCAATTCACTTTTTGAATAGAGGACATGGTTGGAGTACAACAAAACTTAAGACATTAATTTACGAAGAAATAAAGGCGAAGAATGATTAAGAAAATAATACACACTGCGGATATTCATATTAGAAGAAATCAACATCATGAAAACTATGAAAAACAATTCAGAAAGTTTATTGATAGTGCAAAAGAGGAAGTAAAAGGATATGAATACGATGAGATTAGAGTGATTATTGCGGGAGATCTCGTACACGAAAAGATTAATATATCAAATGAACAATTGGTTATTACCTCTAAATTTCTCAATGACATTACAAAAGAATTAGGTAAGGTTGTTATTATTCCTGGTAATCATGATTTCTTAGAGAATAATCATGAAAGAGTTGATAGTATAACACCTGTAGTAGATATGTTACAAAACGATAATATTATTTATTATAAGGATAGTGGTGTGTATGAGGACGACAATATTAATTGGGTTGTTTACTCACTTTACCAACACAACCAAAGACCTGATTTTGAGAAAGACGGTAAATTCTATGTTGGATTATTTCATAGTCCCATTCAAGGGTTAGCTACCGACACGGGTTATGAATTTGATGACGCATATTCACCCCTGAACTTTAGAGGTTTAGATTTACTCTTGTGTGGTGATATCCATAAAAGACAAGTATTCGAATTACCTGACGGTGGTCAGGCGATAATGGTAGGGTCTATGATACAACAGAACTTTGGTGAAACTGTGGATTATCACGGTTATGGTATTTATGATGTAGAGAGTAACAGTTATGAATTTTTCGATTTAGATAACGAACAACCATTTCTACATTTCTCCATAAATGATATAAAAGACATAGAGAATGAAACCGAAACACTCCTTAACCTTAAGTAAAGAATTCTTAGACTTTTGTGAACTAAACGAAATCGATAAGATAGACGAGTTAGCAAGAGATACTTTCGAGAGAGGGTTTACTATAGTTAAGTTTGGTGAAACTCCTGCAATTGTAAAAGGTAAGGAAACAATCAAGGAGGTAGAAAAGGAAATCATAAAGGAAGTTGAGATTATCAAAGAAGTTGAAGTTCCTGTCGAAGTTGTAAAAGAAGTCAAGGTAGAGGTTCCTGTTGAAGTCATTAAAGAAATACCTGTTAAGGGAGATACTAAGACAATTACAAAAGAAGTGATTAAAGAAGTGGAGGTTGAAAAACCCGTATACATAAAAGACGACGAAGAGATCAAAAAACTCAAAGAGGAGAATAAAAAACTTCAAGAAGATCTTGATAAAATCACAAGTTCCCTCACAAAGTTCAGTCGTGCGAAATACATGAAAAATTCTGATTTAAATTCCCTATACGGTGAGTAAAGGGGGTTGACTTTCCAAATAATATTGTGTATCATTTTTATATGATGGATACACTAATACTATGGGGAGTAAGTGCATACGGGATGACCACCATTCTTGTGTACGGTTCAATATTTGAAGGTTTTAGAAACTTTATAGGTAAACACTCGAAATTTTTCGGTGAACTCATCAATTGCCCACTATGTACATCAACATGGGTTGGGTTTTTCTTTTCAATAACCCTCGGAGGACTAACCAACATGTATTATGATGTTGGGTATTTCGGGATATTTTATGACGGTATGTTCACAGCGGGTATGGTGTGGATTATTAATTCAATCATAGAGTTTTTTGAGGAGAGTAGGATAAAATGATGAAACTCGGATGTTTATACCAGGTAAGTTTAATGATACGCTCATAAGAAATGCGGTAATCGATTTCTTCAATAAAAAATTTAAGATAAGTCTTAAACATAACGACCTACACAATAAAATTGATTTGGTCGGGGTGAAGGACCCATTACTTGGTGTAGAGGTTGAACATGGTAAATGGACAGGTGATTTTTGGAAAAATGACAATTACTCACTTATATCCGAACAAGAGTTCAGAACCGCAAACATTCCATCGAGGAAAGAAAAATATTGGTTAGACGAGTTTGTTTCACATAGAAAGAAACGGACTAATCCAAGTAGTAAGAAGAATATTTTTGTGAGATCCAATGCGGATTTCACACAATTTTTGGTCATAAGACCTCAAACCGTTAGAGATAAAAATAAATTGATCAGAACCAACTTTAAACCCAATAATAGTAATGAGGTGGAGACATGGTTATCCTTTAAGAGAGAACATGTAGAAACTTATAACTTAAGAAACGGTAGGTTCATAAAACAAAGAGTACGATGAGTTATGTGAACCCACATATTAAAGTTACATGGGCGGATACTTCTGAGTCTTTTACTCCTGAAAGAATTAAATCAGTAAAAGAATACTTCAAACAAAAGTATAATACAAGGTTTGTTAAAGTCATAACAAAGATCATTGATGAGAGTAGTAACGCTACTTTAAAATCGTTAGAAGTTTCTGATAGTATATTAGAACCTGAATATCAAAAAAAATTGATGAACGATTTTCTAACTGAAAATGATATAAAAGTAAAAAAAGATTATATTGATAGGTTAGATAACAAAGTAAATGAGGAGTTATTTCAAAAAGAAGATGGTCGTGTTAGATATAATAGGTGGTATGTAAAAACAATTGAGTTTGATAATTTTCTTTCTTTCGGTGAAAAGAATAAAATAGACTTTACTACATTAGATGGGATCACCGTGGTAGAGTCCACACCAAGAAATTTTGGTGGTAAGACAACAGCAACCGTTGATCTACTACTGTTTCTCTTTTTTAATACAACAACTAAGGCGACTAAAAACTCAGAGATGTTTAACAGATTTCTGAAAGATTGTGGTCATGTTAGTGCGAAAGGAGTTATTACAATTGACGGTGATGACTATATTATTGAAAGAACAATAAAGAGAAAATTAAATAGATCCAACGAATGGAACGTAAGTGGTCAATTAGAATTTAGTAAAGTTTTACCTGATGGTACAACTCAGAATCTTTCAGGTGAACAGAGAAGAGAGACAGAGAAATTTATTACCACCGCTATAGGAACACAAGAAGATTTCCTATCAACTATTCTTACTACGGGTTCAAACTTGGAAAGTCTCATTGAATCAAAACCAACTGCGAGAGGACAAATACTATCTAAGTTTTTAGGTTTAGACACTTTGAGGGAAAAAGAAAGAATTTGTAGCTCATTAAAAAGTGAATATTCCAAAAAGTTGATATCTAATACGAATAATAGATTTACTTTAGAAAGTGACATACAAACTTATCGTAATACCATCATAGAAAGAGATGATGATATTAAAAATAAAAATAAATTATTGGTCGAAACTACAGCACAATTAAAGAAATTCGTAGATAGAAAGGAAAGTATACTTAGTGAAAAACATACTGATGTTGATGAGGACTTAGTTAAGACTAATCCAACCACAATAAAAGGTGAGATCGGAGATCTAAATGATAAGATAAAGAGTATAACCAAAACATTAAAAGAGACTAAAGTAAAAGAACCTAAAGAATACTACTTAGAGGATAAACATGAATCTATTAAAGATCTTGTGAGAGATCTGAACTTCAAAATAAAGGAGGATGAACTATCAATTAGTCAACACACTAATAAAATAAAACAACTAACCGAAGGTAGTGTTTGTCCCACGTGTAAAAGACCATTGGAAGGTGTTGATCACACCAAAGAGATTACTTCTTTAGAAGGAAAGATTAAAACAGAGGAGAAGAATATAGAAAAGACTAATAAAAAACTCACTCAGTCAATAGAAGAGGAAAAGAAGTTTTCTGAACATAAGAAAGAGTATGAACTTTATGAAAGAAATAAATTGGTTAATGCGAGATACGAATTAGAGATTGACCAAAAGAAACTTGAATTAGAAAAACTGAAACAAAAATTAGAATATTTTGAAACAAATAAAAAGAAACATGAAAGGAACATAGAAATAAATAAAGAATTGGTCATTCTAAAAACTAAAATTGAGACCGCCAATTCGGAAATCAAACAAACTAACATCTATATTGAAAGATTTAAAAATGAAATCAAGAACCTTAAGGATAAAATCGAAACGAACAAGGGTTTGATAGAAAAGATCAAACAGGAAGAGGTTATTATAAAAACCTACGAGATATACATGTCGGTCTTTGGTAAAAACGGTATATCCAAAACAATCCTTAAAAGAATGATACCATTATTAAATATGGAACTCAGTCATCTACTTGACGATAGTTGTTACTTTAAGTTAGAGGTTAGTATGAATAAAAGGAACGAATTGGAGTTTATGATGATTGATAGTGATACAAGAGTCATTAAACCATTAGCGTCAGGTTCTGGTTATGAAAAGACAATTGCATCATTGGCATTAAGAAGTGTTTTAACAAAAGTTTCATCTTTACCTAAACCAAATATTGTGGTTATGGACGAAGTTTTTGGTAAAATTGCAGATGAAAATCTTGAGATGGTCGGAGAGTTTTTTAAGAAGATAAAGAAATACTTTGAACATATTTTTGTAATATCACACAATCCTCTTGTGAGGAACTGGTCGGACAATCTTTTGATGATTGAGAAAGAAGAAAATATATCGACAATTAAGTCGGTATCGGTAAAAATTTAATAAAATTTTAAGAAAATTATTGTATAACGAAATTTTTTGTTTAACTTTGAAAAAACAATTAACCTTATGATACCAAAAGAATATACTAGTTTTAATTTGTATGCTAAAGACCACAAAATAAGTGGTTCTGACCTACATTATTACAACAAACAAATCGAAAATAGTCTCACACCTTACATATTAGAGGAGAGACAATTAAACGTCACAGTGATGGACGTTTTCTCCCGATTAATGATGGAGAGAATTATATGGGTCGCAGGACCTGTAAACGACAACATGTCAACTATTGTTCAGGCACAGTTAATGTTCTTAGACAGTATAGATCACAATGATATCACAATGCATGTCGACACACCAGGTGGTTCAGTCAAATCAGGATTATCTATGGTTGATGTGATGGACTATATCAATTCTGATATTAGAACAATTAATACAGGTATGGCAGCATCTATGGGTTCAATCCTACTTGGTGCAGGTACTAAAGGTAAAAGAGGTTCTTTATCATTTTCAAGAACAATGTTACATCAATCAAGTGGTGGGTTCCGTGGAAATATTCAAGACGCTGAGATCGATATGACAGAATGGAAAAAGTTAAATAAACAACTTTTTGATCTTTTAGGAAAATATTGTGATAAAAAACCTGAGGTTGTTATGAAAGATGCCACAAGAGATATGTGGTTGTCCGCAGAAGAGGCGGTAGAGTACGGCATTATAGATAATGTTGTCAAGAAAAAAAATTAGAGTATTTATAGGAAATGGGCAAAAAGTCAAAAGGATTCGTAAGTAAGATTTTAAGTATGGATATCAAAACCCTTATTATCATTGGTCTTGGTATCTTATTACTTTTAAGAAATTGTGCGGGTACTGGAGATGATAAAGACGTTGAGATCGTAAAAGTTGATGGTAAGAATTATGAATTACTTGAAAGAAAGATTGATACTGTTATTGTTGAAAAGGAAGTTATTGTTGAAAAATATGTTCCTAAATACATAACTAAAATTGAAACAGTTGAAGTTGAAATACCTGTTGACGTTGATAGTTTGGCCATTGTAAAAAAATACTTCGAGACATACGTTGTAAAGGACACGTTAAACCTTACATATAATTTCCCAAAAGAAGTAACTGATAGTGAAGGAAATAAACCTGATAGTTCTTTAGGTTTTGGTATTCTTACCGACAAGATTACACAAAATTCAATAGTGGAAAGAGATGTAAAATGGAATTTCAAGATCCCAACAGTTTACAACACGACAATAGTTAAAGACCCACCAAAGAATCAATTGTATTATGGTTTTAATCTCGGTGTAAATAAACAAGATGTCTTTTCATCTGCATCGGGAGGTTTAATTCTGAAAACAAAACAGGATAAACTTTACCAATTAAATCTCGGCGTTCAAAACGCAGCGAATACGGGATTGACTCCATATGTTTCAGGAGGTCTTTTTTGGAAAATCAACATAAAGAAAAAATAAAATGGAACATTATATTCTATTTTTATATGGAATGTTCGACGATATGGAGGACATTGAATTTTACTGTAATGATGTACTACTTCAAAACAAGTCAGTACATAAATTAAAGTTTATAGTAGAAAATGAAAAAAACCTTGTTATCATCTTACAGAGTAAACATGGTCACGATGAATTATCAAAATCTATTCATAAGGACCTTACGATGGATCAAGTTAAATTTTACTTCTTGTTTAGACGAGATGAAATGATTTCGGCTCACCTTCCCGATAAAGTGAAGGAATTTATTTTTGGTAGGGCGGATGATCAGTACTTAATGGTCAAATATGCGAGACCAAAAAAACACATTTCATTTGACGTTGATCAGATTTTGGATAAGATCAAAACTGATGGAATCGATAGTCTAACAAGTGAGGAAAAAAAGTTCTTAGATGATTTTGAAAACTAAAAAAAAAGACATATATTAGAGATTCGTTTCACACATTAATTAAATAGACCGCACATGCATCAATCAACCTTCCTAAACACAGATGAGATCTTCTACTATCTTAAAGATTTGAAGAAAATTCCTGTGTTATCAAATGACAGACTCAAAGAAATAATTAAACTATTAAAAGACGAAGACTTATCAGAAAGGATCAAGTCAGGACTTTTAAAAGAACTAGTAATCGGTAATCTTAGATTTGTAATCAGTGTTGCAAAACAATATCAAAATCAAGGTATGGATTTACCCGATCTAATTTCTGAGGGTAATGTTGGTTTGATTCGTGCAGCTAAGGAGTTTGACCCCACAAAAAAAGTTAGATTTATTTCATACGCAGTTTGGTGGATCAAACAAAGTATAATGGCATCATTAAACGATAATGCTAGGACAATAAGACTTCCTTCAAACATTATCCAAGACTTACATAAATTAAAAAAAGAACCTTTGACTGAAGAAGGTCCACAAACTCACACAAAAAAGGGTTCACTTTCTCTTCCATATTGTGTAAGTTTAAGTGATAAGATTAATGAAGAAGGAGACCAATTAGTGGATATCGTTGTCAATCATAACGCTGATGATCCCCAAGGATTTTTGGAGGATGAAGAGGGTAGAAAGGCACACGTTAGAAAGGCGTTGAATGTCCTTAATGAAAAAGAAAAGATTATCATAACAAAATACTTCGGTTTGGACGGAGTTGAATGTAATTTAGAAGACTTAGGAGAAGAGTTTGGATGTACTAAGGAAAGAATTCGACAACTCAAGGAAAAGGCGATGAAAAAGTTGAGAAACGAGAGTTTTATTCTACTTAAGTATTTATAAGAGTAAAATAGATTATTATGAGAAATTTTATTGACAAGTATTTCATGACCATACTATTCGTTATCCTACTCCTCACTTTTTTCAGAGGTTGTGGTGATAGTAGAGAACTATCCGACATCAAAAAGGAGATCGAGATCATAAAAGAGAGTACCTTCACAAAAGATGAATTGGACCTTAGATTAAAAATCGAGGGACTTAAAAGTGAACATAGAATGATACAGGCAACTGATAGAAAAATGTTCGACTTAAATAGACAATCTGAAATCGAAAAAGAATTAGAGGTACTTCAGAAGGAGTTAAATAAGTAAATGGGAAAGTGGTTCAACAAGAACTTTAGAACGATCATTTATGTGGCGTTCTTAGTTCCTATTATTACCGTCGCAATTGTATCTATCTCACACGTTACTGTGTGGTATGGAATTTCAAATCCAATGTCATGGGCATTATACCTTTCAATAGGTATAGAAATCGCAGCGTTATCGGCACTTGCCGCAATATCAGCACAAATGGGTTCAAAAGTTTATGTCCCATTTGGTATTGTAACACTGATTCAGTTTGTGGGTAATATATTCTTTGCATTTGAATTTATCAAAATAGATGCGGTACAATTCTTATCATGGGTTGAATTAACAGGACCAATATTAGAGTACGTTGGTATTGAACAAACTGATCTACAAGCACACAGAAGATTTTTAGCAATATTTGCGGGTGGAATGTTACCACTAATCTCACTCTCATTCCTACACATGTTAGTAAAGTTCAATGAAGAAAAACAATCAGAAACAAAAGAGGGTGATATTGAAGAAACTAAGACTGTGATTGAAGAAGAAACTAAAATCAAACCATCAGAGAGTGATTTACAAAAATTAGAAGAACTACTTAGTAAGTTTAAACCCGAGGAAAAACCAACTAAAGGTAAAAGTATATTCGATGCACGTACCAAAGAGTGGGACGATGATGAAGAAGGTATGTCACCTGAAGTAGCGTATGGTAATGCATACGGAGACGATCCATCATATGATGATCTACCACCTGAAGCAAGAGGTTTTGAACCACCTTCAAAAGAAGAAGATGTTTTTGATGAAGAACCACCTGAGTGGTTTACTGAACAACCTCCAATAAGTGATGAGGAATTGGAACAATGGGCTAAGGACGCTGAAGAGTCGGAAAAACAATATTTGGATGAAGTAATGGACTCACCTGTCGAGGAAACCCCTCAACCTGAGGTTGTTCCTGAAAAACCAAAACCAATTACACCTAACAAATACGAGGATTTAGAAAAGTATTTGAGAGAATCAAGATCATGGGATAATCAAGATGATCAGGAGGATGCCATGTTACCTGAAAAGGTAGAGGAAAAACAACTTGACTTGGATACAGGTGAAATTAAAGATAAAGAACCTGAACCAACCCCTGAAAATGAAATTGAAACGGTAGAGAATTGGGAAGAACTTAAAAACATAGATGTGGTATTGGAAGAGTTACCAACATTATCAGGTCCGAATTTTGAGGTTGATGTCCAAGTAGATGATACCCCCGATGACACCCCTGTTGTCGAACCAAATTTGAATGTGGGACAACCACTTCCTTTAGAAAATCAGGACGATGACGAACCTGAAAAAAAAAATCAGTAAAACCTACAGAAACCCCACAACCCGTTCCGACTTCAACACCTTTTAGTACTCCAATACCTACTACAACCCCATTCCCAACACTAAACCCAACCTCAACCCCTTTTCCAACGAGTACACCAAATCCAACTCCATACCCAACAAGTACTCCTGAACCTACTGAGACTCCACAACCTACTGAGACTCCACAACCTACGTCTACACCAACACCTACTGAATATATCGATGATTTATATTCAGAAATAAGTAATATACCATTACCTCAAGAACCTTTAATGAAATTAGGGGGGAAAGTAATTAGAAGAAATGTTGGAAATTCGAGACGTAGAAACAATTAGTAAGAAAAATCTAAATCATTCAAAAAGATCGTATAAAAAGAAACAAATTCTTTTATATGATACTAAAAGACGTATTGATGATTTTATCAATAAACTGAAATACAGACAAAACAGTCAGTATGAAGATTTACCTCATTTTATTATAAGTAAAATGGGGGATGTTTATAGATTATTAGATACCAAATACTATTCAAAAACATTTGGTGACAAAGAAATTGATTGTAGACAAATCAAAATTGCCGTTGAAAATCTCGGTTGGTTAAATAAAAATACAATTACGGGTTATTATAGTAATTGGATTGGTGATCCGTTCAGATCAGAACCTTTTGTAAGAAGTTGGAGGGATAAATTCTATTGGGACAGATATAGTGAACCACAAATGGACTCCTTAATAAAGTTATGTTTGAACCTCTGTAACACACATAACATCAAGGAAAGAGTGGTACCATCGAATGGATATATAGAAAAAATAGATAAATTCGAGGGAATTGTATGTAAATCCAACTTTTCAAATATTTATACAGATATAAACCCTTCGTTTAATTTTAAAAAATTTACGGAATACGAAATTTAAAGAAAAAATGAACTACGATAATACAAAAAGGATGTTAAACACACTACGTAGACTTAACGAGTCAGTAGATAGTGAGGTGACTAATTTCATCAACGAACAAGAGGAAGAAAAAGAATTAAAAGATACTATCACAGTTGTGGATGGTGTTGAAGTAAGAATCATTGCATCAACCGATGAAGATTTAGAACTAAAAGGTGAATCTAAAAGTGCGATTAGTCAAGTTATAGAAAACTTTAAGACACAAGTTTCTGATTTAGGGGACTTAAGACCAGGTTTTACTATACAAAAAGACCAAATTAGATTAGATGGTGTTCTACCTGATGTAGATCTCAGTTTTGTAATCGTAGCTGGTTCAGAAAAAGGGGTTTATTTGAACACAAGTATGTTAAAATTAACATATGACCTTATTGGGTCCATTGAAAAACTAATAAAATTCGAGGATGTATTCTCTGACGGGATGAATGACCTCATAACTCAAAGAAGAATAGACTAATTAATGGCACTTACAACAACAGATAAAAACCAAATAGAGAAGATTGCTAAAAGTGAGATTAAAAAGTTTCTTGATGGTACTCAAGCACATAAAATTGTGGTTGATATGATCAAAAAGGAAATGAATACACGTGATATTAACGGTAAGGTTGTTGAATTATCTACAAAAGTTGTTGTCGAGTTATTTAAACAACTATGGCAACGTAAATCGTTTTGGGAAGGACCATTAAAAAATGTTAAATAATTATTGATATGGCAAAAGACACTAAAGAGGCAACAATGGCGGGTTCCGCAGGTTCTTATGAGGCACCTTTCGGTAAATTTATTACTAAGAAAGAGATTTATAAGATTCATAACAAGAAAAAGTATAATGAAGAACCTAAAGAAGGTGAATTCACTGAAGCAACGACTTCAGCGGTCTCTGCAGCGGGACAATATGACGCACCTTTTGGAACAGGTAAAAAGAATCCATTAAAGATTGATGGACCAGACTCTATTGTTAAAAGAATGAAAACAATGAGGAAAAAGAATTTCCCAATGTGGGGAGGACCTGAAGGTGTTTATGTTAAAGTGAAAGAAAAATGTAAAAAATTCCCTTATTGTGATGAAGGGGATATAAACGCACTTGAATTCTACGAAAATGATCAAATTAACGAGGCCGTCACCACAATTTCAAAGAAATACGGATTACCGATACAAGAAGTAGAAAAATTAGTGATAAATGACATAAAACGTATATTTATATAATATGAAAGTTTCAGATTTAAATAAGATTATAGAAGAAACCATTTCAACCGAAATTAAGAAAACAATTCTTGAGGAAGGTAAAGGTAAAAAAACCGCTTATGTAATTAAGTGTGAAGGTGAACACATTGAAGTTTGTCAAACGAAAGAAGAGGCAGATAAAAAATGTGCAAAATACAATAAAGAGAACCCCGATAAGAAATTCATTATCGAGATGGAAACTTATGAGTCTAAAGAAGAACTTATAGATATGTTAGACGAAATGAGTGAAAAAATAGAAACAGAAACCATGGAAGAAAACAAAGAGATTTCAGAAATAAACCACGACCAAAACGAAAACGCGTTTGTCCTTGCTGCGGATGCTGCGAGAGATAAGGGAGAGAAAGAATTTGAATTTCCAAAAGGTAGTGGTAAAATGCATCCCGTAACAATCAAATCAGATATTGACGAAGATGAAGAAGTTGAATTTCACGAAGAGTTAGAAGAAGCAAAATGTGAAAAATGTGAAAAAGATTTGTGTGAGTGTGGTAAGATGTATGAGGGTGACGAATCAATTAATGAAAGTAAGAATGACAAAAAAGTTCTTCGTTTGTCTGAAGCACAATTAGTTGATATGATAACGAAAATAGTAAATGAATCAGTACCTGGTTTAAAAGCGGTTGAAAACGCACATAAAGTAGCAGATAAAGAAACAAAAGAACATATGGCTAACGTCGACAAAAAAATTAAAGATACACTTTCAATTGAAGGTAACGATAACCCTGAATTCCCACACGCTGTAGGTAAGGGAGGTCCTGATACATTGGATCCAAAAAAGGTTGTACACAACACTGAGGACCAAAACGAAGAGACAGACTTAGAAAGAGGTGAACACGCGTTAGACCTTGACTACGATCATGAACCAACTGACGAGTTTAAAGATAGATTAAAGAAAGCATTAGAAGGTGATTCTACTATGGGTAACGCTGATGGTGGAAATACAATACCTACTGATACAGGTAAGAAACTTGCTGCAACTGCGGAGAAAAGAAAAGATAGGTATGAAAATCAACCTATGTACAAAAAAGATATCCAACCAGTAAAAGTAGTTTCTGAAGAAAAAGAAGAAATAACTGAGACAGTAGAAGAAAAGAATGTTGTTTTAGAGGAAGAAATCAAAAGAATGAAAAATATTTCCTCTTATAACGAGAAGACTCAGTAATTTTCTGTTGTCTTTATTTTCTTTTTTTCTTACATTTTATAAAGAGATGGAAAATAAGGACACATATCTGAAATCAATATTACATGGTGATAACCTCACCGCACAATCCGAAGTTTGGTATAAAGCATACGGTATCATGGTGGAACGTGTAGAATTATACTACGATTTCCTAAATTCCTTACATCTACTGATAGATAAAACTTTTTTGGGGTCAGATGTCCTTATAGAAGAAGAAGATCAGAGAAATCACTTCACATGGTGTTGGGACAAGACAATTGAAAACTTCTCCAAAGAGAAAATCTATCTAAATAAAAGAGGTATTCACTATGAATACTTTTGGGATTTCTTTCTTGAATCCTATTACTACCCTCAAATGGACGAGGAAGAAGTAAAAATTGGAGAATTTATTTATAAATTATTTGATTACAACCACTCGAAAACCCGTTCAGAATTAGGGGTACTCACAGAAATTTACAGATTATTGGACAAAAACCTCACCAGTAAAACTTGACTTCGGAAAAAAAATTCCATATATTAGTATCAAAACCGTAAAAAAATATGGAAACGTTAGTCAAAATTAAAGAATTGGTTGAGAAGATGTCAGTGGACACTCACAAAGTTTTTGATAAGGGTAATAGATCTGCATCTATAAGAGCAAGAAAGTACGCACAAGAAATTAAAAATCTAATTTCTGTTTACAGAAAAGAAGTTTTAGACGAGATCAAGAGACATGATAAATGAAATTAAAATCTTTTTATTCATTTTAAGTGTCCTGTTCATCAGTAAACTATTCATTGAGTTTATTGTAAAACTAATCCAACCGATTACAGAACCATTAAAATTAAACGATGTTGAGAAAGTTATAATATACCTATCAATATCATACATTATAACTTTTTTAATAACATAAGACGTGTTCGAAATAATTAAAAATCTAAAACCATATTTCCACTCATTGAGGGAGATAAAACAAAATGTCAGTTTAGACATTAAATTACCTATAACTTGGAAATACGAAAAGATAGTTCAAGTATATAAAACGATTACAATAAAAGTTCAAGATAAGAACGATAAACACACACTCATATCGATTATTTCAACCGCAACCGAAGATGGATACGACACTACCTTTAATTGTGCGAAAGAAATAATAGACAAAAATATTGAAGAAGAAAAGAAAAGGAAATTGTTCGATATGAAAGTTAAAGAAATGAGATCAATGTTTGAGGAAATGGATCTTAATCAACTTGAAAATCTTAAAATTGAAGGAAATGTCAAAGAAACCGACGAAGAAAGAATTAAATTGGTTGAAGACGGAGATGGAAAAGGATCAGAAGGAAATAGAGAGTCACAAAAGGATGATGATCAACCAACTGAAACAGATGAATAAAGACGATTTATTCAAAGTACCAAAACCTGAACCCAAGTTTAAAAAATTTATTAAAAAAGTACTTAAAGTATTAGGTATATGAGTGAAGACGATAAAAAAGGAGATATACTAAATCAATTAGCAATAATCTCAGATCTATTAGAGAAAGTAAATATAGAAGTACGAAATAGTACAGTTCTACTCGAGGTCAATGAAGATCAGTACGGTGAATTAAAAGAATATTTAGATTCAAAATACGAAAAGGAGATTGAGGACGAAGACAATGGTACCTTTTCAATTTCTCTTGGTGATGTAGTTTTCTTATTTAGTAAGAATAGTGTCTAAATAAAGTCTGACTATCGTAACCTTTCTTTTTAAGAATGATATAAAGGTTCTTTCTTTGGTTAGTGGTGACATCTTTTACAAATATAAAGTTACCCTTTCTTTTCTTTTTGAGTAAATCTTCCCTTAATAATTCAAAAAGTCTTTCACTATCACTAATGTTCTTATTTCCGAACATCCTCACATCCTCTTCTATTTGTAAAAACATTTTATTGTTCAGTGTGAATATTTGGGCAATTTCATCTACTTCACCTAATATTTCAAGAAGTTCATGATATCTGATATGTTTTCTTGATTTGTAGTCAAATATCTTTTCTTCTCTCCAATAAGGAACCATCTCCTTTAGTCTATAACCTTTTTGATCCACGCCAGCTTCGTATAATCTACCGTAATCATCTCTTTTGGTTACGGTCTTTTTTTTGGCCCATCTATTGTCGGGGTATATCAGTGCTAATTCAAAATCTAATTTTTGATTTCTTTTGCCACCGTATTCCTTTATGTATCTTGGTTTTTTCTCCGTTTTTAACTCATACCATAAGTCACGAATTGCGGGGAGACTAACAGTCTCATATACCAATTTTTTCCTTTTCTTATTACAGAAAAGTATGATTTTGTATTTTTTCTTTTTCATAGTAAAAAGGAGAATAGAGAATATACACCGTATGCTGCTAAGACAACAACAACGATAAAGAAGATCTTTACGTACTTCTCGGTACTCTCAATCTCTTTTAAGATTTCATCTCTTTCCTTCTTTTTCTTACATTTTGAACATGCCATACGATAATATAAGTAATTTATAAGTATTTATCAATATGAAACTAATGTCACTTGTTGAGGAAGTATGGTCTGATAAGTACAAAAAGTCTATCGACTGTAATAACCCTAAAGGGTTTAGTCAGAAAGCACACTGTGCAGGTAAGAAAAAAAGAAACTTATCTGAAGTGAATCTTAAAGATATGACTCATTCAGATGAGGTAAGGAAGAAACACAAGAAAGAAATGAAGTATGGTCGAACTAAGGGTATCTTCAAAGACTTCGATATAAGTAAGTATACTGTTTTTCCACCACCAAAAAATGAATCAAAGAAGGTTAAAGAAGAATTAGAATTGTTGGCATCATTACCTGAAGAATATGAGTTTTCTAAAAAGTATGATAAAATTGTTCCATGTTTTATGGAACATATAAAAGAAAAGGAGTATGACTTTTCTGAGGAAGAATTAGAGGAGTTAGTTGAAAGTGCTGCGGGTATTATACTTGAATTGAAATATCACTATAATAGAGCAAGACCTCAACAGATAGCGGAAAAACTAAATATGAAGATCGGTGGTATCCCATTAAAATCTGCAAAATCACCATCATATCCATCAGGACACTCTACACAGTCAAGACTTATAGGTGAATTACTTTACGAAGAAACAAAGGATAAGGAATTCTTGACTATCGCAGAAAAAATATCTCTAAGTAGAAATGTATCAAGATCACATTATGTAAGTGACTCTAAGTTTGGGGAAAAATTGGGTGTAGACCTTTACGAGTATTACAAAAACAATAGATAAGGGGGTTGACTATCAGACTTTTTTTGTGTACTATTTTACTATATATCTTAACACAATAATTTCATGATTAGTTACATAGGGGGAAAGGCGAGGATAGGTAAATGGATTGTTCCATATATACCACATGACATTGAGACATATGTTGAACCTTTCTCAGGTATGTTTTGGGTGTTTTTTAACATGAACCTAAAGTTATATCCAAATCTTAAAACTGTAGTCTACAACGACTTCAATAAATTAAACTCCAACTTGATGAAGTGTTCACTCGAATACGATCGTTTATATCAGGAGTTGAATAAATATGATGACTACATTCAAAAAAGACATGTACAAGATACTCCACCTGAATGTGCAGAATTTTTTAGTAAGTGTCAAAAAGAAGTTTTCAATCCTAACTTTGTTATAGAGGAAGGTAAAGAATTCGACGCTGCCGCCAAGTATGTTTTTGTACTAACACAAGTTTTTTCAGGATCAAAACCCGAGACATCAACCTATACAGATTATAAGGGTAAGTACAGATGTAAAGTCCTTATATTTATGGATAAGTTAAAAAATTCAAATTACCAAGATCACTTTCAAAAAATAAGTTTTGTTGAGAATTTGGATTTTGAAGAAGTGATTGAAAAATACGATTCAGAGAAATCATATTTCTATGTGGACCCACCGTATTGGAAAACAGAAAATTATTATTCAAATCATGACTTCGATCGTGCAGACCATGAAAGGTTAGCGGAGAGTCTTAAAAATATGGAAGGAAAATTCAGTCTTTCCTACTATAATTTTAGTCTTTTAGAAAAATGGTTTCCATCAAGAGAGTATAGGTGGGCACGGAAAAATTTCAAAAAGTCCGCCAACGCGAAGAAGAACGGTAAACAAAATGACGCTACCGAACTTCTGATAATGAATTACGGTCAAAAACAATATTTTGCAGGTCAACAATTGACTTTGATGGATATGAGTGACAGTTTCAAAGTAAAAGAAGTTTCAAAACATAAGTAAACGTGCATTGGTATTTAGTAAGAGTATCACCAGGTAAAGAAAGACAATTATCTGAACAATTTAATACAGATATTGAACTTGGTGATGTCGTAGGGATTAAAAGATTTGTATGTCCCACAGAGAAACAAGTAAAATTAGTTAAAAATAAAAAAGTAATTAGAGAAAGGGTTATCTATACAGGATACATCTATTTCGAAGCGGAACACGACCTTTCTCATGATGAACTTAAGAACTTATCTTTCCTCCCAAATATATTTGGAATACTCGGAGATAGAACCCCACTTAAATTAAATAAGAGGGACGTATCAAGGATAATAAAGGAAGATCAAGAACCTGTCGGTTTAGATATTGATTATACAACAGGTGAACATATTAAAGTAGTTGACGGACCATTCAAAACATTTGATGGTGTTATAAATAAAGTTGAGGGTGATAGGGTTGATGTGGAAGTTAAGATATTCGGTAGACCAACAAAAGTATCACTCTCAAAAAGTCAAATTGATAAACTATAATGAGTCCTGAGGTGATAGTGTATATTCAAAAACTTAAGAAATACTTTAAGACTAATAGTGAAGCAAGAGAATATTTTGTTCAAGACCTTGACATTGAAGAATTTTTCGAATATTTAACAGATATCGCAGAGAAAAACTTTTTGGAAAAAGAAGATCCTACTTTGAACATGGAACAATTTGAAATTATTAAAAACACATTAAAGTCAAAAAATATAATCAATAGGGAGAAGGAATATTATGAACCTAAAATTTATATTGATAAACGAGGATATTGTAAAATTGGAGGGAATTAATGGAGTTACCTAAATATTATTCTTTATTTGAACCTGCGTATAGTGAAGAGATCGCGGGTGAACAAATATTTTTACTTAAGTATGAAAAGATACCATCAACTAGTGTTGATAGAACTTTATATACTGATAAAATACTAAAATACTTCGAAGAGAAAGGTTTTAAACCATTTAGTAAATTAAGTAGTTTAGGTGGTAGGAACGGTATTATGAGAGGATCCGATGAAGTATTATGGGTTTGTGATGATAAAGAACTTCTTCTAAAAACAAAAAAAGATAAATCTTCCAAAGAAATGAAGGTTATTTTATATTATTCATTAGAAAATGGTGAACTAAAAGATCAAATAGACACCAGTTTCTTGGATAGACATAAAATACGTAAGAAAAAGTCTACTATTTCATTAATTAGATCTCAAGGTGGGGGTTATTTGGATCTTGAAGATTATGAGGTTAAAATCCCAAAGACAGATCTTTCTTTAAATTATGGTGAAGAGTTTAAAAAAATACACGAAACCATAATTAGTAAATTAAACAGAAAAGAAGAGAAGGGTATAGTATTATTACATGGAGAACCAGGTACGGGTAAAACAACATATATAAAATACCTTAGTACTCAAGTTAAAAACAAGAATGTAATATTTGTTCCACCATCTATGGCGGAGATGTTAACCGATCCATCAATAATACCATTCTTAATGGATTATAGAAATAGTATATTGATCATTGAAGACGCAGAGAAGGTACTTGGATCAAGAGAAAGTGGATCTACATCATCACAAAGTACGTCAAACTTACTAAATCTAACAGATGGTATATTGGGTGATTGTTTAAACATACAGATAGTTGCAACATTTAATACAAAAAGAGATAATATTGATGAGGCGTTCATGAGAAAAGGACGACTTATCGCGGAACATAAGTTTGAAAAACTTAGTGTTGAGGAAACCAACAATCTTTTAAAACACATTGGAAAAGATGTGGAAGTAAAGGAAGGTATGGTTCTTTCTGACATCTATAATATAGATGTTGATGTTTATAAAACAATAAAAAAAGGAAAAATAGGATTTTAAAATGAAAGATTTAAACACAGAGGAATTAAACTCACTTCAAAAAGAAGGGAAAAAACTATTAGTAGATTTTTGGGCACCATGGTGTGGACCATGTAAAATGTTAATACCAAGATTGGAAGAACTTGAGAGTAAACATCCTGATGTTGAATTCGTAAAAGTAAATGTTGACGAAAACAGGGAAATTGCACTCGATTTAGGAATAAGAGGAGTACCAACAGTAATAACATTTAATGGTGAGGAATTAAAAGATAGGTTTACGGGTGTACAACCTGACGAAAAATACGTGGAGTCTATAAGTAATCTATAATGTCTGTCTGTATTTTCACGTTATCTGGTTGTTCTCATTGTAACAAGTTAAAAAAAAGACTTGAAAAGGAAAATATCAAGTTTATTGAGTACGATTCAGATGAATATGTCTCGTTAATTGACCAAATCACTAAACAAATGGGTGAAATAAATTACCCAACTATATTCATAAAAAGAAAAAATAGTAATGATGGTGTAATATTAATACCAGGTGTAAATGTCGATGACGAGGACGAAATGATAGAAAAAATTAAGAAAAATATCTAAAATATAAGGGGAGACAAAATTTGTCTCCTCTTTTTGGTTACAAGAAACAAACTAAAAGTATTTATGTTAAAGGACTTTTAGTAGATGGCATTACAACAAATATATTGGGAACAGATTGCAACAGAAAATGTTGCTTCAGGATCAGTTATAAATATTGGTACTCCCTCATCCTCCGTATCAAATATTTATGCGGATAACTTCTATGTAAATGGAACACAAAGTTTAGTTGATTTAGTCGGTGGTGGTGTCGATGCGGGTGTTTCAGACTTAAATAACTTTACTGCTTCATTATTAGACTCGTTAGAACTTACAGGTTCAAATCTTACAGTCAAGGGAGACCTTAATGTATTAGGTACTTTCACATCACTTAGGTCTGAGACCGTTGTTATAGACGATAATATTATAGAATTAAATGGGTCAGAAGAAACCTATGGTGGTCTATTAATTAAAGACCCAACTCAACCAAATCAAGTTTCAGGTTCATTATTATGGGACACTACTAACGATAGATGGATTGCAGGTCCGTTAGGTTCAGAAGAAAACATTGTTGTAGAAAGTGAATTAACAACACTTTCATCGTCATTATCGTCATCTATAAACGAATTATCACAATCAGTATCATCATCGTTTGATCAAGTTAATACTGATTTAACAGACTTATCTTCCTCCCTATCTTCATCAATTAATGATTTATCATCATCAGTTGATACGACATTTACCGCAACCGATCTTAGACTTGGTGAATTAGAAACAAAAAGTGGTTCACAAGATGGAAGATTAGATTCTTTAGAAATTACAAGTGGGTCACAGTCGGGTAGATTGGACTCATTAGAAGTAGAAAGTGGATCGATAAGATCAGACTTTAATACTTTTACTTCTTCGGTACCGTTTGAAATCAGTGGGTCTGATATTTTAGGTAACACCTATGATAAAAGGTTTACTAAACTTCAGTTTGACGATTCAACAGGATTAAATGTTACTGAACCAACTGATGGTACAGCGTTCGTTTCTTTAGGGTCACACTTTAAAGATATTTTTATAGATGGACAACCTTTAATTAGGGCTACAGGTTCTGACGAATTAGAAATTACTTCGGAAGGTGGATTAGACATAACAACATCTACTACAGATACAAACTCAAACGGATACACTAAAGAATTAAAATTCAGTGTTACTAATTTATCATCTTCTTTAGATACAAGAATTGATGATGTAAAAGGAAATGTAGATGCAATATTAGATAGTTCTGAAGCAGATAAAGATAGTTTCAAAGAGATTGTAGATTTAATCAACAGTGTTGATACTGAAAATGACCAAGCATTTGGTACGTTCTACACCGCAAGTAATAATAGATTTGAGTCTTTAGAAACTACAACCGCATCATTAGATGGTAGGATAACTGATTTAGAAACTTTCAGTTCTTCTTTAGATACGGATTTTGCGACCGATCAAGAATTGACAGAATTATCACAATCGATAACATCATCAATAGGTGAGTTATCATCTTCATTAAGTGATGCCATTAGTAATGTACAAACAGACGTTGAGTCGAGTAATATCTTCCAACAAACAGGTTCATTTTATGGTACATCAGAAAATTTACAAATATCGGGTAGTGGATTAGATTCCCCTGACGGGTCAATATCAGGAAAATACGGTGTTATAGTATCAAAATCATTACACGCAGAAAATATTAATGTAGGGTCACCAACATCAAATGATTGGGGAACATTAGAAGGTTCATATTTCAACAACTTTAACAAAAATACTGATGTTGCAGAAATGCTCAGGTTCATGGCGGGATTGTTATCACAGTCTGCGCCTGACGCTTCACCAAATACTAAATATTACAACGGGTATACTAAAAATACATTCAATACCTCTACAAGTTCAGGTATTAACGGATATATACCTAAAGGGACTACAAACCAAACTCTTTTAGATTTAATTAGTGCAGGACACGCCAGTATCGGTGGTCAAATATTAGGTTCATTTGGAACCTTCTATACCAATTCAAATTACAGACATAATTTCACAAGTCAAGCGGGAGGGAGTACGTCAATTAGATCATCTAACGACAATAACTTGTTTGGTTTAGGTAGATTAAGTAGTGGTACACCAACCACATTTAAAGTTTCAGGTTCTTTTGTATTTAAAAAGTTTGATCATAATAGAGTATTAGTAGAACAGTCGAGTTCTAACCAAATAATTCAACAATCAGGTGAGGGAACAACAGATGGTGTTACTTTGGCAAAAATTGAGTCGGCTAACCCCGAATTAATTCCTGCGGGATACCAAGATGGTAAGTTCTCAAGTGTATTTAGTCCATCAATTCTAAATGCTGGTACAAATATAAGTGATATTGGTTATTACCATATATCAAGTTCTATATCGATAGCTAGTGGATCAAGTGACTATACCACACCAATTGAGAATAACACTGAGATATTATATGGTCCAATACCAACAATATCTTCAGGTATTGGATCAACTAATTTAGGTGTGAGTGCAAATATTGACTCGTATCAACAGTTGACTGCAACATCGAGGTCGTTGAGTGGGGCACCATATCTACAGACAGCAACCTTTGATGCTTCAGGGTCGATATCAGGGACGTTCAATAAATTATATCAAAATGGTACACACGGTTCAATGACAGGAAATGGTGGTCAAAGGACTGCGTCTGTATCTAATGGAAGAATATCAACCACAGGAGTATTTTTTGATAGTACATTTACTAATCCAATCAGTAGTGGTGAAATACCTGATATTGATAACAAAATTAAATTGAATTCCACATTAAGTTGGAGTGCTGGTAATAGTTATGGTACCTCTGCAAACCAATCAGTTTCAATAACAGGTACTGGTTATGGTGGAAGTAACACAGACTCAGAAAGTAGATCAGTACACGTATCGGGAACTTTCGGTCAACCATCAGAAAGTGGTAGTTTACATTATTATGGTAGATCACAAACATATGATGGATCATCGAACACCTCAGAAAATTTCAGTGGTGAGGGTAGAAGATTAGAATTAAATGATAATTTACTTTCATTTGGTGGAACTTCATGGGACAACACATTTAATCTATATGGTATATTAGGTTCCAAAGATTTACAAGTAAGACCTAATAGATTAGTAAAACCTGGTGGTAATAATGGTTATTGGTTAACAAACCCAAGTAATGCGAGTGATTATAAATACTATGTGAGAAAATTCTCTACTTCAGGAACAAAAACAAGTATGAGTATAAATGTAACAGGACCCTCACTTGTTTCATGGGATTCAACAAATAATAATTCAGCATCTGTCGCAATTCTTTTTGAATCGTCAACGACTAACGACTATTCAAATGCAAGATTCTATGATCCGACAAAAACATTAGAAAATTTTGTAGGATCAATTACCGCAAATACAGATGGTACTAATCCATTTGGTTCTGATATTGATTTATATGGTAATACAGGTGGTTCAGGATCAGGAGGTTCATTCTCTCTACCAATGAGAAACTCAGATGGTATGTTTTTGAATTCAACCTATAACGAAATTATGGTCTTAGTTAGATACAAAGGAGATCCAACACCCATAACGGCAATAAGTGTAAGTTTTAGTTAAATAAATGGCATACGATAAGAACATAAAATCATCAAGGTTCCTTCAGAGTAAAAGGTACACACACAACAATCTATTAGATTCACAAGAATCTTTTACATCGGTATTAGATTTAAATAGTAGTGAAATTTATGTTGACCAAGGTCTTATACCTTCATCAAACTTACCTTTTAATAGTCTATCGGATCATTTATCAATTTATACTGACAGTGGTACTGGTTTAAATGTATTAAAATATTGGTACAGACACAAACTAACTAAATCTGATTTGAATAATGAGGTTTGGTTTTTCTTAGACCCTGTTGGTTCAAATAATGGTGTGGGTGCACAGTTAATCAGTAATGATCAAGAAGTAAATTTCATTTCACCAAAATATGGTATACCAGGTTTGGCTAACTCCACGGTTGAAGACTCAACACCAGGTTATCTAATAAAACTTTATGTATCAACTAACTCATCGTCACCATCAAATACTGATTTAAGACAACCGTCAACATACTCATTTGATTATAAAACAGGTGTTGTACAATTTATAAGTAATACCCCATCGAATAGTCAATATGTTTACATGAGTGTTTATCAATATGTTGGTAGAACACTAAGTGATCAATTAGGTGGTGGAGGTTCAGGAGCGATACAAGACATTTTTAAACCAACAGGTTCGTTCTACGCAACTACAAATGACATACAGATAAGTGGGTCTTTAGATCTGACAGGTGACTTTACAGTACACGGAACTGTTACGTCTTCATTGTCAGAAACAGTCATTGTAAATGACAATATTATTGAATTGAATGGTAATGAATCAAATTATGGTGGTTTAACAGTAAAAGACACACAGAACCCCAATACAGTATCTGGTTCATTGTTATGGGATACAACCAATGATGAATGGATTGCAGGACCTCAAGGATCTGAGGTTGCATTAGCAAGAAAAGATCATTTGATATGGGGAAATACAGGTTCACATTGGTCAGCAACTTCAGATTTAGAAGTTACTGGTTCCGTTGTTATAAAGGGAGATTTAAAAGTTGAGGGTCAAACTACACTACAGTCACAAGATATCACAAAAGATTCATTGATTGTGTCAGGTGCAATGAGTATTCTCCAAAATCAAATCAATTCTCAAATAAAATCGGCATCTCTGAGTATTGAGAATTTAGGAACGTTCGGAGATACCAATAATAATTCTGTTATTGACCTTGGAGGTTTCTAATAACAGAGATATTTATTATTAAATAAAATAATTAATTAAAAAAACTTAAAACTTAGAAGATGGCTCAAATCATTAAACACAGGAGAGGTTCGATCGGTGATGTTAAGACAACTACCACGAGAAATGGTGAAGTTCTTGTAGCATCAGGTTCGATTTCTGATCTTTCAGGACCTTTCGTATTTATCGGGTCTCCCGTATCGTCCGACGAAGGCGTGGCAGGGGCATTTAAACCCACATCAAAAATTTACACAGGTACAAACGCACCGTCTATCGGAGCGGGTACTTACGGATCTATTCTTGATGGAACTCCGTTCTATGCTTCATCTGACGAGTCATTATACATTTTGAATAATGACGGTGTTGGTAATGAGAAATTAGATTTAACGGGTAACATCGAGGGTAATGTCATAAACACAACAACAATTACAACCTTAACTTCAACTGATGTTAATACAGCAAATGTTACAGCATCGGGTAATGTTGGAATATCAGGTACTACAACCTCTACAGGTAAAATTACTGGTGGTGGTGACTTAGAAGTAACAGGTGATATTTCAGGTGCTAACTTAGCATTATCGGGTAACGCAACAATAGACGGTAATATCGTATTAGGTGGTAACATTAACATAGGTAATGCCGATACTGATGATATCACATTTAGTGGTGAGATTAAGTCAAATTTTGTTCCTGACGCAAACAACTTATATGATTTAGGTAGTTCTTCTAAGTATTGGAACGATTTATTTGTTAGTGGAACGGCACACATTGCAACATTAGCAACTGACGATATTCAGATCACTAACCTAAGTCTACCAGGAAACTTAGTAGTATCAGGTACTACACAAACATTAGGAGCAACAACACTTGGTGATGCTTCAGGTGACAATATAGTAATTAACGGTGCATCTATTGACGTACCTAACATTCAAGCAGGTACTGACAATAGTGTTGTTGTTTACAACGGAAGTTCATTAGTCACTGATGAGATTGACTCAAGAGTTTGGGGATCAACTTTAGTAGATGGTGCAGGTACGGCAACACAGTTAGCATTTTGGAATGACGAAAATTCACTAACTGCGGATTCTGATTTAACATTTAACGCAACATCTAATGTTTTAACAATCGGTAGTTCTACAGTTGGAAATGATATTGTAGCGGCAAGTTCGTTAACATCTAATGGAACGACTGAATTAAAAGGTGCTGTTGGAATTAACGCGGGACTAAATGTTACAGGTTCTGTACAATTAAAAGATACTTTAAATGTCGATGGTGAATCTACATTAGCAAGTGCAATCGTAGAAGATTTAACTTCAGGAAGAGTAGTATTAGCAGGTTCAGGTGGTGCGATTGAAGACAGTGGAAACTTAACATTCAACGGATCTTCTTTAGGTGTTACTGGTGATGTTGATGCATCAGGTGATTTAGGTGGTGCTACGGCAACCATCACAGGTAATTCTACTATTGGTGGAACACTTGGTGTTACAGGTAATACTGAAATTGATGGAACACTTACTGTAGGTAATAATGTTTCTATTTCAGGTAACTTAGAGGTACTTGGTTCAGCAACTAACGTAACTCTTCAGTCATCAACTGTAGAGATAGACGATAACATCATTAGATTAAACGCTTATTCTCCGTTTGAGAGATACGCAGGTTTTGAGGTAATCGATTCAGGTTCATCCAATGCATCTGCATCCTTACTATGGGATTCACAAAATGACTATTGGTCATTTATTGATGCTAATCAAAACTCAAGTAAGGTTATTGGTACAGCAGCGGGAGATCAAGGTAGTGAGAGTAGTTTGACACAACACATTATTAGTAAAGGTGCGAGTGCTAACACAATCTCAGATTCCTTATTAAGTGATAATGGAACTACATTGGCTTACAACACTAATAAGTTTACTGTCGCATCAAGTGATGGGGCAACACTTATCGCAGGTAATGTTACAGTAACGGCGAGTGGAGGAGCAGACGCGGGAAGTAACAGTTCAGGTATTGTATTTAGAAATTCATCTAATGTAATTGGTTATGTTTCAACTACTGAAACAACTGATGTATTAGACGGTATTTTAGGATATAAAAATAGTGATGGTTCTTTAACATTCTCTACCGTAATTGATGGAGGTTCATTCTAAGGACTAAACTAACATAGTAATTGAAAAAAAATCCCTTTAGAAATAGAGGGATTTTTTTTATTATCTAATATCGAAGTATTTATAAAGTAACACCTATATAGGTGTTTAAATAAGTGGTATATACCACATGAAATATTAGATAAAAAAACCATATATATGGGACAGACAGTCAAACTGCGTAGGAGTGCTGTATCTGGAAAGAAACCTTTAAACTCACAATTAGAGTTAGGTGAATTATCAGCAAACACAACAGATGGTAAACTCTTTTTCGCGAAATCAGGTTCCAACGGACCCTCCGTTGAAGAAATAATAACAACTGACACCGTTAACACAGGTTCTGTAGAAATTTCAGGATCATTCGCAGTAACGGGAAGTATAACAGGAACAGAGTTTACAGGTAGTGCATTAGGACTTACTGATGTACCATTGGCACTTTCAGGATCTGACGCAGCAGATCAGTCCATAGATGGAACTTTTACAAGAATTAAATTCGATGATTCTACAGGTATCAAAATAAGTGGTACCACAGGTGGTGATGCTACAGTATTTTTAGCGGGTGTTGCATCTGAGAGTGAAGGTAGTGAAGGTAGGACCGCTAAACTTGAAGTAACAAGTGCGACAAGTACTTGGACATTAAACCACAACCTAAATGAAAAACATCCCGCGATCGAAGTATTCGATTCGAACGACGAGGTTATAATTCCACAAAAAATCGAGGCAACAAGTGTAAATCAAGTTGTTGTTACTTTTACTTCTCCACAAACAGGTACACTAACAGCAACCGTAGGTGGTGGACTACCCACAATTGAAAATGGTTATGGGGGTAGGGTACTTGCAGTTGATGGTACAGGTGTGGCTACATGGAAAGAGGCAATATTAAGTGGATCTGTAGATTTTTCCACACTCACAGATACGGGTTCATTCAACACATATACATCTTCCGCAGATGGTAGATTAGACTCATTAGAAACTACAAGTGGTTCACATGATGGTAGATTAGACTCATTAGAAACAACGAGCGGGTCACACGGTGGTAGATTAGATTCTATTGAAACATTTACAGGTAGTATTGACGACACATTTGCAACAGATGCAGACGTAACTACATTAAGAAACGATTTAAATACATATACATCTTCAAACGATTCTACAAATACTACTCAAAACAGTAGGTTAGGATCACTCGAAACTGAAAGTGGATCAATAAGAAGTACATTCAATTCATATACATCATCTAACAACTCAACCAACACTTCTCAGAACAGTAGATTAGATAGTATTGAAGACTTTACAGCAAGTGTGGACGACACATTCGCAACAGATGCAGATGTAACTGCATTGAGAGGAGATTTAAACACATATACATCATCCAATGACTCAACTAACACTACACAGAATAGTAGATTAAGTAGTTTAGAAACAAATAGTGGTTCACAAGCCACGAGTATTGGTAATTTAGAAACTTTCCAAAGTAATGTGGAGAGTGGACTACAATTCACAGGTTCAAACGTCACAATCAAAGGTGATCTATTAGTTAAGGGTACCGAGACAAGGGTAGACTCTACAACTGTAGATATTGCCGATAACATAATCTCTTTAAATGGTACAGGTGCAACTAACGCAGGAATTGAAGTTAGAGATACTGAGTCACCTGGTGTATTATCAGGATCACTTATATATGATACAGGTGATAACAAATGGAAAGGTGGTATAAAAGGGAGTGAATTAAGATTATTAGATACTGATGATTTAGGAGTTATAAATGTGAAAACATCTTCTATTGATTCGAGACTTAGTCATCTTGAAAATGAAAGTGGTTCAGTAAGAAGTGATTTTAATACTTATACTTCCTCAAATGATTCAACTAACACTTCTCAGAATAGTAGGTTAAGTTCCCTTGAAACTAAAACAGGGAGTTTAGACACTACTAACACGAATCAAAATAATAGGTTAGAGTCCTTAGAGAGTGAAACTGGTAGTATATCGGTAACTCAAACAACACAAAATAACAGATTAGATAGTATTGAGACATTTACAGGTAGTATTGATAATACTTATGCCACAGATTCAGATGTTACAACACTTAGAAATGATCTTAACACATATACATCATCTAATGATACTACTAACACATCACAAAATAGTAGGTTAGGTAGTTTAGAAACAAAAACGGGAAGTCTTGATACTAAAAATACTACCCAAGATGATAGATTAGACTCGATAGAATCATTTACAGGTAGTTTAGACGCAACATTTGCAAGTGATGCGGACGTAACAACTTTAAGAAATGACTTGAATACATATACATCTTCAAATGATTCAGTCAACACAAATCAAAATACAAGATTAGGA